>OCVV011239068.1_pt1 | contig 23346 bp, 20 predicted proteins | sample 1539721 | NCBI WGS metagenome assembly OCVV01 (sample SAMN02144230, study PRJEB22623) | gut metagenome | biome: sheep rumen | host: Ovis aries | place: New Zealand
TACTGTTAGGTTTTGTTTCGTTCAGTTCCGAAAATTATTTAAAAGAATTTTCGGGGTTGTCATCATTATTCTATTGTTAAAGAACAGTCACCGATTCGCTTTCAAATCAGTGTTTTCTCTGTCGTTTCTCGCGACAGCTTGTATATAATACTACGTAAAAACCGTATAGTCAATATCAAAAATCATTTATTTTTTTCAATTTTTTTGTACAAATTGACAAACAACTATATTACAACACAGAATCATAACATATATACTCAAAAGATACGGTTATAAACTCTATATCAGGTATTAATCTTTCCAAGGAACTGTCTGGTTCTTTCTTCCTTTGGATGCTCAAATACTTCTGTAGGAGTTCCATATTCAAGCACAACACCACTATCCATAAATATAACCTTATCCGATACATCCCTGGCAAATGACATCTCATGAGTTACTATGATCATTGTCATCTTCTTCTCCGCCAGTTCCTTGATTACCTTAAGAACTTCACCTGTAAGCTCCGGATCCAGCGCAGACGTAGGTTCATCAAAACAAAGAATATCAGGTGAAAGTGCCAGCGCCCTGGCTATAGCTACCCTCTGACACTGACCACCGGAAAGCTGATGAGGATAGTTACCCATTCTGTCAGAAAGCCCCATCTGTTTAAGAAGCTCTTCACCCTTCTCATAGATCTCATCTATTATATCAGCCTTATTAGCCTTGTAATCCTCTCTTTTCTTAGCAGCAAGCCTTGGAGCAAGAGTAACATTTTCAAGTGCAGTATATTGCGGAAACAGATTAAAGTTCTGAAATACCATTCCAAAATGAAGTGTACTCTTCCTGATAACACTTTCCTTTAAATACTTTGGATCATCAGCATCAAATACAATATCATCATTTAGCTTTATGATACCACTGTCAGCACGTTCCAAGTAATTAATGCATCTGAGCAGTGTAGTCTTTCCACTACCGGAAGAACCAATTATAGATAACACCTCGCTTTTATCAAGTGAAAAGCAAATATCCTTCAGAACCTCAGTATTACCGAAGGATTTTCCAATATGACTAACTTCTAAAAAACTCATACTTCTATCCTCCTTATCTGAAGAATTCCAGTTTCTTCTCACAGCCGCCAAGAACAAGCGTCAGTATGCCATTACAGATCAGATAGTAAACTCCGGTGAAAAACAGAGGCCATATAACACCTGATATACCCTGACTGCCCTTCATAAATGCCTGACCTGCCCATATTACTTCCTGAAGAGCAATGATTCTTGCCAGAGAAGTATCCTTTACAAGAGTCAGTATCTCATTTGTCATAGGCGGAAGTATCCTTTTTATCATCTGAAGAAGCTTGATCCTGAAAAATATCTGTGTTTTAGACATTCCAAGAACCATTCCGGCTTCCTGCTGTCCGACAGGAATACTTATCATTCCACCTCTGAATATCTCAGAAAAGTAGCAGGCATAATTAATGATAAATGCTACCGCAGATGCTGCAAATCTTCCGGATTCATCACCACCCCAGATAGCATTTCCAAGAACAAGTCCCGGAAAGTAATATATTATAAGAAGCTGAATCATAAGCGGTGTACCTCTTATGATCCATATGATTATCTTAAGCAGTCCCTTAAGCGGTTTAAACCTTGACTGAGTTCCCAGAGAAATCAGAAGTCCAAGAGGAACTGCGCCAAGAAGAGTCACAAAAAACAGCTTAAGCGTCTGCAAAAAGCCCACATTAAGCGCTTTAATTACTATCGGAAATTGTTCTAAAATAGTACCCATTTTAATCCTCATAAATGTACCGCCCCGTAAAGGGCGGTATAGATGTATAATTACTGTTCAATTACTGCAGCCTGAACGCCGTAGGTTTCTGCTGTTTTAAGCATGCTTCCATCATCATAGCTCTTCTTAAAGAAAGCATTAAGCTCCTCAACAAGATCAGAGCCCTTACGGAAACCAACACCATATTCCTCGTCATTAAGACCAACTGTATAGGTGAGCTTATCGTAGCTTGTTCCTTCACCAACCATAGCTGCTGCCATAAGTGAATCTATTATTGCTGCGTCAGATGTTCCTGCGGCTACTTCCATAAGTGCACTTGCCTGATTAGATACGGAAGTATATTTGAACTCATGAAGCTTAGCCATGGATTCACCTGCACTACCAACCTCAACAGCAAAGTTAAGATCTGCAAGGCTCTCCTCTGTCTGGTACTGATCAGCCTTATCAGTAGGAACTATAACTATCTGTGCGTTATTACAATATGGCTTTGAGCAGTCCATAGCACTCAGCACTTCATCTGTAAGTGTCATACCATTCCATACACAGTCAATATTACCGGAATCAAGTTCAAGGGCTTTGTTATCCCACTCTATCTCAACAAACTTAGCCTCTACACCAAGACTCTCAGCAAAAGCAGTAGCCATATCAGCATCGAAGCCTACCCAGTTGCCGGATTCATCTTTATAGTCCATAGGCTCGAAATCCGTAATACCTATAACAAGTGTTCCTTTTTCCTGCACCTTAGCCTTATCAGCAACTGTTCCATCTGCAGTTTCCTCTGCTGCACCAGCCTCTGTAGCCGCCTGGGTATCGGCTGTTTCACCAGATGCTCCATTTCCACAACCATAAACTCCAAGGCATAACGCTGCTGCCATAAATAATGCTGCTAATTTTTTACGCATGATAATTTCCCTCCCTTTTATTATCATTTACCAAGCTTTTTATAAACAAAAGCGTTACAAGTGTAGCAGAAAATAAAAGTTCGGTCAACGAGTAATCACTCACACCTTAAAATCTCTGATAACCTCCAGAGCAGGAAGTGTATTTCCTTCATAATCAAAAAGCGCCTGATTAGCCCATTCATTTCCACCAGGTCCTTTTTCGCCGGTATATTCCAGTGCAGCCTCATTTGCCCAGCCACAGCCCGGAACAGGAATCCATGCCGGTTCCCAGTAGAAGAAGCCAAGCCCACCTTCTATCCGGGCTATACGATTCATCACATCCAGCATGAAGTCACTCTGCCCCTGCTCAGTCATAGGGTAAGGAAGCTTCTCTACCAGATCAGGTCTTGTAGCCTTGCCCTTTAGATTCTTCTCAAGCCATGCCACTCTTTTCTCGTCACTACTGAGTTCATTTTTTATGTCATCGGGTATCTCGTGCTCTCTGTAGTCCTCCATGGAAAATCCCATAGAAACCTCTGCAACAACTATCTTCTTGCCATATCTTTTTGCCATATCTTCCATATTATATGAAAGCTCCTCCAGAGTCCCATGCCAGAAAGGATAGTATGAGAGTCCAATAATCTGAAAATCCTCGCCTCTCTTAATGAAGTTATCAAACCATTCTACATACATGGAATTATAGCCGCCATTATCCAGATGCAGCATTATAGGAACATCCTTATCTATAGCCCTGACACCCTTTATTCCGGCGTTAATAAATCTGGCAATATTATCAAATTCCGGTTTCTTACCAAGAGGCCACAGAAGTCCGTTGGTTATCTCATTTCCAACCTGAATCATCGTAGGTGCAGCATCGGAATCATGAAGCGCCTTCATCACATCAACCGTAAATCTGTAAACTGCATTTTCAAGTTCTTCTGTTGTAAAGCCTTTCCATGCCTTGGGAACAACCTGCTTGCCCGGATCTGCCCAAAAATCACTATAGTGAAGATCAAGAAGCACACCCATACCAAGACTTTTGGCACGACCGGCAAGCTTTATAGTCTTGATAAGATCATTAGTACCGGCACCATAAGGATTTCCATTTTCATCATACGGATCATTCCAGAGTCTGAGACGTACATAGTTAGTGCCATAGCTTTTCAGAATCTCCAGGGCATCACCCTCGGCACCATGATCGTAAAACCTTGCTCCGCACTCTTCCTCTTCTATTAAAGTTGATATATCCATTCCTTTTATAAAATCAGCCATTTTTTTCCTTTCGCAATTACCTGTTAGTATTATTCTTAGCACATTTCCATATAAGAATAAATGGGTGGAAAGAGACATATCCTCTCCCCACCCATAATACTAATCAAAATCAGTTATTCTGTCATACATTTTACGATATTTGATACGGATTATCTCATTCTTCTCCAGAATATCCTTTTCGTCACCTGTATACTGACATCTGAGGCAGTAATATTCTTCCTTGTCCTTATCGTAGAACATATCAATATCCAGGTCTCTCATAAAACACATAGGACAGCGGTAATTTAGTCTGCCCTTTCCAGCCTGAGCCATGTCTTTACTACCTCCTTATCATGAACATTAGTCTGATATCCAAGTGTGAACATAGGTGAAAATGCATAACCTTCCTTGATATAGCTTTCTCCCTTTTCAGAATCTGTCTCCATAGAAACAAAGGTCTTGATCTGAGGAATAACAGCCTGAGCTACCTTTCCACCTGCCACAGCAGCTTCACGGCATTTATATTCATAGTCTATAGTCTCTGCTGCGTCACCACTTCCAACCGTAAGTCTTATGCCCTGCATATCTTCTGAATACTCGGTTGTTCCATAGCAGGCAACCATATATTCATTTATAGTAACCTCTGCATCAGGATCACTCATTTCCAGTATATTTCTCTCAATCTTAACCGAAGACGAGCCCTCTTCAAAGGTTATTATGGTCTGAAGCTTAACAGTAAGATCAGCAAATTCGATTTCCACAGGATCAAGAGTAAGTACACGCGCCTTCCTATCCTGATAAGCTTCTTCGCTAAAATGTGCATGTGTTCTGCATAATGCCAGATCAACCTCTTCACCCTTATAGCTTACCTTTGCACTTCTGATAGTACCCTCACCAGCATAATGAGTAAAGTAGCCTGCTCTGTATTTTTCCTGAATCAGGAAAGGATATGAAGCATCTGTAATATGCGGTGTTCCTATACCTATAGGCCATTCAAGCTTAGCAGCATATGGTCTGAGATCAACTATGGCACCACCCTGATCCATATTTACGCAAACTCTCATATAAGGATCCGAGTACCAGAAAAGCTGTTTCTCCGAGCCGTAAAGTATATCCTTCCAGAGCGCGCACTCGGGTTCGGTATAGGTCTTGTTCTCACGGTAAAAATCAGCAAACTCCGCCATGGTCATATCTATAAGCTCGCCTTCCTTTTTCAGCTTACCATAGTATGCCATACCATCCTCGTAGGATTTTTTAAGAAGCTCATAAGGTGCTTCCCAGCGTCCCATCTTATTTAACCATCCGGGTCCGACGAACATCATATTATAGGAGTAGCCATTATTGAACTTGCCCAGATGTCTGTACTGGTCGATAAGATTATAGAGATATGGATATTCCCAGGTCTTACTGTCATATATCATTCCGCGGAGTACATTCTGCGGATGCGTTCCAAAGTTAGAGCCATTTCCATCGTAGCATGCCAGAAGATCTCTGGAAAGGTGAGGGATAGCTACGATACCACTATCCTCCTCCTCATTTGCAGCAGGTGCATGTGTATTGACCTTCGAAGGTATCCATGGATTCCAGGGACCTCCATCCATAAATGTGTACCAGGAATTGTTACAGGTATGATATGCCTTCGGTCCCTCTTCCCAGCAGGTTGCAACGGCACATTTTACAGACGGATACTTAGCCTTAATATAGTTAATAAGATCCGCATCCATATAATAGGAACCTGTCGATTCCGGATAGAAGCCAAATGAATCATAGAACTTTCCGAAAACATCATCTACTATGGCTTTCTTGTCCTCCATAGAGAACATCCATATACAAAAATCCTTAGTCTTATATTTCTCTCTGAACTCCTTGCAGGGAAGTCCCAGAAGAGAAAGTGATATCTCATCACCATACTTATCGTGATGCTCTTTTGCAATAGATACAGCTTCATCATTAAACAGACTTGCATAGGTCATCTGAATAGTTGTCTTGAGTCCGTTCTTATGAGCTGTTTCCTGCTGAAATTTGAATATATCAAGCGACTCAGTAAGTAGAGCCTTACGGCCTATATCCTCAGCTTTGCCCTGACCGGTAACCTTTTCTGCATATTCAGGAACCATTTCGGGGCGATGAATAATATTTACAACAAACGTATCCTTCATAATATATAAACCTTTCTAGTCCATATCTAGATTTGCAAAGCAAATCTAGCCCTTTGTAGCACCACCTGCTACGCCTTCTACGTAATACTTCTGCATCAGTACAAACAGTATTGATATCGGGATTGATATCAGCAGACCGCCTGCGCAGAAAATCGAGAAATACTTATTAATAAGTGATTTGTCCAACATATTGTAAAGTCCGATTGCTACTGTCCAGTCCTTTGAAAGACCTGAATTCAGCATAAGCTTTGCGAATACAAAGTCCCCCCATGGAATAAGGAAGGAGTTGATTACCTGATAAACTATGATTGGCTTACATATAGGTACGATAACCTTGGTAAGTGTCTGAAATTCATTAGCGCCCTCTATCCTTGCAGCCTCACGCAGGGAAGCAGGAATAGTATCCATATAACCCTTTACTATAAGGTAACCCAGTCCGGAACCGGCGGAATAAACGATAATCATACCCAGATGGCTGTTTGTAAGTCCGATTGACTTAAGTATGAAATATATTGCGATCATGGACAGTACGCCCGGGAACATATTAAGTATAAGTGAAAGTGTCATAAGTCCCTGACGACCACTGAACCTCATACAGCTAAATGCATAAGCAACCATGAATACAAATATAGTTGATATAATGCAGGTAAATATGGCTATGATAAATGTATTCTTAAACCATACCGCATACTTAACAACCGAATCCGGTTTAAACAGTATGGTTCCAAAGTTCTTAAAGGTCCACTCCTGCGGGAAGAAATGAGATATATTAATTCCCGGATAAGCACTGAAGGCTGTAACGACCAGCCAGAGAATAGGTATCAGCCATATAACAGAGAGTATTACCAGACCAACATGCGCAAATATAGTTCCTGTAATTCTTTTCGCTCTCATTATTGATATACCTCCTCTCTTCCACCAGACATCATCTTGGTAAAGGATATAATCGTAAATACAGCACAGATAATAAATACTATGATACCGATAACCGAAGCCATCTTATAGTCATAATATTCATTTGTCAGTCTGAACAGCCAGGTTACAAGAAGGTCAACCTCCTTACCATGTGAGTTGGCAAGAGCCTGATCTGTAGTAACATATACATCCTGTGTCAGCAGATATATAACATTGAAGTTATTGATATTCTTTACAAAGTCTGTGATAAGTGCAGGTCCCTGAATAAACAGTATATAAGGCATGGTTACATGCATAAATATCTGAAATGAGCTTGCACCATCTATTTTTGCAGCTTCAATCTGATCTGTCGGAATATTCATCAGAACGCCTGTTGATATAAGCATCTGATAAGGAATACCAACCCAGATATTGATAAGTATGATCATAACCTTTGCCCAGCCCGGACTTGTGAGGAAAGGAATATAATTAATACTCTTACTTACAAGACCCATTTTCTGGAAAAGTGCTGTGATACCCCAGCTTGAACATATGGAGTTTACTATACCTGTATCTGCAAAGAAGTTTCTTACAAGAAGAAGTGTAACGAACTGAGGAACTGCTATTGCTACTATGAAGAGCGTTCTCCAGAGCTTTGGAGCCCATACAAGCTTGGAATTGATAAGTCTTGCAAGAAGAACTCCACCTATAAATGTAGTAAATGTAGCAAGGACAGCCCATATAAATGTCCAGCCAAGAATCTTACGAAATGCATATCCAAAGGTTGATGTTATAGAGCCACTGAAAAGCTTGGCAAAGTTTGAAAAGCCAACCCATGTAAACAGTGCATTTGGAGGCATATGATTCTGATCATAGTTTGTAAATGCGATTGCGATAAGTATAAGTATTGGAAGTATATTCATAAGAACAACTCCAAGTACCGGAAGTGACAGAAGTGTCAGATGGAACTTACTTCCTACCATATCATGAAGATCATCCTTAAAGGTGTTAGGCTTTATACCCCTCTTCGCATCCATCTGTATTTTATAAAGATTCTTGATATTACTGATCCAGAATACAATAAACATAAATATAGTAAAAAGAACTACAACTGATGTCAGTAATATCATGAAAGAATTATCGTAGTCATTAACAGTACTCTGCATAGTGAGCGGATCAAACACCTGCTCTCTCTGTACAGTTCCAAGTGTTCCGAACTTTGAAAGCGCCGGAGCACCAAAAAGTATCATCATAACGATGAAACATATTTCAACAATAAATATCAGTAGTCCGTGAATGATCTGCTTATTAAACAGATATCCGGCTCCCATAAAAACAGTTGAGAGTTTTACGCCAATATTTCCCTTAGCAAGAGCCTCTCCCAGATCCTTAAAGTATCTGGCAACACCAGCAAAAAATCCGGTTTTCTGTGGTTCCGTCTCTTTTTTAGCTTTACTTACAGCCAACTGCTTCACCCCTTTCTATAGAGTATTATCCTAAAGTTATAGCCCCATACCACCCTAATGATATGGGGCTATAAAAGTTAAATATTATTTTTATCCTGTAATTCTGTCCTGTTACTCAACCGGCGCTGTGATACCCTCAACTGCTGTATCAAGAAGCTCCTGAAGATCTATATTGTCAGGATTTCCGCTTGCAAGAATCTGTCCAAGTGTCTCTGCAGGACTCCAGTAATTTCCACCAATTACCTGAGGAGTTGAATAAGGAGCCTGAGCTGCAAGTGCTGCAATAGCCTTATCGTTCTGAACTGCATCTGCAGATGCTGCAGCAATATTTGAAGGACCAAGATTTCTAGCTTCAAATCTAGCTGTCTGAACCTCTTCAGATGTAAGGTACTCAGCAAGAAGCATTGACCAGCCTACATTCTTGGAATGAGGATTAACACCAACAAGCTTGAAGCCTGAGTAAGAAGAAAGCTGATAGTCGCCACCATTTTCTCCACCGATATGCATTGTAGGAAGCTTAGCAGCTTCGTAGTTCTCTCCCCATGCATCTGAAGCAACCTGTGCATTCCAGATACCATTTATAGCTGCACAAACAGTGCCGTCCTGGATACCAGTAACAGTTGTTCCATCATCCATATTTACTACTATACCGGAATCAACTGCTTCGAGGATAGCCTGACAAACATCAGTACCACCTTCAGCATTCCAGTTACAGGAATTAGTCTTGCCATCTTCATTAAGTGTTGCATCAAGTCCGGCAGCCTTGAAGAAGCTGTAGAGATACCAGCCGTTATTGAACTGGATTGCTATCTTCTTTCCTGCCTTGTCAGCGTCAGCCATCATTGCTTCAAGTGATGAAGGATCAGATATTACTGAGCTGTCATAGAACATAAAGTAACCATTATCTGCTGTCATTGGATAAGCATAAAGCTTTCCATCTACAGAAGCAGCATCTACTGAAGTAGAAACATTTGCTGTCTTAACATCATAAGTATATGTGCTTACAACCTCCTGAAGAGCACCTGCATTTACAAGGTCATTGATCTGATCATGTGCAAATGTGTAAACATCAGCCGCAGCCTCAACATCGGCAAGAACTGTATCCTTGGCTGTTGATTCTGACTCAGCGCCGAGTGTAATGTTAAAGGTAACATCAGGATACTTAGCCTTGAAATCATCGATGACACCCTGAGTAAAATCCTGATCCTCTTCGGAAGCCCATACTGTAAGATCTACACTTCCGCTTGTGCTGTTAATCAGATTCTGTACTGCATCCTCAGATGCTGCACTGCTATCTGCTGCTGTGTCTGCAGATGAATCAGCAGCGGTATCAGAAGCGCCTGTATCTGCTCCGGTATCATTTGACTTTCCACAACCTGTTACTGCACCGGCTACCATACATGTTGCGAGTGCTAATGCTAGAAACTTCTTTCTCATAAACTTAATCCCTCCCAAGTTAGATTTGATAAAAATGGTTTACGTTGTCTATACCACCACTGTGGTAAAATGGGTTTTTGTGACCGGCCCCGCGAAGGCAAATGCGCAACCGGTTGTTCGTTGTATTGAATTTAACATATTCTTTAGGTATATGTCAACATTTTTTTTATTATTTTTTTATTTTTTATATTATTTTTTTATTTTTTTTGTTATATTTATATTGTATCTATACAAAAATGTGCAAAAAATAACATTTTAAAGTAAAAATAAAGGGCTCCAAGCCCTTTACTTTCAAAAGATTGTGCAATCAATTACACAGCTTAATATTCGCAACTATCCAACTCCTACACTCAAGAAAATATTTAAATTGCGCATATTTTGCACGCTGAAACGCGGGTAAATAGTATTGTTACTGGGTTGATCCCTTTAGCATCACCTCATAACTCAGGAGTGACCTCTCTTCAACCTTTTCACCCTCTATAACCTTGAACAGCTTACGACAGGCAAAGTTGCCAAGCTCCTTCGGATCATACTGCAGCGCTGTTACCGCCGGCTGGTTATTTGCAAGAAGATCACTATTATAAAAAGAGGCAATCTTTATCTTGTCCGGTATTATAATATTGTCACGATGCAGCTTAAGAAGCGCTGTATAGCATATCCGGTCGTCCATACATACCAGACATTCTGCACCAAGAGATATGGCTGTATCAACAGAACGCTCTATATCATCATCTGTCTCATTATTCAGGAGCAGCATGTCCTGATCCAGCTTCAAACCATACTCCTTAAGAGCATCCTCAAAGCCCTTCTGACGGGATATATTAACTACATGCGATGTGGAACCACCGATTAACGCCAGCTTCTTTATACCTTTCATCAATAGAATAGATGTCATTTCTTTACAGGCAGAAACATGGTCATTGTCTATCTGGATAACATTTTTCTCGTAGGTACTTCCAATTACTACAAAAGGAATATTACTTTTCTTGAGATACTTTATTGAAATATCATCCACCAGTGTTCTTCCTATGATCAGCCCGTCAACCTTTTTATTCTCAACTATTCGCTTAAGCTGGGCTATATTATCATCATATACTATAGAAATAAGTATGTCATAATTCTCAGACATTGTAACTTCACTTACTCCCATCATGCATCTTTGGAAAAATGGAAGATCAGTTGCTATGGTATCGCCGGGAATAACCCATCCTATATTATAAGTCCTCTGATCAGCCAGCCCCTTTGCCATAGGATTGGGCTTATAATTAACCTCATCTATATACTCAAGGATTTTATTTCTGGTTTCTTCACCTATCCTTCCCTTACCGGATATCGCTCTGGATACTGTAGTTTTGGATACACCCAGCGCATCAGCAATATCGCCAATAGTTTGATTCTTATGACTATTCATAGTATTAACCATCTCTTTCATATATAAAATGCAGATATAATATCCTGATATTCAGATACTATTCCTTTGACTGATTCAAATTTTATTACCATTTGACTTTACAATCAAATTGCGCTGTGTTATACTTTGCGCAATCGGTTGTCTAAGCCTAATTTAGCATTATAACAACTTATTGTCAACTAATAAATGAATAGCATTGCTCTATAATGTACAAGTTTTTTTACCGCCATGAATAATAATACATATTTGTTCTTATTTATGTTCTTATTTATGGTTTTCATTTATGGCTCTCATTTATGGTTTTCATTCATGGCTCTCATCTTTAGAGAAGCACAATGGAGATTAGTGAAGCATAATAGTGATCTGTGGCAATACTATAAACTATTTTTACTTAAAGCCTTAAACCCGAACTCAGAAAGGATAATATAATGAATAATAATAAAATACTGTTTGGCGCAGCATATTATCTGGAATATATGCCATATGACAGAATCGATGAAGATTTCAAATTGATGAAGGATGCAGGAATCAATGTAATACGAATAGCTGAGTCCACCTGGAGTACCTGGGAGCCGGAGGATAATGTATATAACTTCTCTCTCCTGCGCCGTATGCTGGACAAGGCTGAGGAATACGGTCTTGATGTAATAGTAGGAACCCCTACATATGCTATCCCATCCTGGCTTCAGAAAAAATATCCCGATATTATATGCGAAACCACCAGTGGTCATCCTATATATGGTCATAGACAGATACATGATATAACTAACCCTGACTTTCTCTTCCATGCTGAAAGAATCATCAGAAAGGTCCTGGAGGAAGTTTCTGATCATCCTGCTGTCATAGGTTATCAGATTGATAATGAAACCAGAAGCGGTGATGCTGCATCCGAAAGAGTTCAGAAGCTGTTTCTTGAGGATCTCAGAAAGAAGTATCCCGATATTGAAAAGTTCAATCATGAATTTGGTCTGGATTACTGGAGCAACCGTATTAATTCCTGGGATGATATGCCGGATATCAGAGGTACTATAAACGGCTCACTCTCAGCCGCATTTAAAGCGTGGCATAGAAATGAGATAAGCAAGTACCAGATGTGGCAGCATGATATTATTAGAGAATATGCAAAGCCTGAACAGTTCATCACCCACAATTATGATTATTCCTGGAAGGGATATTCCCACGGTATCCAGCCGCTGGTTGATCAGCAGGAAGCGGCGAAAGCTGTAGATATTGCCGGAGTAGATATATATCACAGATCTCAGGATTTCTTTACAGGAGATACCATAGCCTTTGGCGGCGCCGTCGGAAGATCCATGAAAAAGTCCAACTATCTCGTTCTGGAAACCCAGTCTCAGGGAAGACTGGACTGGCTGCCATATCCGGGTCAGCTAAGACAGGCATACTACAGTCATCTTTCGTCCGGCGCAAACAGTGTAATGTACTGGAACTGGCACTCTATCCACAATTCCTTTGAAAGCTACTGGAGAGGAATATTAAGCCACGATCTTAGGATAAATGCAGCATATAAGGAGCTTGCCGTAACAAGAAAAGAAGCTGCCCAACTGGATCCTCTGCTCATAAATCTTAAGAAGGACTGTCGTATAGCCATAATAGCTGATAACAGAAGTCTGGTCGGGCTCGATGAATTTCCGATAAATGATGTCTCTGATGCTGAATACCAGCCGCACGATCACTGGTCTGACCCGTCAGAAAGACCGGAGACCCTTGATTATAACACTATTCTTCGATGGATATATGATACCCTCTACAATATGAACCTCGAAGCTGATATAATATATACATCTGATATCTGTTCTGACGAACCGGAAAGCAGTGCCGATAGCCTTAAAAATAAATATCCTGTCATAATAGCACCTGCGCTCTACTCTTCTACAGAGGAAACTATAGAAAAGCTTAGAGAATATGTACAGCATGGCGGACACCTGATAGCAACCTTCAAGAGCTTCTACAGTGATGAAGAGCTAAAGATATATGATGACCTTCAGCCGCATGGAATGACCGACATATTCGGAGGCAGCTACCAGTCCTTTACAAGACCGGATAATGTATCTGTCTGTTTTAAAGAAAATGATACATCATGTACGCCTGTTCATACAGCTCATTTTATGGAAATGCTTACGGCTGATAAGGATGAAAATGTATGGGCTGCCTATAATCATAAATACTGGAATCGTTACTCGGCTGTTCTTCATAACACTGTGGCAAATAATGCCGGCAGCGGAACTTATATAGGCTGCTTCATGGAAAAAAAGGGACTCGAAATAATATTCAGAAGGGTTGCTGAGCTCGCGGGAATAGAGGTGCCGGATGCGCATTTTCCTGTAATCATCAAGGAAGGCACCAATCAGAAAGGCAGCCACATAGCGTATTACTTTAACTACTCTTCTGAGGTAGTCGAAACGGTTTATAGGGGCAAAACCGGAACTGAGCTTTTATCTAATGAGGAAATATCAGATGGCGACATACTTGCCATTCCTGACTGGGGCGTAAAGATCATCATGACAGAATAAAAAGTCAGAGTCTATCTTATGTACAATCAATATAATCCAAGTAACTAATCAGTTCATGCAATCAAAAATAAAAATGCGAAAGGACAAGGAAAATGAAAACAAACGAAGTAATCAGCTACATCGAAAACGGCAAAATGGATGAAAAGCTTATGGACATTTATCTGGATGAGACAAAGCTTACATATCAAAAAGAAAGATATATAAATGCGGTTAAACAGTTTGTTTCTATATTTGACGAGACGGAGGCTGATATAGAAATATACAGCGCTCCGGGGCGTACTGAGGTTGGCGGAAACCATACAGATCACCAGCATGGTGAGGTGCTGGCGGCTTCTATCAATGATGACGCTATCGCAATAGTTAAAGCAACTGATGATAACATGATAAGTGTTCAGTCAGCAGGTTATGACATGATCACTCTTTCACCGGATAATATAGAAAAGGTAGATAGCGAGGAAGGAACAACCAGATCTCTTATACGCGGTATGATAGCAGCAGCAAAGCAACGAGGCTTTAAAGCCGGCGGCTTCAAGGCTTATATCACCAGCGATGTGCTTGGAGGTTCAGGACTCTCCTCTTCTGCTGCATTTGAAACTATAATCGGAAATATCATATCCGGTCTTTATAATAATATGGAGATAGATCCCGTAACCATTGCAATCATGGGACAATATGCTGAAAATGTTTACTTCGGCAAACCCTGCGGACTTATGGATCAGATGGCATGTTCGGTAGGCAGTCTTATCCATATTGACTTTGAATCTCCTGCTGATCCTAAGATTGAAAAAGTCGAACTGGATATGAATAAGGCAGGATACAGCCTCTGCATTACAGATACCAAGGGTAGTCACGCTGATCTTACTCCTGACTATGCTGCTGTTCCTGCAGAGATGAAAAGTGTTGCAGCCTTTTTGGGAAAAGAAGTACTTCGCGAGGTACCTGAAGCCGAATTTATGGAGAAGCTTCCCGAGATAAGAAAAGAGCTTGGGGACAGACCTGTTCTCAGAGCACTGCATTTCTATAATGAAAACCGCAGAGTTGAAGGCCAGTTTAACGCCTTGAAAAAGGATGACTTTGATACATTTCTCAGACTCGTAAAGCAGTCGGGTGACTCCTCATATAAATACCTTCAGAATGTATATTCAAACAAAAGTATTAATGCACAGAACGTATCCATAGCTTTATGTATAAGTGAAGCTGTACTGGGCGAGGATGGCGGTGTTGCAAGAGTTCATGGCGGTGGATTCGCTGGAACCATTCAGGCTTTTGTCAGAAACGAAAAGGTCAATGAATATAAAGCCGCTCTCGACAAAATATTTGGAGAAGGCTCATGTGCAGTACTGAAGATACGAAAATATGGCGGAATCAAGGTATTATAATCGCCTAGCCTGTTTTCTACGAAAACTCCTGTTCAATGATACTTAGGCTTCGCCTCATTTAGATATGAACAGACACAAAATATAAAAATAAAGAGGATAATATAATGGATATCAACAGACTAATCGCAGAACTTGTAAGCTACGGAATACATAACAATCTGATACAAGATGATGATAAAGTTTATACTATCAATAAACTGCTGGAGTTTTTCAGATTAAACAGTTATACAGAGCCTGAAAAGGATGTTCAAAAAGAATATGAAGAGAGCCCTCGCGCACTTTCCCTTATTCTGGAGGATATACTGGAATATGCACTGGATAACAAGCTTCTGGAATCAGATACAATTACCTATAAAGACCTGTATGATACTGCTGTAATGGGACTTATCACTCCTCCACCTTCAAGTGTAAGAGCTGAATTTAAGATGCTTTATGACCAGTCTCCAAAGCAGGCTACGGACTACTACTACGCTTTCAGCAAGGCAACCAACTATATCCGTACTGATCGTATAGCAAGGGATGAAAAATGGATTACCAAAACCGAGTTCGGTGATCTGGATATCACCATTAATCTTTCTAAGCCGGAGAAGGATCCGAGAGATATTGCCGCTGCGGGAAAAGCTAAAAAGTCCGGATATCCTTCCTGCCTTTTATGTCTTGAAAATGAAGGCTATGCAGGGCATGTATCCCATCCTGCAAGACAGAACCACAGGGTAATACCTATCACTCTTGATAATGAGCAGTACTATCTCCAGTACAGCCCCTATGTTTATTATAATGAGCATTGCATAATATTTAACGAAAAGCATACACCTATGAAGATAAACAGATCTACTATGAAGAAGCTTCTGTCCTTCGTGGAGCTGTTCCCTCACTATACTGCAGGCTCAAATGCAGACCTTCCGATTGTGGGAGGGTCTATACTGTCTCATGATCATTTTCAGGGTGGCGGTTATGAGTTTCCAATGGTAAGAGCTCCTTATGAAAAGGAATTCGCTATACCGGGCTATGAGGATGTTCATGCCGGAATCATCAAATGGCCTATGTCAACCATCAGACTTCAAGGTTCCTCTATACAAAGAATAGTTGAACTAGCTGATCATATACTGACCAACTGGAGAGCTTACACAGATAAAGAGGCATTTATTCTAGCTGAAACAGACGGGGTTCCACACAATACCATCACTCCTATCGCAAGAACCAGAAAGCTGTCAGAGGATAAAACTGTATTTGAGATAGATCTGGTGCTTAGAAACAATATTACTACTGAGGAGCACCCACTTGGAGTATATCATCCTCACGCAGTTTATCATCATATCAAGAAGGAAAATATAGGACTCATAGAAGTAATGGGACTGGCTGTTCTTCCAGCAAGACTTAAAAAAGAGATGGCTGAACTGGAAGCAGCTATCATAAACAAGGAGAATCTTTATAGCTATCCGGAGCTTGTCAGTCATATAGAGTGGGCTATGGAATTTCTTCCAAAATATGGTTATGAGATCAAATATACTAAAGGCTCTATTGCCTGCATCGAAGCGCTATCTAAGGATCATTCAGCAGATGGTTTACATAAAATCATTCAGGATGAAATAGGCTTTGTATTCTCCGGTGTTCTGGAGGATGCCGGTGTTTATAAGCGAAATGAAGATGGAATGGATGCCTTCATGCGATTTATCAAGACACTTTAATAAGTATAAGCTACAAAAACTTCCCACAGGAAATTTATTAAATCTCTGATGTGGGAAGTTTTTATTTACTATCAATATTATGATTTGGGTGTCACCTTCTCATTACGAAGTACTATTACCGCCATGATTATAGCCACGATTACCATCGGAATCATCCCAATAACACCATTTGCTGCAGGGCCTAAAATCATCAGGCTGTTTGCCTTTTTCTCTATATTCATATTCCAATAAAATAGTGGTAAGTTGGCTATTGCATTAAAAACGCCATGAAAAAGCGCCGGAAACCAGATACATTTTGTTTTATCATATACTATCTCAAGTAACACTCCCATCACTATACAATTGACTGAAAAAACAACAGGTCCAAGTACAGGTGCACCCAGATAATCTTTTCCATATTCATATCCCGCGATTAGCATTACAGGAAAATGAAATGCCGCCCAGATAACTCCACCTATAATCCAGGTCGAAACTCTTCCAAATCCTTTTCTTAGTTCCTTATAGAGAAAACCTCTCCATCCGGCTTCCTCTCCAACTGCAATGAACATATTTATAAATCCGGCATATGTTATAGATGAAACAGCCACTACTCCAGTATATAACACCGGACTGATTCCCTGTGATTCAAGCTGTCCCAGCATATCTACTCCCAAATCCTCACCCTGTTTTCTCAGGTATGACTCGGCAGTGGAATCAAAAAGATCAGGATAGATGGCATAGAACAGTACAGCACCAAGTATTACTGCTACAGCCGGAATAAGTATTGACCAGAATATCCATCTTACATTTCCCTTTAGTCTAGGTTTCCAGCCCATACCTTTAAGTGTTTTATTCAAGATTAATGCAGCCAAAAGAGGTACATACATTGAAATAGCAACTACATATCTAAAAACTGTTGTTCCAGCCATTCCCGGATTTTTTAAACTATATATTGAGGCAGGTATCTGCAGAGCCCATGCAATTATATATGTAATAGCAACAAAACTAATAATCTTTTTCTTATCCATTTTTTTCCTCCCTTAAACAATCTGAGATGTGAGAAATTTTGTCATTTAATATTTCTTATGTATGACTTGTATTGTTTGTATCATTTATTGTAATACAGACTATACATTATTTTATTATCCTTGTCAAGATTATTCGTAACTACTTTTTAATGATTTTTATTATTCTTCTGATAGATTATTCTAAATTAATAAAACTTCCCAAACCATTTTGTTTTAGGAAGTTTTAGTAAGTTATATATAATAATTAAAATCTGATAATTTCAAACAGGTAATTCCTGTCCGGTAATCATCAATTAATAATCCGAAAAAGCGCCCGCTAATCCGATTCCCATAGCTGCAAAAATTATCATAAACAGTACGGATACTACTACACCTATTAACATACTAAGCAGGATACCACGTGCATAGTTTCTGACATTTATATTCTTGCCGGAACCAAAAGCATTTATAAACAGAAGTATTATACCTGCAATAGGTACGCATGAATAAAGGAGTGAATAACCAAGATATCCAAGTGGTGATATAGGCTTATACTCCTCCGGAATACTACCTGAATATGCAGAAGACTGAGTATTCATACCCTGAGGCTGCTGATAAGAAGCATTAGGAGTCTGCTGCTGCATATATGTATTCTGATTATTCTGATTATTCTGATACTGATTTGAAGCGCCCTGCTGATACTGATTTGCATTTGGCTGGAACTGCTGTGCAGGAACAACCGGAGTTACAGGCTGCACATTTGAATCAGAAAGTATAGATGAACCTGTAACAGGTGCAGGTGTAACAACCTTATCTGCAGGAGCCTGTGGCTGATGCTCTCTTGGAGTATCAGGATCTATAAACGGTTTAGGTGCTTCTTTATCCTGAATATTTGCAACCTGAGCTTCTACTTCACCAAAGCCTGTCTGTGAGGCTCCGGTATCAGAAGAAAGAGGTCCGGACATATCAAATGTAAGAACTGTTGTTCCACTTTCCGGATCATATTCTTCCGGTGGTGCCTCTTCTATAGGAATATCCATAATTGAATCAGATGCCTTACCAGCCGCAGCCGCATTAAATGCTGCTGTATCAGAAACATTCATCTGCTTAAAGGCTCTGAGATCTGCTCCACAATTAGGACAAAAATCAACTGTGTCAGGAACATTACTTCCACAAATATTACAAAACATCATTAACCTCCTCACTCTATGGTCAGTATAGTAAAAGCTAAGACATACTATATTCTAAGCAGTAACTATCAAGACCTGCTTTATATTACAAACACATATCAAGTTTACTCCAACTTCGCTATATTTGCAATTAGGTTTTAACTAACAGGTTTATTAATTATCCCCCTCCATACGGCTCAGCTTGGCAGCCTGGTCGGCTGCGGTAAGCGCATCAATAAACTCATCCAGATCTCCGTCAAGAACTCCATTCAGATTGTAGGAAGTAAGCTTGATCCTGTGATCGGTAACTCTGCTCTGAGGGAAGTTATAGGTACGTACCTTCTCAGATCTGTCACCGGAACCTATCTGGCTTCTTCTGGCTTCAGACTCTGCATCATGTGCCTTCTGCAGCTCCAGGTCATAAAGCTTTGTTCTAAGGAGAGCAAATGCCTTTGCCTTGTTCTGTATCTGTGACTTCTCTGTCTGGCTATATATAACTATTCCGGTAGGATAATGTGTAAGACGTACAGCCGAGTCAGTTGTATTGACACACTGACCACCATTTCCGGAAGCACGCATAACGTCTATACGAATATCCTTCTCATTTATCTCTACATCCACTTCCTCTGCTTCCGGCATAATAGCAACAGAAGCTGCTGAAGTATGAATACGTCCACCAGATTCAGTTTCAGGAACTCTCTGTACTCTGTGAACTCCACTCTCATATTTCAGCTTGGAAAATGCACCCTTACCCTTGATAAGGAAGTTAACATCCTTGATACCACCTATACCTGTATCATCTATTGAAATGAGCTCAGTCTTCCAACGATGCTTCTCTGCATAATGCTGATACATACGATATAACTCAGAAGCAAAAAGTGCAGCTTCCTCTCCGCCTACTCCGGCACGAATTTCTACTACAACGTTCTTATCATCATTTGCATCCTTAGGAAGAAGAAGTATCTTAAGCTCCTGCTCGCATCTCTCTATAGCCTTCTTTGCTTCAGAAAGCTCTTCCTTGGCAAGCTCCTTCATCTCTTCGTCAGACTCTTCATCGAGGATCATGAGACTGTCCTCTTCGTCCTGCTTTGCCTTCTTATATTCCCTATATTTTTCAACTATAGGAGTAAGATCACTCTGCTCCTTCATAAGCTTTCTGTATCTGTTCTGATCACTTACCACCTCAGGATCAGACAGCTCCTTCATAATCTGTTCCAATTTTAGTTCCAATTCTTCTAACTTATCAAACATTTCTATTCACCTCTACTACAATGATTTTTATTTATACTCTCAAACAAAGCTTTACTTGCTCATAATATTTTGTGTCAAATATACTCTAATTCCATCTTTCTGCTCATACAATAATCAAGCATCATCCGGGCATTAATCCAAATACAACTCTGTCATTTCCATCCATATCCATCATTTTCTTTATTCTCTTAAAACCGGCATTTCTCATTATGGTAAATACATCCATATACTGATCATAGCCTATCTCATATATGAGATACCCCCCCGGCTTAAGAAAGTCCAAAGCCTCCTCTGTAACTCTTCTATAGAAATACAGACCGTCTCTGGTTCCATCCAGTGCAAGTCTGGGTTCGTAGTCTCTTACATCCTTCATCAGATAATTAATATCATTTGTCTTTATATAAGGCGGATTACAGATGATAATGTCATATCTTCTAAGCGGCTCTCCGGCTTCATCCTTCAGCTCTTCAAAAAGGTTGCTCTTTACTATATTTACATCTGCATTATGTAATTTGGCATTATCCCGCGCAAGCTCTATAGCATGGTCTGAAATATCCACCATCGTCACATAATCATCATATCCATCCCTGTATCGGTTTACATAATATGAAATGCCTATGCAGCCGGAGCCTGTACACATATCAAGAACACTGATGGTTTTTTCCGGAGCATGATCAAGTGCACACATAACTGCATTTTCAGTATCGCTTCTGGGTATAAGCACATTTTCCCGGCACAGAAAACGCATATCCATGAAATATGTATCGCCGAGAATATATTGAAGAGGATAATGAGTCGCCCTCTTCATAACAAGCTTTTTCAGCTTCATTGCCTCTATATCATTCAGCTCCTTATCCAGCTCTGTATATAACTGTCCCAGATCCTTTCCAGTCACATACCACATCAGGAATCTGACTTCCGCCATTGAATTATCTATTCCGGCAGTCTCAAGAACACCTGAGTATTTTTTGAGAAGATAACCTATTGATTTATGTGATCGTGAACTATTCTCCATCTGTGCAAATCCTTATTATTCACTCAACCTTTTTTATACCTGAAACCTTGATCCGATAAACATCTGATCATTCAAAAGAATTATTTCTGACACACTCGACATATTCTTTCCAGTCTATAACACCCTCTACTGATTTTATCGCTACTTCTATCATACTGTCATCCGGTTCTCTTGTAGTAAGCCTCTGCACCCATAGACCGGGAGCACTGAGGACGTTGGAACATGCATTTGTATGTCTTCCAGCATATCGTATAAATTCATAGGATATTCCTGCTATAAGAGGAATAAGAAGTATTCTGGACAGAAGTCTGAGCCAGAGTACGTCCGTGCTGACAAACATAAATACGAAAATGCTTATGAACATTACTATAAATACAAAGCTGGTTCCACATCTCTTATGAAATCTTGATGACTTCCTTACATTTTCTACTGTAAGATCAAGTCCTGCCTCCATACAGTTAATAGTTTTATGTTCTGCACCATGATACATAAAGGTTCTCTTTATATCCTTCATGAGTGATATGGCTGCTACATAGCCTAAGAATATAGCAAGCCTGAGAAGTCCCTCTGCAAGATTAACTACAAAGTTATTATTAGTAACCTTATAGAGAAAGCTCGTAACAAAAGCAGGAAGCAGCATAAATATCCCTACTGCGATTGCTATCGAAACCACAAGCGTACCGATAAGATATGCTGTATCAGAAGAGCTTTTTTCTGATTTCTTTTCATTAGATGCTTTGTTCTCAGCCTTCTTACCTGCTGCAGCCTCATCCTCTTCCACAAAATACTCGGAGGAATCCATAAGTGTCTTCATTCCGATGTAAAGAGATTCAACAAAGTTTACAACTCCCCGGATTATAGGAATAGAGAGTCCCTTATGTTTTTCTCCTATTGATCTATACGGAGTAACCTTTACTTCTATTTCTTTATCAGGCTTCCTGACTGCCAAAGCATAAGAATCGGGACCTTTCATCATAACCCCCTCAAGAACAGCCTGTCCGCCTATATTTACCTTTTTCATTTTAACACCACTTTAATATTCAAGTTTACAACTTAGCACCCTGATAAATACAAAAAAAGAGAAACTATATTCATTCATCACCTTTTTACTATTGCATAATACAATGTTAAAAAGGTGACAAACAAAAACCGTTTCTCAGTTTTGGTATTGTCACCTGATTATAGTTTATCTAGTTCTCTGTTGTTCTGCCATATTTTCTGTTAAATCTCTCTATACGTCCACGAGCCTTAGCAGCCTTCTGCTGACCTGTATAGAAAGAATGACATTTTGAGCAGATTTCAACGTGGATATCCTTCTTGGTTGAGCCTGTTACGAACTCATTTCCACAGTTGCATACAACCTTTGCCTGATAATAATCTGGATGTATTCCCTCTCTCATAGCATTTCTCCTTTTCTATGTAACGTATATGCAACTCTATCTTGACCCCAAAGGCCAAAACCCTGATTGCATACCAGCAACGCTCCTATACTACCATACACGACTCATTAAATCAAGATAAAATTTTTCCTCTTTGCCCCTTGATATTGTATATTCTTTACAAAAACATAGTCATATAGATTGGTATATATAGCATACCATCTTCAAAAGTCAAATCTTTAGTATATATAATATACCGATCATTCATTTTAATCTGATACTTCTCCTTATCATTATTACCACACCTCGTCAACCGAGATTGCGATTTGTATTTTAGAATTTCTGCACCAGATTTCGATTTGTTTTTTTGCATCATGCCACAAATTACATTTTTATATGTCAAAGCAGCGGTCAAGTAGTATTTCACCACTTTCACCTCCGCTTAGTCTCGTTGGTTCAACAAACCCTATATAGAAAATCTGTTGCAAATGGATAAAAAGGCGTCGCAACTCAGGCTTCAGATTCTCAAGTATCTTTTGGCTGGCAGTTATATCATTTTCAAGTGTTTCATTTTAATTTCCTCCAAGCATAATAATTAACGAATCTGCCAGGCATGAGAACATTTCATCCGATTTTATTTCAGCGTGAAAGCTCTCTGAGATTGTATATTGGGTTTGAAATC
>OCVV012858694.1_pt1 | contig 23342 bp, 26 predicted proteins | sample 1539721 | NCBI WGS metagenome assembly OCVV01 (sample SAMN02144230, study PRJEB22623) | gut metagenome | biome: sheep rumen | host: Ovis aries | place: New Zealand
GCACAATGAAGAATCGGTGTGGTTCCCGCTTGGCCGGACTACTGGTTTCCTGGTAACCGGACAGGCGGCTTTGCCGCACCGGAATAATCATTTGAATCAAAAGAGACTAATCATTAATCTGCCAATGCCCATATCGCTTGCCGCCGACACGAACTATACGGCCTGACTCCTTCAGCTCATTAATATGTTTCTGAACCACTCTCCTTGTTGTTCCAAGTTTTTCTCCTAAATCCTCCTGCGAAATATTAGGTTCTTCTCTTATTATTTCTATAAGTCCACGCACTATTTCACTTTCCAAAGCACCATCTATAGGGGGGCTTTGGTGCTTTGGTGCTTTAGGCGGATCTATCAGCGCACTTTGGAGAGCTTTGAAATACAGGCGTATGCTGTTCCCTAATACCTCGTATTTTGGCAATTCCGCTCCGAGAGTTCTACACTCATCACAAATCTTCTGAACACCTCTTCCCCATGTTTCGATATAGCCCATCCGATAAAAGACATTGGCTATATCCGGATTATAGGGGATGGAGTCATGTGGCTCCATCAGAGTCTCTGCAGTCCATCCATCCGGAAGTATACTACGGTTACTGATGATCATTTCCTCGTCCTCAATCCGAATCTGGATTGGAGTTCCAAACATATAGCAATTATGAGCAATCGCATTATAAACAGCTTCGCGAATTGCCTCACGAGCAAATGGATAGGTTTCAACCCGCCTATCATGTTCATATGTGATTTTGGCTTTCAAATATTTCAGGAAAATTAAATTAATGACCTTATCCGCTGTTGTGATCAAAGAGCCATCCAGCACATCCTGATACTGAAGATCTGCACCCTTTCCGAATCTTCCTATCTTGACATAGCTCCCCGTCTGAACAATTCAAAATTTGCGCAAGAAAAGCGACCAGCCAATTTAGGTTGATCGCTCTAATATTTTAGCGTTTTGCTAAGTCAATTTTGTTACTTTGGTCCGAGGATATTCTGTCCACTTTTTGTTCGGAGAATCTCCCGATCGATTGTGATCTGAGAATTTTCCTGTGCAGGCTTATCATATGAGATTTTTTGATTTTTTCCAAGTTTATGCTCCGGTTTCTTCCCTGAAACTTGATCCCCAAAATCCTTCTTTCGGATTGCCTCCACAATGAATGTGCCGCCAATCACGCCTGCAACGATCAGAATAAGAATAAGAATTAAAAGTCGGCTTCCATCCATAAGCATCTGCCTCAATTCAGAAAGAACTTGTACCCATCAATAAAAATATAATAGTTTTTACTTGCGCTTATGTCTTAATTAGGGATAGCGCATATTCTATATTGTCTTTTTTTATAAGTATTGAATATCTGACCTCAAAATTTCCGGATGTTCTGCCAACTCCTCCTATTGTAGCTGAATCAAATGGATGCATCCCAAACGGCATCTTCGCTTTGATCTTGTATTGTATTCCATGCTCAGCGAAAATATTCGTTACTCTTTGCATTTCCGAGGCGCTAATATTCGATAGTAGTGTGGAATATTTAAATAACATCATATTCTTATCAGTGTGTTGCAGTTACAAATACTTCTATTGTGTGTGGGGTCATGCCAGAAATCTCGACCGATGCAGATGTGAACGCTCTAGCGCCAGACATAGCATCAGCAGACGCTGGATAATATGTTACCCAGCCCCATCCTGTCGAATAATTAAATGAATTAGATGTTGGATATTGATGTGCACTGTGGGAGCTCAAAAACGGCGCGCCATCTCCGTAATCCACTTCTCTTCGATTGAAAAAGGATATGAGGTCTATAGACGTTATATTTGCGTCGTAAACAGTTCATAAATGAACGGTATTCTTCTGTTCCATGAATTTATCCGAGATCTGATTGTCGTTTTATTGTCACAAGTGACAACCTCATTATGCCGTGCTCCGCTAAAAATTGCAAGATTACTTTATCTTCCAATATCCGTTTTTATTTGATCCAACTCTTTCTACCAGTCCCTTACGTTTTAATGACGCCATCAATCTGGAAATGGTTCTTGAGGATTTTCCTGCCATCACTGCTAGCTCCGGCATTGTCGCATGCATATGCTCCTTTACTATAGTAAGCAAATCAATCTCTGCATCACTTATACCATTCTGCATTTTGTCATTTATCTCGCCATTTATCTTGCCATTTATCTCGCCATCTTGCGTTATATCATTTCTGTCCTGACGCGAAAACTCCATTGTAAATGCAGTCTCCTCGTTGACATATGACACATTTACATGTTCGGCACCACACAGAGCATAAATTTTTCTAATGCCTGAGCCAAATGATTCTACATCCTTGCATCTATACAAAGCATTTGCTATTACTTCATTTCTCAGATAGGAACGAATATCCCTGACAGCATAATCTGTAGGTTTAAAGTCATTTGCAAATGATCCCGGATTGCTGATAGAAATTCTGTTTGAAAAGATATCGATTTCATGCTGCACCGGTATGTCATACCGTGCGTGAGCAAAGCTATTAATGACCGCCTCACGAATCGCCTCAACTGGAACTTCAGGTATCTCCACACGATGAATTCCGTCATTATTCATTTTTACACGCCAACGCATATTTTTTATAATATATGATACCGCTGCCTCGATTAAATCAAAAATGTTTCCATCTTTACGTGCAATATCAAGAAATGTGGTCTTATGTTCCGTAGCAAAAACAGCCAATTTTAAAGTAATCGGATGCCTGCTGGAAAACAAGCAAACTCCTGCATTCGTCAGCCTATTACCATTTAATACGCCAAGCTGCTCCAGAAGAATTCTTTTATCAAAACCGATATCAGGCATACGTCCACAAGACACTGCCGAATGATAAAAATCCTTCAACGTCTTGTCATCAACATCCTCTATTGTTTGCTCTGACGTTTTATTCTCCCAGTTTTCACGATATTCCTGACTGATCATGATACGGCGAAGCTCCGCCGGAGACAACTCCCGATCCTCATCTGCGGTTCGAATATAATATCTGCCAAAGGCAGAATATGGCAAATCCTCTCCTTTGAAATCAACAGTAATGACTTCTACACTGCTTATTTTTTCTATTTTTATTTCTGAAACGATCTGAGGCCGTATCGCTTCAAATATTTTTCTGGAGACATCTCTCAGCGTAGAATCGTTAATGGTAAACGGAAAGGGGGTACCATCATTTTTTAATCCAAAATATACTTTTCCCTTCTGATGTTTATTAAGCATGGCTGCAATAGACACCATTGCCTCATTCAATTCTCCAGTTGTCTTTTTAAACTCATTCCATTCATCTTCCCGCTGCATAGTGTCACCCCATCTGTTATCTTTTATGGGTATCATGCCATAAATGGCATGATAAATGGCACGATAAATTTTATACGCTGATGATGCTTAACTTTTGCGAAATTGTAAATCCTGAAACATCTTACTGAATGTATGATTCAAAAAAGGCAGTGGCTGCACACAACCACTACCTTTTCCATATATTCCACATATTATACGTATTTCTATTCGATCTCGATCCTGTCAAGCATAAAATTAAACTTTTATGCTAAGTTTTGTAAGCTGTCGTATCTCTGGTATTCGTATTAGACTATTTCTATGGACTATCTGATTTATTGTTGCCAAAATGTTGCCATCTGCATTACTTGCCTATATGAGTAGCTCTGCTCAATCACGCAAGCGGCGGCAACTCTGATAGAGCGACTCTGGCATAAGCACCGTTCTTCTTATCTTCCGGATGAGGCTCCAGTCCAATAATGGTGATAGATTTCTGATCCGGTCCATATACCCAATACATCCGCATGGCACCGCTTGTCTTATTCTCCAGATAAGACTGCCAGACGCGTTCCCCATATCGATCTGTCAATTCCTGAATATCATGCGTCCGTAAGCCCGGATGTCTTGGATTCTCGGATAGAAGCTTTAAAGTCTTACCCCACTTTTTATAGAGAGAGGCTTCTTTCTTGCTGATAGTCCCGCCGCGATATTCGCTCTGCAGCCTTGACCATAAAGCTTCCATTTCCGGTATGCCCATTCGAATATTGTACTTCATTTCTATGTCTCAAAAATCAGAAAGGTCTACCGGATTCGATACCTGACCGAGCTTAAAGTTGCGAATCGCCTGATCCATGCTGGCGAGTGTCTTGGATGATATTTCCTCTGGAGTGATCAGTTCTCGAGGTTCCAATATAATGCAGCCATTTTCATATTCTCTGACGTTGTAATACTGATATTTTGCGCCGCGGAGAGTTACGCGTTTTTTGCTGTCAATATGCACATCGTAATCTTTGACTGCCTCCATAAAATCACCTCCTAGCGTTGTGGGATTTCCCACTAACAAAATAGCACTTTTAAGCAGGTTGTCAATCCTTTTCCAGCCTGTTCAATCAGAACATGCGTCTCCGGAATATACACGTCGATCCGCTTCGTATTTCCGTCCACAACGACTTTCTTCTCAAAACTCACACGCTCGGTCGGACTCTTCATCCCCATGGAATTGACCAAAAATCCAGCCAATAGGAGCGCCCGTCCTCATCTTCATTACCTTTTCCGTGCCATCTACTGACAAACTGTCTGGCAACCTCTCTTTGTTCTGCGTCCATCATCGTCACTGCTTCCTTTCTTCTTTGTCCGGCATAAACTCCAGAATTTCGTCTACGCCGCACTGCATCACCCTGCATATTTTTTCTATGCCGGACAGAGATGAACTCATCCTTCTTCAGATGTGTAATAATACTGCTGCTAATGCCCGCCTGGTCTCTAAGCTCCGCCGGCGTCATTTTTCTGTCAATCATCATCTTAAAAAGCCTGTTATACTGCACAGCTATTAGGTTTTCCTCCGATAGATTCTGCTTCAAAAGTCTTGTTTATCACATCACGAAATCGTTGATATTTCTATCGTTTTATTATTCCAAAAATATGTAATATATAGTTGACATTTTGCTATTCATCATGCTATGCTCTTGATGTCAAATAAACTTGATGCAAAGTAAGGAGGACGAATCATGTATTACGAAACAGGTATCGGTTTTGTATTACCATTTGCAGTTTTTGTGCTTATTGTGCTTATACTCAACGAGAAGAAAAAGCCCAAGCAGGTTGTGTATGATGAAATGCAGACAGCAGTCAGGGGACGTGCGTATCATTATGCGACTGTCACCGGTGTTCTTGCCGGGATTATAACTTCGTTCCTTCTGGACTGGGATGCATTCCCTATGGACGGAAGACTTGCAATAATGGCTGTCAGCTTTCTGATGGTTACAGTCTACGTTGTCTATATGGTCATGAAGGGCGTTTACTTTGGTGTGTCTGGAAATTGGAAGAAATGGACGCTCCTGTTCTTTATCATCGGTCTCTGCAATCTCATCACTGGCATACTTCGTATCGCCGAGGATGGGCTGCCGGAAGGGAAGCTAACCGCTACCAACATCACACTCATAATGGGCGTTATGTTTATGGTCATCGTGGTTGCTGTCTTGATCCAGAAAGCGAGAGAGAAACGGAGTGAGGACTGATGAAGAATCTAAAGATGAAGTCTGCAAGAGCCGCCAAAGACCTCTCCCAACAGCAGCTTGCCGATTTGGTCGGCGTGTCACGGCAAACAATCAACGCGATTGAAAAAGGGGACTATAATCCCACAATCCGCCTCTGCATCGCCATCTGCAAAGCGCTGGATAAAACGCTTGACGATCTATTCTGGGAGGCTGGATACATTCAAAACCACGGAGATGCAGCAACATGAATTTTCTGTATCTCTGTGGTTTCTTCGCTGCCTGATTTCTGTACTTTCCGCCTGGCATACATCCTTTACTTAAATCATATTACTTCCCGGTCGGATCGCCGCGCATTTGCCGGTCGTTCTGCCACGCTCATCGTCTTATTCCGCTCCTGATCCATGACATCCCGCCCCGTAAGTGCCGCTGACAGTACACGCTTGATCCATCCCTCCTGAAGAATCTTCGTCACCTTCTCCACAACGTTCTTCAATACCCTCAGTTTGAAAAGCTCCATCTGCTCTTTGATCGGGAGCTTCCGTTCCGCTTCCAGTCTGGTGCGTTCTTCCCGGAGCTTTGTCTCCTTCCTGGATATGGCTTTCTCTTTATCCAGAACCATGTCCACCCGCTTCGCCGTTGCAACAAGATTCCGGTACTGGTCAGGCGATACCTTAAAATCTCCTTTTAATGTTTTAGGCGGCATCGGCATCGCCTCGATCTGCTTCTTTGAGAGGATCTCTGCCTTGATCTCTCTGTTTTCCTCTTTGAGCTTTCTGTTTTCCGTCTTGACAGCCTGCTGGTCTTTTGTAAGTCCTTCAAGCTCCTGCTGTTTATCTGCAAGCATGGATTCCTTCTCACTGATCCTCTGATCCAGCTCCTCGCTTTTCTTCCGCTTAAAATCCATGCTCTCCAGCCCATAGTCCGGCTTGTCCTTCTGATGCTCAAGCTTCTGTTCCTCGGTCATCTCCTCATAAATTTTGCAGTCCTCGACTTCATATCCCCTCTCCCGCATCCGCTTCGGATATTCCTTGTTGACAAAGGTAAAAAACTTCAGGTTGAACTCTGCTTTCGCATTGAAAGAAAGAATATTGTCCTTATCCTTTGTGACAGGGATAACGATCCGGTGGGAGTGCGGCGCCCTTCCTCCGAATTCATCAAAATGAAGCACCTGTGCTGCCGTTATCCACTCCGGATTCCATTCTTTCAGAATCGAATCCATCACCGCGCCGCTGTCCTTTAAGAACCGGATCTGTTCCTCGCGGGAGAGTTTCTCCATATACTCCATCGGAGGTTTCTCAATCATCTCGATTCCCGTCACTGCATCAAAGCGTAGAGCTCGCTTACCGTGCACTCGTTTATCTTCATTGACACGGTCAATCTGCTTCTGAATCTCTGCTGTCATATCCATTTCTGTATTTCCGGTAAGCCAGACATTCTGATAGGTCATTGACCGGTCTATGGTCGTGTCTCTTCCTCTACGCTCATCATTCATCTCCGCCCAGGCATCCTTCGCGCTACAAGTTCTCGCAGCTTTTCCATGGTGCTTCTGGTTAGAGGGCGACAGGGAAAGTTTCATACAGGGTAGTCCTACGTGCATCTTTATTTCCTCCCATTTCTATGCTAACGTCTATGTCTGTAAAGCAGCGCCGATAGGCGCATATAAAAATAAATTCAAAAGCGATTTTCCTCAGCGGAGCCGGCACCTTAAGAGCATTAAGTACGTGACCTCGTACTTAACAAGTTAAGTGTCGGTCTCCTCCGGAGGGGCACCCTGCTGGTGCCGCGGGCTTTTACGGAAGGCGATGCCTTCCGCAGGCGGCTCCATAAGACCGCCATTCCCCGTTATCGTCAGGTCGCGATAACGGAAGGGGCAAAAGGGGCAAAGTTTTTGAAGTCCGCAGAAGTTTTTTCGTTTCGCACCTCCGGAAGCCTTTATTTTCAAGGCTTCCAGGCATCCTTCCTCTTAAAATTTTTCTGAAGTGAAAAATTTTTGCCCCTTTTGCCCCCAAACACTCATTCGACTTTATTGCTTAGCCGAATGGCGTTTCCTCTTCGCCAACTGCTTCGAATTCCGGTTCACGGATAGAGATTCCCTTAAATTTCTGAATTCCCTGAACCTTCCTTGGAAGAAATCCTTTCCGCTTCATCTCGGTATAGAATTTCGATTTCCCAAGAGGCTGCCTTCCGTTGTCTTTGCAGTACTCGTTATAGGCGTCATACGTCCTGCTTCGCTCCAGCCAGGCATCTTTTTTGACAACGAGCATGTCACAGATAAAGGCCATCACACTATCGGCGGATTTTCTCGCTTCCTCGACGCACTTCCGGCTGTTCTCGCTCTCGGTAAGCTCACCGTTTTCATAAAGGCTGTGGAGTGCCTGCATCGCCATTGCAATCGCATAGTCCATCTCCTTCGCGATCTTCTTTTTGAGCTTCGGGTCTTTCACGGCGGGCTTGTGGTTCATCTCAAGAATCAGGAGCCTGCGGTAGAACGCATCCGACTTTTCCTCCACATTGTCCGGCATCCCGTTTGAGGAGAAGAGGAGTTTCGCGTGGCTGAAGAACTGCAAAGCATCCTGTCCCTTCTTCTCATAGAGGATGCTGTCCTCACCGACCGCTTTCTTCAAAACGTCTATGCTGTCCAGTGCCTTACAGGGAATGTCCCCGCAGGCATTCATAAGTTTTCCAAACAGTCCGGTCGCATAGAACCGATGGTTCAAATCCTGGAGTGAAATGCTGGAACAGTTCCGAATGCCGACCGCCTTCTGGAACAGGCTGATGATGACGGATTTACCCGTTCCTCCTTCACCGACCAGCATCAGGAACCTCTGCATCTTCGTGTCGCTTGTCATGCAGTAGCCGAGATACTCCCAGAGCATCTGCTGTTCGGTTGGATCAGGAACCGCCGTGGAAAGGTAGCTCTTGATGACTTCTCCGCCGGAGAGCACCTGATCTATGGTTTCCGGATGAAATTCATGCGGTATCTGGTTCATGGAGAGGTATTTCGGATCATGCGGAACCATCACCTGTTCCACCGGATCGTAATAGCCGTTCTTGAAATTCACCCACTCCGGCGGCAGGTTATAGAGGTCGGAAAACTGTTTCTGCACGCCACTCTGACTGATGAGAAGGTCAAGAATTCTCCCCAGTGTCGGGCTCTTAATAAACTTCCGGTAGAGCCTCGCCTGGATCATCGCTTTCAGCCTTACGCCTCCCGCATCCTCCAGATACACGCCATCCTGATAGACATAGGGTGTCGAGCCAAGAACAAAGAACGGGATCTTTGCAAGGATGTCCTCGACAATCTCGATGTCCATCACGCTTTTCGGCTCGCCGTCCCTGCCGAGGATGTGGAAACGGTCAAGCCCCGTTTCTTCTTTCGGCTTCTTCTCAAAGCGGTTGATGAAGTTTTCCAGAAGGCTCCTTAATTCCCCGGCAGCTTCCGGCTTTGCAAGGTATTCCTTATCCTTGAAGAGCCGCCAGCCCTCGTGGTACTCCATGAAATTGGCTTCAAAGAAATCTGTTAGGGCGTCGTTCTCTTTCTTCGTGGCACACGCCGGAACATACACGTAGGAAGTCATCTGCGTGCCGCGGAACTGGATGCTTGAAAGATAGTCCAAAAATTTCTCCAGCGTATACCACCCTTTCTCGTCTTTTCTTGTAAGATAGACCGCGCTGAACCCGGCGGATATGATGTTAAGCGACAGATCCAGACTGCTCACCAGAAAGACATATTTCTGCTGCAAGGTCTCCGGCGGGAGCTTCATCAGCCCCTCGAAATATCCTTTATTCATGGCGTCCCTCCTCTCTGGAAAAACGCCGGAATTTCCGAAAACCATTGAAGCCATTTCCAACATTTGTTAAGATAAGGCTGTGTTTGAAATACATATCTGGCTGTCCCGCATCTGCGCCAACAGATGCAACCGGGGCAGTCATTTCTTTTTCAAGGATCATTCGCTGTCCTCCTTCATTCCATACAGGGTTGTGTTGATCTGCCGGATCACATCCAGAAGATCGTCGTCAACGGACTGTCCCGTTTCGATCCGCTTCAATTCCTTTATTACCTCCCTTAACTCATTCCGCAGCATCTTATATGTTCTCACAGACCCTGAAACGACAATCTCTTCCTGGAGAGCTCGCTTGATCAGATATTCCTGCTTCTTCAGTCCGGAAATCCGCACGAACCTGTCCAGCTTCTCTGCCTCCTCCGGCGACATCCGAAAGGCGACCGTCTTATTTCTCCAGCGATTGTGATCATCTTTAACTTTGGCTGACATTTTCTTCTTCCTCCATATCCTGCTTGATATCATTTAATTTGCCGGCCATCTCAGTCTGTGTGGATGGAAAGAGATGGGCGTAATGGTAAGTGATGTCGATGCTTTCATGACCAACCCTGTCCGCAATAGCAACAGCAGAAAATCCCATTTCAATCAGAAGGCTGATATGGCTGTGTCGGAGATCATGAATGCGAATCCGTTTTATACCAGCTTCCTTCGCACCGCGGTCCATCTCGTGGTGCAGATAGCTCTTTGTGATCGTGAACATCCGCTCATCCGCTCCAATGCCGTAAAGCATCTTCATATATTCCCGCATTTCTTCGATCAGGAACTGCGGCATCTGAATCGTACGGTTGCTCTTTGGTGTCTTCGGATCTGTAATCACATCCCGTCCTTTAATCCGCTGGTAAGATTTGTTAATCGTGACCGTTCCTGCCTCAAAGTTAAAATCGCCGGGCGTCAGTGCCAGCAGTTCCCCCTCCCGGATACCGCACCAGTAGAGCATCTCAAATGCGTAGAATGAAAGCGGCTTATCCATCATCACATCTGCAAATTTCCGGTACTCCTCCTGCGTCCAGAAGAGCATTTCCTTCCGCTCTTCCTTTCCCATGTTTCCCGCCTGCAGCGCCGGATTCTCCTTCAGTCCATAGAACCTCATCGCATGGTTGAAGATGGCACTCAACTGGTTATGCACGGTTTTAAGATACGTCTGGGAATACTTCCTTCCCTTGCTATCTAATTCTTCCAACATGGTATTCTGCCATTCCACCACATCTCGGGACTTGATTTCGGCAATTTTCCGGTTCTTGAAATAGGGCAGAATTTTCGTCCGGAGGATGTGCTCTTTGGTATTCCATGTGTTCTGCTTAAGTCTTGGTTTTACGTCCGAGATGTATTGATCGCAGAAACTTCCAAACGTCATGTCCAATGATGCCTGTGTTTTCAGAATCTGTTCATGCTCCCATGCAACGGCCTCCCTGCGCGTTTCAAAACCGCGTTTTTGCGTCTGCCTACGCTCCCCGGTGTAATCAGTAAAACGATAGATCACCCTCCATTTACCGGTTTTTTCATCTTTATAAACTGACATTTACTCCTCCTTCCTGCCTTCATCCTGATAGTCAAGCTTCCGCATAAAATATTTGCGGTTTACTTTGCCTGCGACGGTGATATAGCCCTTTGCCTGCAGTTCCTGATTCAGTTTCTGGATCACCTTGTAGGCGTATGCCTTGGAAACTCCCATTGTCTTTGCAACTTCCGAGGCAGTCATCATTATTGCATCCATTGTTGTCCTCCTCATTTATGATACTAAACATAATTGCTTGTATTTTGGATTATACTAAGCATATTTGTTATAGTCAAGTCCTTGCGGTCTTCTGTTGCTAAACTTTTTTGCTTTATTTCATTGAGTCTGCCTGACTCCCCTGCTATACTATGTTTAACTTTTATGCTTAATGTCGAATCAAGGAGGCCCCTATGACGATAGGCGAACGAATCAAGCGCATCCGTATGAAACGCGGTATGACGCAAAAGGAGCTTGGACTCGCTCTCGGTTTTCCAGAGCGCTCTGCAGATGTGCGAATCGCACAGTATGAATCCGGAACCCGGAAGCCCAAGGACGATCTGATTGCCCAGATGGCAGCTATCCTGCATGTCAATCCCCATGCCATTTCTTCGGTTGATTACGGAACATACATAGGTCTGATGTACACCCTTTTCGATCTCGAAGATACCTACGGTCTTCATGTCGATGAGATTGACGGAGAGCTCTGCATTCGGCTGAACAGGCAACGCCCGGATTACGTCGATCTGCTCGAAATGATGGAAGACTGGTATGCGGCATGGAAACATGATCAGGACGATCCCTCCTCTCTGGATGAGTACACGGACTGGAAGCTCAATTACCCGCATCCGATGAACCGCAGGAAATAAAGGCACAAAAAGAGCACTGTCCGATTTACGTTCTGTAAATCAGATAGTGCTCATTCTGTATAGAATAATTCAGATGTCAGAGATTGTTGCCAAAGTGTTGCCAGCGGCTAAACATTTTTGCTTGCAGTCCGCATAAAATAAGGCTTTTTCAGGCTTGACCTATCATTCCAATTCGATCGTTCCCGGCGGTTTGGACGTCAGATCATACAGTACCCTGTTGACCCCCTTCACCTCATTGATAATCCGGTTCATGCAGGTCTGAAGTACGCTCCACGGAATCTCCGCCGCCACTGCAGTCATAAAGTCCGAAGTCAATACGCCGCGCAGCGCAACAGCATAATCATATGTCCTGTGGTCACCCATGACGCCTACGGAACGCATATTGGTAAGCGCAGCAAAGAATTGCCCTTTGCCCATATCAATGCCGGCTTTCTCAAGCTCCTCACGGTAAATCGCATCCGCGTCCTGCACGATGCGGACCTTCTCAGCCGTCACCTCTCCGACAATACGAATGCCAAGCCCGGGGCCGGGGAACGGCTGGCGATACACCAGTTGTCTCGGTATTCCAAGCTCAAGACCGACTTCACGAACCTCATCCTTAAACAGATTCCGAAGCGGCTCGACAATCTCCTTAAAATCAACATGTTCCGGAAGACCGCCGACATTATGGTGCGACTTGATCGTCGCGCCCTTGCCGATGCCGGACTCCACAACATCAGGATAAATTGTGCCCTGTGCAAGATAGTCTACCTTGCCGATCTTTTTCGCTTCACGCTCAAAAACATTGATGAACTCGGCGCCGATAATCTTCCGCTTCTGCTCCGGATCAGTCACGCCCGCAAGCTTTTCATAGAAATAATCCTGCGCGTTTACGCGGATAAAGTTCAGTTCATACGGCCCGTCCGACCCGAAGACGGCTTCCACTTCATCGCCTTCGTTTTTACGAAGAAGGCCATGGTCAACGAAAACGCAGGTCAGCTGTTTTCCGATCGCCTTTGAGAGCAAAACAGCACACACCGAAGAATCCACGCCACCCGAAAGTGCGCAGAGAACTTTTCCGTTTCCAATCTTTTCCCGCAGCTCCCGGATCGTCGTTTCCGCGAACGAGTCCATCTTCCAGTCGCCGCTGCAGCCACAGATATCATAAACAAAGTTATGGAAGAGTTTCTTTCCTTCCTTTGTATGCACGACTTCCGGATGGAACTGAACAGCATAAAGCTTTCGGGCCGGATCTTCCGCGCCAGCAACAGGGCAGGCTGCGCTGTGCGCTGTGATATGGAAGCCTTCCGGTACCTTCGCAATATAGTCTGTATGGCTCATCCAGGCCGTTGTCTCTTTGTCCCAGTTGCCTAGAAGCAGTGAAGCACTGTCGTCAACGCAGACATCGGTATGCCCGTATTCCGACTGCGGTGCCGTCAGGACAGTTCCGCCGAGCTCATGCACCATCAGCTGCGCGCCGTAGCAGATTCCGAGAACCGGGACTCCAAGACTGAACAGAGCCGGATCATAGCCGAGTGAATCTTCGCGGTAAACGCTGTCAGGTCCGCCGGTCAGAATAATTCCCTTGGGATTCAATTCCTTCAGCTTCCCGATCGGCATTGTGTACGGATGAATTTCGCAGTACACATGATTCTCGCGGACGCGTCTGGCAATCAGCTGCTTATATTGGCCGCCGAAGTCCAGAACAACAATCATTTCTCTTCCCATGCGCTTTTCCTTTCCATTTAATTGATGATCCTTCGGATCGTTACATATGCGCGGTACGTTGCGGCGCTATATTTAATGCCGGTCGCCGGCGTACTCGCGTGAATGATCGTTCCGTTTCCGCAGTAGATGGCTACATGGCCCGGGTAACAGATCAGATCGCCCGGTTTTGCGTCGGCAAGGGAGGCAACTACAGTGCCGTTACTTCTTTGCGAAACATCGGTACGGCCGAGAGAATATCCGAAATGCGAATATACACTCTGCGTAAAACCGGAGCAGTCCGTTCCGTTGGTCAGGCTGGTGCCGCCGTACACATAAGGGTTCCCAAGGAACTGGGATGCATAGGCAACAATGTCCTGTCCGGAAATACCGGATGAACTGGAGCTGCCGGACGAGCCGGAACTGCCGGACGAGCCGGAGCTACCGGATGAGCCGGAACTGCCGGACGAATCCGAACTACCGGACGAATCCGCCGCATCCTGTGAGGACGAATTTTCAACAACCGGCAGAGAAGAGCCGTTCACAGCCTTGACGCTGTTCTGGGTGTTCGATGTTTTGCTCTTATCCAGAGCTTCCTGCGCCGCCTTCTTCGCGGCAGCCTCCGCTTCCGCTTTCTTTCTTGCTTCCTCCGCGGCCTTCGCCTGCGCCTCTACCTCAGCCGAAATAGCTGCTGTCTGCTCCTGCAGCTGCTGCGCGAGCGCGGAAGCCTGCCGCCTTGCCTCCTCAATCTGGGCATTCACGTTACTGTGCTTGGCCTTCAGATCGGAAATCTGAGACTGCAGCGCGGACTGCTCCTCCACAAGGCCGGCCTTCGACTCTTCCTGTTCGGATTTCTTGTCTACCAGCGCTGTCTTGGCGGCGGCTGTCTGCCTGCGCGTCTCCTGATACTCTTTTAGAAGCTTGCGGTCGTAATCATAGAGCTTCGAAATATATTCGCTCTTGTTCAGCATATCCGTGAGAGAAGTCGCATGCATCAGGATTTCCACATAATCTGTGTTTCCCTTCTCATACATGTACTTGATCCGGATTTTCATCAGTTCGTACTGATGATCTTCTTTGGCTTTCGCGGCGTCGTATTCCTTCTGCTTCTCGTCAATCTGCGTATTCAGCTTGTCGATTTCCTGCTCCAGCATCTGAACACTCGCCATGTTCTGCACGAGGTCCTGACTGACCGCCGCCTCTGCCTCGCTCAGAGCTTCTTCCTGCCCTTCGAGGGAATCGGACTTATTGTTGGCGGCATTCAGTTTCTCCTGCGTCTGGCTCTTCTGCTGTTTGAGGTCGGAAAGTCTGCTGGCATTCACCTGCGCGGCAGGCGAGAGCGCAAGCACCCCCGCTGCAAGCACCGGCAGAAGCGTACGAAGAAAAACGCTTTTCAGTTGATCGGCTGCGTTCTTATATAACATGAAAATCCTTTTCGGTTCGTAAACAAGATATACGTAGTCCGGGCTGGGAATATCGCTCTCAGTCCGGACAGACACTTTTGCTATAATCAGCCCCGTCAGCTGCGTGCTATATCAGAGCTCGCAGTTACCAACGGTTCTCGGGAACGGCAGAACGTCACGGATATTCCCCATACCAGTAATATACATGACTGCTCTCTCAAATCCAAGACCGAATCCGGCATGGCGCACACTGCCATACCTGCGCAGATCAAGGTAGAACTGATAGCCGTCTTTGTTCATGCCAAGCTCATCCATTCTCTTCTCGAGAATCGCAAGATCATCTTCTCTCTGCGAACCGCCGATGATCTCTCCGATGCCGGGTACAAGGCAGTCGCAGGCCGCAACGGTCTTTCCGTCCGGATTCAGCTTCATGTAAAACGCCTTGATTTCCTTCGGATAATCCGTCACGAAAACAGGCCGCTTGAAGAGCTTCTCCGTCAGATACCGTTCATGTTCAGTCTGAAGATCACAGCCCCAGTATACCTTGTTTTCAAACTCATCCTGATGTTTTTCGAGCTCTTTGACCGCCTCCGTATAGGTAATGCGTCCAAATTCGGAGGAAGCCACATGCTTCAGGCGCTCGATCAGGCCTTTTTCAATGAACTGGTTGAAGAATTCCATTTCCTCGGGACAGTTTTCCAGCACATAGTTAATAATGTACTTGATCATTGCCTCCATGCAGATCATGTCGTCTTCCAGATCGGCAAAACAAAGCTCCGGCTCAATCATCCAGAACTCCGCAGCATGTCTTGTCGTGTTGGACTCTTCCGCGCGGAATGTGGGACCGAAGGTATATACGTTGCGGAACGCGAACGCGTACGTCTCAACGTCAAGCTGGCCGGAAACCGTCAGGTTCACGGGCTTCCCGAAGAAATCCTTCGAATAATCAACCGTTCCGTCCTCCTGCAGCGGAAGATTGTTCAAATCAAGGGTTGTCACCTGGAACATCTCGCCTGCGCCCTCTGCGTCGCTGGATGTAATCTCCGGTGAGTGCACATAGACAAAGCCCCGCTCCTGAAAGAACTTGTGAATCGCGTACGCGATGACGGAGCGGACTCTCATCGTCGCTTCAAATGTATTGGTCCGGACGCGCAGATGCGGGATTGTACGAAGGTATTCCAGCGTATGTCTCTTCTTCTGCAGCGGATAGTCCGGCGTGGACTCTCCTTCGACTTCGATCTTTGTGACCTGCATTTCGAGCGGCTGTTTCGCCTGCGGTGTCAGAACAATCTTTCCGGTCGCGATAATGGCAGAGCTGATATTGAGCTTTGCGACTTCCGCGAAATTCGGCAGATCGGCGGAATAGACAAGCTGCAGATTCCGGAAACATGTCCCGTCGTCGAGCGCGATGAATCCGATATTCTTGGAGTCACGGTTGCTCTTGATCCAGCCGCCGACCGTAACTTCTCTGCCCTCATACTTCTCCGGCAGGGCAAATATTCTTGAAACCTCTTCCATCTGATACTGCTCTCTCATTGCCTGTCTCCTCACTGCTTCTTAAGCTTTACTGCTGCGCGGCTGCTTCTGTCGATGCTGCTGCGCTTTCGGTCGTCCCGGCTGCACTGCTGCCGGACGCGTCTGCCTTTGCCGCGCTGCTGTCCTTCGCTGCGTCCGTTTTCGTCGTAGCGGCTGCAGCGCTTTCCGTCGTTCCCGCTGCTGCGCTTTCGGTCGTCCCGGCCGCGCTGCTGCCGGATGCAGGCGCCGTCACATGCACCTTGTCTTTCAGGAACTTAAGTACATTCTGCACCATCAGATACTCGCGGTACGCCTGTGTATCCTGTGACTTCTTGTATTCCTCGACACTGGAATAGCCGGCCTGCGCAGCCTGCGTGGAAAGCGCGGTGTTGAAATCGCGGTCAGTTACGTTGAGCTTCTCCTTGTCCGCAATCACCTGCATGACCAGATATTCCTTGGTCGTATCCTCCGCCATCTTCTTGATATCATCTTTGTAGGAATCCTTGGTCGATCCCTGCATAGTCTCCATCAGGTTTTCAAGATCCGTGCCGTACTGCTGTGCGTAGGAAGTCAGCGTCTCGGTATAGGACTGGTTCCATCGGTCAACCATCTCCGCCGGCAGATCCTTCGGATATTTGCTGTTCTCCGTCAGATACTTGATGATCTGGGAATTGACCTCGCTGTCATAGGAAGACTGCGCCTGCTTGAGGAGGTAGTCCTTGACGTACTTCTTGTACTCGTCCACGGTCGTAACGCCGTCGATATTCTGATCCTTGACATAGGCATCGTCAAGCTTCGACTCTTCTTCCTGCTTGATGCTGTTAATCTTCACCTCGAAGACAACGGCCTTTCCGGCAAGATCCTTATTGCCATAGTCCTTCGGGAATGTCAGGTTGAGCTTGACATTCTCTCCGACCTTCTTACCGATGAGGCCGTCTTCAAAGCCGTCGATAAAGCTCGAAGACCCGATGACAAGATCGTAGTCCGTCGCGCTGCCGCCGTCGAAGGTCTTGCCGTTCATCTTCCCTGTATAATCGATATTGACCTGATCGCCCTTCTGCACGGTCTTGCGGTCGGTCTTCACATATTTCTTGTCCTGTGAAAGCATGTACTGGATGTACATATTCACATACTCGTCGCTGACCGAAGGCTCCTCGGCCTGCACTTCAATCTTCGAATAATCCGCGGGTTCCGCATAATCCTCCGCCTTGATGCCGGAAAGATACGCGGGATCTTTCTTCCCGCAGCCGGCAAGCATCGATACGGCAAGCACCGCGCCGGTAAGCATTACGAAAAGTTTTTTCATGTCAGATATCCTTTCAGTCCGCGGCTTCCCCGGGTTTTCCGGTCATTCCGGCAAAACACAGCCCGTCCGCAGTAAAGTTTAGTTTAGCACATTCAAAGAGGGGGTAAAAGTGTTTTTTCTTGCCTCGGTTATGAATCAATGTTAAAATACTGCGTGTTCAAAAGACGCATTTTATTCAGTTCCGGAGGTTGCACTGTGAGTACAGGTACGATTGTTTTGCTCGTCATTCTGGCGGTTCTGGCTGCCGCGCTGGTCGCTCTTTATTTTTACGGGAAAAAGCTTCAGAAGAAGCAGGAAGAGCAGAACGCGGCCGTTGAGGCATCGAAACAGCCGGTGACAATGCTTATCATTGACAAGAAAAGGCTGCCGATCAAGCAGGCCGGCCTTCCCGACGCGGTATACGAATCCACGCCGCGCTATCTTCGAAGATCCAGGCTCCCGATCGTAAAGGCCAAGGTCGGTCCGAAGGTAATGAATCTTGTTGCGGACGAGAAAATCTTTGATCAGATTCCCGTCAAGCAGCAGGTCAGGGCAATGGTCAGCGGCATCTACATCGTAGAAGTCAGGGGCGCGCACGGACAGGTGCTCAAGGCTGAGCCGAAGAAGAAAGGCTGGCTTGGACGCACGATGGACAAGATCCGCGAAAAGGGCGGCGCCGCTCCTGTAAAACGCAAATAAAACCGTGTGCTGCTGTGCACACTATTCATAAAAGGACATCCGGCTCAATCGCCGGATGTCCTTTTTGTTACAAACTTTTGAAACGTACTGTATTCCGGAACGGCATCCAGCGCAGCTTTTGCCTTAACCGCAGCCTGATGCTCCGTAAAGATGCCGAAGACCGTCGGACCACTTCCCGTCATAATCGAAGTAATCGCGCCCTGCCGCAGAAGAAACGCCTCAAGTTCTCCAATGACAGGATACGCCGCGCCTGTTTTCTGTTCGAGCACGTTTCCGCAGAGGGCTGCCATGGCCGGAAGGTCTTCCTGCCGGATTGCCCGCGCCATCGCGTCGACATCCGGATGCCGGATCTGATCCTCCGGAATACTGTCATATTCCCTGTAAACCCAGGGGGTGGAAACAAAAATGTCCGGTTTTACAACGACGAGGAAACAGTCCGGCATCGGCGGAAGCTCTGTCAGGACCTCCCCGATTCCTTCGCACAGCTTTGTGCCACCCTGAATGCAGTACGGAATGTCCGCGCCGAGAGGGAGCGAAAGCTTCTCGAGCTTTTCATCTGTAACTTCCCCGCACATAAGGTCCCTGATGCCGCGCATCACCGCAGCCGCATCCGCGCTTCCCCCCGCCATGCCGGCGGCAATCGGGATGCGTTTGATCAAAGTAATGTCAAATCCGCCCGGCAGATGAAACTCCCTGCGCATCAGATCTGCCGCCCGGAAAACAAGATTATCCGGACCCGCGGGAATATCCCCGCTGTTCGTATGCAGCGTGATTTCTCCGGATGCAGCGGGGCGAATCGTCACCGTATCGTATATATCGACCGTCTGCATAATCATCTTCACAAGATGGTAACCGTCTTCCCGCTTTCCCGTCACGTCGAGGCAAAGGTTCAGTTTTCCGTATGCTTTAACCGTAATCTCTTCCATGTTGTTTCCCGCGTCCTTCGTACCGGTTCTGCACTGCGTCGATGGCCTGCGTCCGGCCGGACGACGCGCCGGTCATCTGCGTCAGTCATGCACTGCGCCGATAATCTCCGTAATTTTCGAAATCCTGTGGCGTACTGCGTAATCTTCCATTCCCGCGATGATTTTCTCCATGCAGTGCGGATCGTGGAAATTCATGGCTCCGACGGCGACTGCGCTCGCGCCCGCAAGCATCATTTCCACGGCGTCCTGCCAGGTGGCAATTCCGCCCATGCCGATCACGGGGATCGACACAGCATGCGCAGCTTCATAAACCATACGCACGGCAACGGGATGGATCGCGGGACCGGAAAGGCCGCCGGTCCGGTTCGCAAGCGCGAACTTTCCGCGTTCGACATCAATCTTCATACCGGTAATGGTATTGATCAGGGAGATGCCGTCCGCCCCTCCTTCTTCCGCCGCCTTCGCCATCTGCGCGATGCTGGTCACGTTCGGCGTCAGCTTCATGATGACCGGCTGCGCGGCAATGTTTTTAATCTTGCGCGTAATATCGCGCAAAACCTCCGGGTCTGTGCCGAAGGCAATTGCCCCCTCTTTGACATTCGGACAGGAGACATTGATTTCCAGAAGATCAACGCGTTTCTCGTCCCGCAGTCTTTCCACAACGCGCAGGTATTCTTCGATCGTGTGTCCGCAGACGTTGGCGATCACACGTGTATCGTAAGAGGAAAGAAATTTCAGATCCCGCTCGATAAAAACATCAACGCCCGGATTCTGCAGTCCGATCGCGTTGAGCATGCCTCCGTACACTTCCGTGACGCGGGGCGTTTGGTTTCCCTCCCACGGCACGGCCGATACACCTTTGCACTCGATTCCTCCAAGACGGTCAAGGTCTATGAATTCCCCGTATTCCATTCCGGAGCCGAAGGTTCCGGACGCCGCCATCACGGGATTTTTAAAATGAACGCCGGCAATATCCACCGAAAGATCCGGCTCTTTCTGCACGCGTGAAGCAGTATTCGACATCATCTAGTCCTCCGAATTCAGTTGTTTTGTCCCGCCTTACCGTTAAATATCGACATCTTCGGCCAAAAAAACAGGTCCTTCCGTACAGATCCTCGCATTCTTCACATGCGAATGCGGGTCCGTTTTTACTGTCTTCACAACGCAGCCGAGGCAGGCGCCGACACCGCAGGCCATCCGCTCTTCCAGCGAAAGGAATGCCGGAACCGAAAGATCCCGCGCCAGCTTTTTCACCGCCCGAAGCATCGGGAGCGGCCCGCAGGCACAGATGACATCAAAACGGAGGCGCTCATTCTTCTCCATGGCAGTGCGTACGGCATCCACGGCATTTCCGTGAAAGCCTGCCGTCCCGTCATCGGTGGCGATCAGTATGCGGCTCACCTGTTCAAAATCCTTTTTGAGGAACAGGTCGTTTGTCCGGTATCCAAGCGCCGTGGTTACGCTTCCTTTTCCCTCGTGGATATTTTCGGCCGTAATTCTGCCGGCAAGCTCCAGAAGCGGCGGTGCGCCGATGCCTCCGCCGACCAGAAGGACGCTTCTGTCTTTGAGACTTTCGAGGTCATAACCGTTGCCTAATACATCCAGAATCCGCAGCGTATCTCCCTTTTTACAGGAGGCAAACTCTTCGGTCCCAGCGCCCACGACGCGGTATACCAGCACAATGGAATTGTCTTCGCTGATCCAGCGGCAGATACTGATCGGGCGCGGAAGGAGCCTCGCACTGTCTTTACTGTAAACACCGACAAACTGGCCGGGAAGGATCTGCTCCGGCGCCTCCTCTTCCTTGTAGCGGAGTGTCATCGCGTAAATTCCGTCCGCGATGTTTTTATTGCCCGTGACGGTGACGGTATGAATGTTTTTCATGTTCTGCCTCCGGTATAATTCTGCATCATGAGATCACGGCACCGCTCCGGCAGTGTTTTGCGCTCCGCGATGGGCATGCCCTGCGTTTCAATCGGCGGGCTGATGATAACCGTGACTTTCTTTGCCTTCAGTTTCGGAAAATGGTCCTCGAAAATATCACCGGTGCCGATGATCGTGACCGGAACGACCGGCGCGTCGCTGCGGATCGCGATCTTAAAGCTGCCGCCGTGGAACGGAAGGAATTCTCCTTCCTTCTTCGATCTGGTTCCCTCGGGGAAGATGAGAACATTGTATCCGTTTTTCAAGTAGTTCACCGAGTCCTGCACCATCTGCACGCCGGCCTTGATATCTGTCCTGTCAAGAAATATGGTATGAATCCGCTTCATCCAGAAGCGGAGCGGCGCGATTTTCGAAAGCTCTTTCTTCGCGATGACAACGGTACGGCCCGGAAGCTTCGGGAAAAACAGAATCACGTCGAAAATCGACCGGTGATTCGCAACAAAAAGAACCGGCCGGTCTTTCGGAATGTTTTCCCACCCCTGAACCGTGACGCGGCTTCCGGAAACCGCGCTGACAAGGCGAAGGCCGAACCGGACGAACGCGTAGGACATGCGCTCTGCCGCCGCTTTGGAAAACAGTCCTGTGATCAGGATCACCAGCCCCGCAGGCAGTCCCAGAAGGAAGAAAACAACAGCGGAAAGCAAGGTGATCAGTGCATGAAGATATCCCATAAGAAATTCTCCGTTTCTGTTATTAAACATGATCAGTATAGCATACGAAACGAAAGGCTATGGTAGAATTATTCTATGTGAAACGCACAGGAGGAATTGTTTTATGCTGCTTGTTAAAAACGGATACATGATCGACCCGCGCTCACAGAGGGAAGGCGCGTTTGACCTTCTGCTGGACCACGGAAAAATCGTCCGGATCGCGCAGCAGGGTGATCTGGAGGACACGGTCGGCCCGGATGCCGCCGTCCTGGACGCCTCCCGCTGCATCGTCGCGCCGGGGCTTGTCGATACGCACGCGCACTTCCGTGACCCGGGGTATCCCGAAAAGGAAGATATTCATTCCGGTGCCGCTGCAGCGGCGGCCGGCGGGTATACGAGCATTATCATGATGGCGAACACGAATCCGCCGATCGATAACACCAAAGTGCTGGAAAGAGTACTTGAAAAATGCGCGAAGGAAAAAATCCATGTCTACAGTGCCGCAAACGTAACGCTCCACATGCAGGGGAAGGAACTGACAGACTTTGAGGCGCTGAAAGAAGCCGGCGCGAAGGTCTTTACCGATGACGGCGTTCCCGTGCGCAACCGGCTGCTGCTCCGCAGCGCCCTGCTGCACGCGAAGGCTCTGGACATGCCGGTCAGTCTGCATGAAGAAGATCCGTCCTGCATTTCCGAGAATGGAATCAACGGCGGCGGTGCCGCGGCAGCATACTACGGGATCAAGGGTTCTCCCAGAGAAGCCGAGATAACAATGATCCGCGAAGACGTACAGGCAGCCGCGCAGACAGGTGCCGCGCTCTGCATACAGCACATCAGCACGGCAGAGGGCGTCGCTCTTGTACGCCATGCCAGGCAGATCAATCCGCTCATCCGCGCCGAGGCAACGCCGCACCACTTCTCTTTAACCGAAGAGGCTGTGATCCGCTGCGGCGCGCTCGCGAAGGTCAATCCGCCGGTCCGGACAGAACACGACCGTATGGAAATCATCCGCGGCCTGCAGGACGGCACGATCAGTTTCATAGCAACCGATCACGCGCCGCATACGGCCGCGCAGAAGGCCGTCACGCCGCTCTGGAAGGCGCCGAGCGGTATGATCGGACTGGAGACCGCGCTTTCGCTTTCCATCCGGGAACTGGTGAACCCCGGCTTTCTTACGATGATGCAGCTGCTCCGGCTTCTGACCTGGAATCCCGCGGAATACTATAAGCTGCCGGCAGGTTCGATCGAGGAGGACGGTCCCGCAGACCTTGTGATCTTTGATCCGCAGGCGCAGTGGACCGTACCGGACCACTTTGCTTCCCGCTCTTCCAATTCTCCGTTTATCGGCGAGACCCTGCCGGGCGTCGTCCGCTGGACGATTGCGGACGGAGAAATTGTCTATAAAAACCCGCAGTAAAGAGATTTTCCGCACCTGCCCAAAGGGGCTGTCGCTTCAACAATTGGTGTGCTACCCGTCAAGAGGACAGTGAATAATTAAAAAGCTCTTTACCGCCAGTCAAGCATCGGCTGGCGGTATTCTTATGCTGCA
>OCVV011247811.1_pt1 | contig 23330 bp, 21 predicted proteins | sample 1539721 | NCBI WGS metagenome assembly OCVV01 (sample SAMN02144230, study PRJEB22623) | gut metagenome | biome: sheep rumen | host: Ovis aries | place: New Zealand
ACCCGGGAAATGAAAGAGCATATGGACGAGTTCCATCAGATGATCCCGAATATGGAGAACGAGACCATCATCGATGTCTTCAAGTCCGGCGCGGACGAATACCTGTATGATAAGCAAAGCGCCGGGGACTGCGCGAAGAGCATTTACGGAGAGATGAAGAAACTGGCAGCAGGAGAACAGAAATAGCCGGCTATAGCGAAGCAAAGCGCTAAGTCGAAGGCACCTGCCAAATAGAAATAAATATCGGAGTCCCCCGGGCTGGGTAGGGCATTCGTGCCCGCCCGGCCTTTCCATTTGGAAGTCTTTGGAAGTCAAATGTGAAAGGAAAATGAGAAATAATATAGAACAAACTTGTATATCTTTCCATTTTATGTTAGAATCGATGAGATACACGGAAAATATCGGGGCACTTCTATGCGTAAGGTGCCTTGTTTCTGTTGCGTGAATAAAGATTACGGAATAGTGTTCCTACTAAATAAATGTAATTTTGTCACTACTTTCTAAATGTTCTATTTGGGAAGATGAGAGAGGAAGCATCTCTATCAAGAGAAGCAAAGGATGGACGGGCAGCAAGATGAATCGGAAACACACAAAAGGCTGGATGAAGCATGGCGACTTCATCATCATAGATATCCTTCTTCTGCAGCTTTGCTATGTTATCGCCTATTTACTGATTCATGGAATTGCTAATCCCTATGAAAGCGAGGCTTTTCAGGAACTGGCGATTCTCATGTCCGCAGGACAGCTCCTGGTCATTCTTTTTTCTTCACATTATCGTAGCATTCTGGGAAGAAGCGCGATCAATGAGTTGATTTCGATTATCGTGTATTCCGTCGAAATATTGGCAATATCGCTGATATTTCTTTTTTCAGTGAAGAAGTCTTCGGATTACTCGAGATTGCAGGTCTTTACTACGCTAGGAAGTTTTGTAGTCCTTGATTATGTGGCAAAACAACTGAATAAGTTAAGAGTCCTTCGTTCTCTGAGAAAGAAGAATAACCAAAGACAGTTGGTGCTTGTAACTTCACGTAGATATGTGGAGGAAGCAGTGCAAAAGTTAAATAAAAGCGTGACGAAGAATATCCACATTAAGGCTGTTGTCCTTATGGATGGGTTTGATTTCCGTAAGGAACTTGGGAAGACAGGCAGGACAGGGCGGCTTCCTGAAGATGAGAAGTATGTCTTCAAAGGAATAGATCCGGACTGCGCGGTAATGCCTCTTTCAAAAAATGCTTTGGAGTGGATCAGTCATGAATGGGTGGAGGGCGTCTTCATTCTTCAACCGGCAGATCAGGTATTTCCCCAGGAATTGATGGATGGACTGATCAAAATGGGAATCACCATGTACTATAACATTACGGCTTTGGATGATGATCGTTGGCCGGCAATCGATATCCAAAAGCTGGGAGGCTACAAGGTTCTTACCAGTAGCACTAAGTTTATCTCTACCGGTTGGCTAGTATTAAAACGGATTATTGATATTCTTGGTGGATTTGTTGGCTGTATCTTTACCCTTTTGCTGACTATTATTATCGGCCCTATGATATATTTCAAGGATCCGGGGCCAATCTTCTTTAAGCAGCAACGAATAGGGCGAAACGGGAAACCGTTTACTATCTATAAGTTTCGAAGCATGTATATGGATGCGGAAGAACGTAAGGCTTCTTTGATGAGTCAAAACAAGATGAATGGCCTAATGTTTAAGATGGATGATGACCCCAGAATCATCGGCAGCGAAAAAAAGGGAAAAAATGGAAAGCCAAAAGGAATAGGTAATATATTACGAAATAAATCCCTGGACGAGTTTCCGCAGTTTCTCAATGTTTTAATTGGGAACATGTCACTGGTAGGGTGGCGGCCATGTACGATGAACGAATGGAAAGAGTACGGGTTAGAGCATCGCAGTCGCGCCGGAATGAAGCCTGGGATTACAGGAATGTGGCAGGTGAGTGGACGGAGTGAGATTACGGATTTTGATGAGGTTGTCAGATTGGATCAAGAGTATATCGAGAACTGGAGCCTATTCTTAGACATTAAGATACTGCTTAAGACGGTGGGAGTTGTGTTAAAAGGAAAGGGTGCAGAATAGAGATGCGGAAAAGGTGAGGTTATGGTAAATAAAAATATCGAACTTGATGGAAAAACTATCCTTGTAACGGGATCGCCTGGCTTTATAGGTGCAAATTTTGTTTTGCATTTGATGAAACGACTATCCTCAGGAACAATTATCAGTTTTGACAACTTGAATGATTATTACGACCCTAAACTTAAAGAATATAGATTGAAAATGATTAATGATGCTGAACGCACATCAAGAGTGAAACATGTGTTTGTTAAAGGAGATTTAGCCGATAGAGATGCTATAGACCAGTTGTTCTCTGAGTATAGACCTTCTATTGTTATAAACTTAGCAGCACAGGCAGGGGTTCGGTATTCTATCGAAAACCCGGATGTTTACATCGAGAGTAATATTATAGGATTTCATAATATCCTTGAGGCGTGTCGAAAATCGTATGGCGGAGGAAAAAAAGGAATTGAACACTTAGTTTATGCGTCATCGTCATCTGTGTATGGGGGAAATAAAAAAGTACCATTTAGTACGGATGACAAAGTAGATAATCCGATTAGTTTATATGCAGCAACAAAAAAAACAGATGAACTCTTGGCTCATTGTTATTCAAAACTGTATAACATTCCTTCAACGGGGTTGCGTTTTTTTACGGTGTATGGTCCAGCTGGACGTCCAGATATGTTCTATTTTGGAGCGGCAAACAAGTTGTTGAATGATGAAGTGATTAAGATTTTTAATTATGGGAACTGTATGCGAGATTTCACGTTTGTTGATGATATTGTTGAAGGAATATACAGAGTTACCCAAAGTGCACCAGAGAGGAAGAACGGTGAAGATGGATTGCCAATTCCGCCGTATCGAATCTATAACATTGGTGGAGGACACCCGGAAAATTTGTTGGATTTTGTGAGGGTACTAGAGGAAGAACTAGTTCGTGCAAAGGTATTGCCGATTGATTTTGATTTTGAAGCTCATACAGAGTTGGTTGGGATGCAACAAGGGGATGTCCCCGTGACGTATGCAGATTCAACTGATCTTGAGAGGGATTTTGGATTTGTGCCTCGGATCGGTATTCGCGAGGGGCTTAGGGTATTTGCAGAGTGGTTCCATGATTATTATTTTGGTGAGTAAGACCAAAGAGGAGGAAAAATGATTAATAATAATACAAAAGAAAAGTATACTGTTGCAATAGCAGGAACTGGTTATGTCGGGATGTCGTTAGCAGTATTGCTTGCTCAAAACAATCATGTGATTGCTGTTGATATTGTTCCAGAAAAAGTTGAGATGATCAATAGTAGAATATCTCCAATACAGGATAATGAAATTGAACAGTACCTAAAGGAAAAAGACCTCGATTTGGTCGCAACAGAAGATGGTGCTGATGCCTATAGAAAGGCTGATTATGTGATAATTGCAGCACCAACTAATTATGATCCTCAAAAGAATTTTTTCGATTGTTCTGCGGTTGAATCGGTAATAAAACAGGTGTTAGATAATAATGATCATGCAACGTTGGTGATAAAATCAACTATTCCAGTTGGATATACTGAAAGTGTTAGAAAAAAGTTTAATACCAATAGAATCATTTTTAGTCCTGAGTTTTTAAGGGAGTCGAAGGCATTATATGACAATCTGTATCCTAGTAGAATTATCGTGAGTTGTGATAGTGAATCAAAAGAAACGGCTGCAGTATTTGGAGAAATGCTTGTTGAAGGCGCGATTAAAGAAAATATAGATGTTTTATATATGGGGTTTACGGAAGCTGAGGCGGTGAAGTTGTTTGCAAATACATATCTGGCACTTCGAGTTTCGTTTTTTAATGAGTTAGATACTTATGCCGAGTTAAAGAATCTAAAAACAGAGCAGATTATAAAGGGTATAAGTTTGGATCCGAGAATAGGGGATTTTTATAACAATCCATCATTTGGATATGGGGGATATTGTCTCCCTAAAGATACTAAACAACTGTTGGCCAATTATGCCGATGTTCCGGAAAATCTTATTCAAGCTATTGTAGATGCGAATAGAACAAGAAAGGATTTCATAGCGGATAGGGTCCTCGAAAAAGCTGGCTATTACACATCTAGTTCCATGTGGAATGCAAAGAAAGAAAGGCCTATTACAATTGGTGTATACCGTCTGACAATGAAGAGTAACTCTGATAATTTCAGACAATCGTCAATTCAAGGGGTTATGAAAAGATTAAAGGCGAAGGGTGCGACAGTTATTATTTATGAACCGACGTTGGAAGATGGTCAGACTTTCTTTGGAAGTTTGATTATTAATGATCTCAAAAGATTTAAACAGTCCTGTGATGCTATTATTGCTAATCGATATGAAAGTGTACTAGATGATGTGAAGGAAAGAGTATATACAAGGGATTTGTTTCAACGAGATTAAATATAGAGAATAATAATATGGATTGAAAGGAATATAAAACGATGAGAAAAAGAAGGGTTTTAGTTGCTGGCGGTGCAGGTTTTTTAGGCTCACATTTGTGTGATAGGCTTATTAGTGATGGTGATGATGTTATTTGTGTGGATAATCTCTTTACGGGCTCCAAGGATAATATTCGACATCTTATTGGGAATCCATATTTTGAGTTTATTAGACATGATATGACTCAACCAATTTACGTAGAATGTGATCAGATTTATAATCTTGCATGTCCTGCAAGTCCTAAGTGGTATCAGAAAGATCCTATCTATACGTTTCAGACATCTGTATATGGTGCGATGAACTGCTTGGGTCTGGCTAAAAGGACTGGGGCACGTGTATTACAAGCCTCTACCTCAGAAATCTATGGAGATCCTACAATTCATCCGCAACCAGAGTCATATTGGGGGAACGTTAATACAATTGGAATAAGATCATGTTACGATGAAGGGAAACGAGCTGCGGAAACGCTATTTTTCGATTATCATAGGAAGCATAACGTAGCAATCAAAGTAATGCGTATTTTTAATACATATGGTCCGAGGATGGATATCGGTGATGGAAGAGTTGTCAGTAATTTTGTGGTTCAAGCACTTAAGGGTGAAGATATTACAGTTTATGGAAAAGGAGATCAAACACGTAGTTTTTGCTATGTAGATGACTTAATTGAAGGCATGGTCCGATTAATGAATAGTGAGGAGGGTTTTGTTGGCCCTGTAAATATAGGAAATCCAGGAGAATTTACAATTAAGGAACTTGCGGACATTGTGATTGAGTTAACCGGATCAAAATCAAAAGTTGTTTATAAAGACCTTCCTGCAGATGATCCAACCCAAAGGAAGCCGCTTATTGAGTTGGCAAAGCAGAAACTTGATTGGGAACCGAAAGTACAATTGAAAGAGGGGTTACGGAGCACAATTGAATACTTCAAAGGTATCATTTAATAAGAATATGTATTTTAGTTGCTCGAGCTTGTGAAGGGACAGAATGAGATGTTTGAAAAATGATAATACACTTAGTTTGATGAGGCGTGATTAACTATGAAAACAAAACTATCGATTTGTATAGTAGCTTACAATAATTATGAAGAGATACTAAAGGCTATAGAATCTATAGAAAAAGAAACAACTAAGGAAATAGCCAAAGAAATAATAATAATTGATAATTCTGAAGAGGTTAATAAAGATACTATACAAAGGTTTCGTTTTTCTTTAAGAAAATATAAGGATATTAGATATCTAAAAATGAAAAGAAATGTAGGGTTTGGGAAAGGACATAACGTTGCCTTAAAGCTTATTGACTCTACATATCACGCTATAATTAATCCAGATATTCTTATCAAAGAAGATGTGTTTGATAAGATTATTAGTTTTATGGAGAAAAACAAAGATGTTGGTATGCTTATTCCCAAAATAACGAACGAAAACGGGGAACGACAGGATGCTTATAGACGAGATTTAACTGTGAGTGATATGTTTATCCGTATGTTTTGTAAGAAAGCGTTTAGGAAAAGAATGGCATATCACTCGATGAAGGATATGGATTATTCCAAGATGTTTCAAGTTCCATTTGGACAAGGGTGTTTTTTGGTGATCAGAACGACACTGTTTCGGGAGTTGAAGGGATTTGATGAAAGATTCTTCATGTACTTGGAGGATGCTGATTTATGCAAAAGAGTTAACTCCTGTTCAAAGTTGGTTTATTATCCGGGTGCTACTGTAATTCATAAATGGGAAAGAGGATCTCATAAAAATATAAAGTTGTTTTTGATACATATTCGTTCTATGATTACGTATTTTAAAAAATGGGGCATTAAGATTGCCTAGGGGGAGAAAATGAAAGTATTAGCACTAACGTTACCGCAGTATCATAGGATTCCAGAAAATGATAAGTGGTGGGGCGAGGGGTTCACTGATTGGGATAATGTAAAAAGAGCAAAACCACTATATGATGGACATAACCAACCAGTTGTTCCGCATAAAAAGTATTATTATGACATGTCTGATATTTCTACTATCGAATGGCAGGCGAAGGTTGCCAAAAAATATGGTGTATATGGTTTTTGTTACTACCATTATTGGTTTAATGGAAAATTATTATTAGAAAAACCCTGTGAGAACTTGGTTAAACATCCAGAAATCGATTGCAATTACTGTTTTTGTTGGGCAAATGAATCTTGGGCTAGAACATGGGATGGGAAAGATAAGGAGATACTTATCAAGCAAACATTCGGTGGCAAGACGGATTGGGAGAAGCACATTCAATACTTGATTCCATTCTTTCAAGATGAACGATATATTAAGAAAGATCGTCATCCTGTTTTGTTTTTCTATTCTGTTGAAAGAATTGAGCAGTTTAATGAGATGATAGATTACTGGAATGCTCAATTACTTAAAAATGGATTGGATACGATTTTTGCAATAGAATTCGTTAATACATTTAGTTCCGGAAATAATGAATTAAAGACGGATGCAGTATGTGAGTTTGAACCTCATGCTACTGCAAAGTATAATATATCACTCTTTTGTAAAGCAAAACGGTTGATATGCAAAAAGATAGGGATGACAGATTATCTAAATTATGATGACATTTGGAGACGGTTGTTAAGAAAGAATAATAAATATGGTAAAAAAAAGATTGTAAAAAGTTGTTTTACTGGTTTTGATAATAGTCCTAGGAAAAAGAAAAAAGCTCTAATTATAAAAGGTTCTACTCCAAAAAAGTTTTATCGATATTTACGCGAACTGATTAATAAAACTGATAGGAATTATTTGGATGACTACCTCGTTGTAAATGCTTGGAATGAATGGGCTGAGGGGGCGGTTTTGGAACCGACGGAAAAGGACGGATACCGATATCTAAAGGCAATAAAAAGGGCACAGGAGATTGATTAATGAAAAGAGTGTGCGTATTACTGTCTGCTTATAACGGCGAAAAGTATATTCGACAACAAATTGATAGTATTTTACACCAGGACAAGGTTAATGTACAAATCATTATCAGAGATGATGGTTCGACAGATGGTACGGTTGATATTGTCAAGTCGTACAAAGATGAAAGAATTCAATTAATAGAGGGTAAAAATGTTGGATTTGCGTTGAGCTTTTGGAAACTAATAATGAGTTGTAGAACTGATGCGGATTATTATTCGTTTTGTGATCAAGATGACTATTGGATGGATGATAAGTTGATTTCTGCAATCACTTGTTTAGAGAATGAATCTGGTGATTTACCAAAACTATATACAAGCAATGTGTATAGAGCTGATGAGAATCTGGTTACTGATTATAATAAAGTGTTTTTAGATTATGGAGTTTTGACTATTCCTGAGTGTTTAAGGATTTCGAGATATCCAGGGTGCACTTTTGTATTTAATAGGGAATTGAAAAAGCAATTGGAAAAGTATAAAAACAATATGATTGCGCATGATTGGACTACATATATTATTGCAAATTGTATTGGAAAAGTGTTTTATGACCCTAAACCACGTATGTTATATCGGATTCATTCGTTAAATACAATAGGTGTGGAAACAAAGATGGATTCAATTAAAAAGGGAATGAAGAGATTCGTAAATAAAAAACAGATTAACACAAGGTCTAAAGTGGCACGTAAAATTCTATCAATATATGGAGATTCGATGTCCGATAGGGACTATGAGGTGATAGATTGCTTTGCTAATTATAGGAAGTCCTTTGCAAAACGGATAAGACTATTGAAATATAAAGAGTATCGAAAACCAGCATTTGTTATGATGCTTATGTTAAATAGGGTGTAAATAGGAGATTGATAAATGCTAACAATTCCATTTTATGGGACCATAATATATGGCTGGATTGGGAAGAACAGAAGGCATTTTTGGTTATGGTGTGCAATTTTGCTTATAGTTATGGCGCCACTGACCACTTTGGAATATGCGGATTTTGATAATTATTCAAGAGCATTTGAAAAGATTGGTATTGGGGATTATGCGGCAATTTCTAGTGAGGAGATTTCAATTGGATGGTTAGTTATTAATAAAATATTCTATTTGTTGGGATTCTCATATCGTGGATTAATATCATCCGTAATAATATTATGTTTTTATTTGATTCATAAAGTGGTTTCAAAGTATAAATTGAAGGAAAGTGTTTTTTGGAGTCTGTTTCTTGTTTTCCCGGCATTTATACAATGCGTACAGATTAGATTTTTCCTCGCGACGGTAATTTGTGTTTATGCATTTGAAATTATAATTGAAGAAAAGCGACACTGCATGATGAAATATGCTGCGTTGGTTTTGTTTTCTTCTTTGATCCATACTGCAAGCTTGATATTGTTATTATATTTATGTATCCCGTTGATTGAAAAGTATAGTAAGAAAAAGGCACTTTTTATCACGGGACTTATTGCTGTAGCAGTTTATTTTTCATTAAGTGCTGTTGAAAGGTTAGCGCAGATGTTTGTTCCGGCGGTGAGGTATTCGCGCTATTTTGGGCAATATGCTGATAAAACGTCATTTTCAAGATATGTTAGTGTTACGCTTATTTGGATATTGAGTTATTTTGTTTCTTATATTATTAAACGATATTTAGGGAAAAGGGAAATAAGTATTTGGGGAGGTAAAGATACAAAGATAGAGGGTTGTACAGACCGCATATTCCTCTATATAGCATTGGCTGGTGCTACAATTCCATTCTTGACAATGGATTCAAGTTTTCATAGATTCTTCGAAGTTAGTTATTTGTTTATGTATATTCTTATCGCTTCATTTTGGATTTTTTTACGGAGGAGTATTGGTAAGAAAATAATAATGATTGCATTGTTTTCAATGCTTGTCTTTTCAATGACACGAATATACATCACATATGATACAATCCTTGTTCCTTTTTTTTCAGTAGATGGATTTTTTCATTTGTTTAGATGGCTTTAATGTTTTTTTGGAGGGGGTGAAACTTAGTTGAATAAGTACTTGAATTGGAGTAACTATGTTTTTAAGATTAACTCACTTACTGAGATCAAAAATGAGAAACTGAGAAAAAAGCAAAGGATAGAGTATTGGAAAAAATGGGTTGATTCCACGAAAGGGAAGGGGACTCCATTAAATCAGTTACAGATTAAAGAAATCCAAAAATATTATTCTCCATATATCAACCTGGTAGATACTGACTTTCATGATTTTTATTATAGGGTCACAGGTAGATTTGATGTAAAGTTTATTCCGGATTATATTTATTATACTGTCGTGGATCCGTTTTTTAATGATTGGAATAAAGCAGTTCATTTAGATAATAAAGCTTATTATGATTTATTATTCTATGACGTAAAACGACCTGATACAATAGCAAAAAGATGTGGGGGTGTATGGACAAATAAAGATGGGAAGCTTATAACCAAATTCCAACTGAGTAGTTTGTTATCCTCGATTAAGGGAGAGTTCTTTGTTAAAAAGGCTATGGAATCTGAAGGAGGGGCTGGTGTTTTTTGTATTAGTCCTGATGATAAAGAAAAACTTAAGGCAGCATTAAGTAAAAAGAATGGGGATATTGTAGTTCAAAAAAAACTGATACAATGTGAAGAATTGAACAAGTTGAATCCGAGTTCGGTAAATACAATTCGAATAATATCGTTATTAAATAACACAGGAGTTAAAATATATTCAAGTATTATTAGAATGGGTATAAAAGGTGCAAAAGTTGATAATGCAAGTAGCGGGGGGATCACATGTGGTATTAATGATGATGGGTCACTGAAAATGAGGGCATATTCAGCGAATGGAGTTGTATATGATAAGCATCCATCAACGAATATTAAATTCGACAGTATTAAAGTTCCGTCATTTGATAAAGCGATACAAATGGTGAAAAGGATTCATCCACGTTTGGGGCACTTTAAACTTGTTTCTTGGGATATTGCTATTGATAAAGAATTGGATCCGGTTTTGATTGAAGCAAATTTGAAATATGGGGAGTTAGACTTTCATCAATTAAACAATGGCCCTTTATTTGGTGATGATACTGACATGATTCTTAAAGAGGTCTTTCATAGAAAAAAACGGGAATGATATATTCTTAGTTGGAATAGGTCGGTGTATTAGATTGGAGATGAAACTGATCACTGCTTGAATTGTTCAAAATGAAAGCTTGTACATAACTGTGATTCTTTCGAAAGGAGAATGTGATGTCAACGAGTGCGTGACTTATCATACATAATGGAAATGAATAAAACAGAATTGATAAATACTATTGAAAAGGTTAATCGAGACTATTTAGAACTATTTAATTCAGAACAACGTAGAGTGGGCGATGCCGTGCTACGCGCAAAAAAAATTATAAAGAACAAAGATTTTAAAAAGGCGTATAATTTTTTAAAATATAGAAAAACTCAAAAAATAATCAATCACCTTTCATCACCGGTATCATATGATGACATATGGTATTATACTGCCGAACCGAGGGAAGATGTTAAAGGTTGTGTGTATTCCTGCATTACTGGAGGGTATGATAAGCCTAGACAACCACAGTTTGCAGATGGACAAAGGTTTGTATTGTTTTCGGATGCAATACAAAATGATACGGATCTGGTTTGGGAACTACATGGATTAGATGCGGTTCCAAAGACACTTAATGGAGCTGACATTAATCGTTATTGTAAGCTTCATCCTTTCGAACTGTTTTCGAGGTGTGACTTGGATTATGCGTTGTATATTGATGGTAATGTTCAAGTTATATCAGACGTTTCTTCGTTGTATAATGTTGCACACTCGGCGAAAAGTGGAATAGCAATGCATAAGCATTGGGCGCGTGATTGTATTTATAACGAAGCGGTTGTTTGTTGTGAAACGGGAAAAGGAAATCGTAATAATATAAAGAAACAGATTAAAAAGTATAAACATTTTGGATTCCCCCAGCATTTTGGAATGTTTGAGGCGAGCATTATCATGGTTGATTTAAAAAACATGAATGCGCAAAGAATACTTGATAATTGGTGGAAAGAATTTAAACGAAGTGAAAGCGGAAGGGATCAACTTGCGTTTCCATACGTTCTTTGGAGAATGGGTTTTAAACCAGATGATATAGGATTGTTAGGTAATAATCTGTTTTATAACCCTAAATTTAGAAATGTAGATTTTGGGCGACATGATGGAATGGAGATGTAAACTATGAAACAGAAATATGATCTTGGTATTGTTATTATTGTAAAAAACGAGGAACCGTATATTGAAGAGTGGGTGGTATATCATAAATTGATAGGATTTGACCATATATATATTTTTGATAATGGTAGTGAAGATGATACAAAAAAAATTCTTCAAAGGTATGTAGAAGAAGGATTTGTTACGCTTATTGATTTTCCCGGGTTTAAGAAGCAAATCCCTGCATATAATTATGCCCTCAGGAAATATAGGAGGGAGTGTAAATTCCTGGCATTTATTGATACGGATGAGTTTGTTTTCGTACGGAATGGAAATATAAAATCAACAATCAATGAAGTTTTGCATAAAAATAAACACGCAGCAGGATTGGCCATTAATTGGAGAGTATTTGGGTCGTCAGGACATGAGACAAAACCTGAAGGTTTGGTGACTGAAAACTATTTATATAGGGGAGCGTATGGGAAACCTGGAAATGATTGTGTGAAAACAATAGTTAATCCGAGGAAAGTATTGATGTTTCACAATCCTCATTATCCCATATATTTGCCATATTGGTATTCTGTGGATGAAAATGGAAACAAGGTGAAGAAATGGCAGAATGATGTAGAGGAAACAAAACTGATTCAAATAAACCATTATTTCACAAAATCAAAAGAGGAATGGATTAAGCGAAGAAGTGTTGCAAGAGCGGATACAGGTGAAAAAAGGGCTTTGGATGAGTTTTATGAGCACGATAATAATGATATTTACGATCCGGGTATGCTAGCTTATTCAAAACAGATAAAACAAGAAATGCAATTAATGGAGTAGAACAATGGTAAAACAAATGGTACAGAGAGCAATTCCGGACAGTATTTATCTTCGTTATATGTATAAAAAAATAATGGGACGACGATTGAATCTTAAACATCCCAAAACGTTTAATGAAAGATTGCAGTGGCTTAAGATTCATGATAGGAATCCTATATATACGAAATTGGTAGATAAATATGAAGCAAAGCGAATAATCAGAAAAAAAATAGGTAAAAAGTATATTATTCCCACATTGGCTGTTTGGGATAAGGTTGACGATATTGATTTCGCCGGTTTGCCCAAGCGATTTGTTATAAAGTGTACCCATAATTCGGGAGGGGTTGTTGTATACAGTGAGAGAAACCAATTGGATCTTAAAACTGTAAAAAGTATTATTGATAAGGGATTCAATTCAAATTTTTATTGGCAAGGTCGTGAATGGCCATATAAGAATGTTAAACCTAGAATAATTGTCGAGCAATATATGTGTGATGACAGTTCAAAACCCATTGTTCAACAAGAATTATCTGATTACAAGTTTTATTGTTTTAACGGGTATGTTGACTGTGTTATGGTATGCTATGATCGTGCTTCAGGTGATACAAAGTACTATTTTTTTGATCAAAGCTGGAATTTAAAGAGAATTAACAAAAGGGGAGTTGAGGCACCATTAGATTTTACACTGCCGAAACCGGAATGCTTAGATGAAATGATATCGATAGCGAAGAAACTATCAAAAGGCATTCCTTTTGTGAGAGTTGATTTATATGTTTGCGATGGAAAGCCATATTTTGGAGAAATGACTTTTTATCCACAAAGTGGTTTTGATCCGAATTATTTGAGAAAGACGGACTACTATTTTGGCAATTGTATTGATTTAACTCTTGCGTATGATCATAAAAAAAATAAGGCTCAGTTTTGATAATTGAACAGGTGAAATATATCGGATTTACTATTATTTGAAAGGGGAAGCGAAGAAAATGAAAACTATTGGATTTCCTATCAGTCCAAAGGAGAATGAGAACAGAAGGGCAATTGTTCCAAGTGATATTGCCAATGTACCTAATCCGGATCATATTTATATTGAAAAGGGTTTTGGAGCAGTGTTGGGTATTGGTGATGAAGAATATGAACTTGCTGGAGCTGTGATTTGTTCGCATGAAGATGCTATTGGGAAAGATATAGTATGTGATCCCAAAATTGGAGATGCGGATTATTTGGAGCGTATGCATCAAGGACAAATTATTTTTGGTTGGGTTCATGCAACTCAGAATCGAGAAATCACTGACAAGATAATTGCTTCGCAATTGACGGCATATGCCTGGGAAAAAATGTTTGAAAAAGGCCGACATGTGTTTTGGTTTAATAATGAATTAGCCGGAGAGGCGGCGGTTATTAATGCATTTCAGTGCTATGGGCAGTTACCTTATGGATTAGAGGTGGCTGTTGTCGGAAACGGCAATACAGCCAGAGGTGCTTCTCGGGTTCTAAATATGCTGGGTGCTCATGTTACACAATATAACAGGAGACAGGAAGAATTACTGCGAAGCGAATTGCCATACTATGATGTGGTTGTTAATTGTATTTTGTGGGATGTTAGTAGAAAAGATCACATAATATATCGTGATGACCTTAAAAGAATGAAAAAAAATAGCATGATAATTGATGTGAGTTGTGATAGAAACGGTGGGGTTGAAACGTGTATTCCAACATCCATTGAAAGACCAACATACTATGTTGATGGTATAATGCATTACGCTGTAGATCATACGCCATCCTTTTTTTACAAAACATTCTCCTTTAATAATTCGAAAATAATAGTTCCTTATATTGTTGAACTGATGAACGAGAATGTAGGGAGTGTGCTATCAGATGCGCAGATAATTCGCGATGGTATTATTTTAGATGAGGAGATTAATCAGTATCAAGGGAGATAAATAATGTTTGTTGGAAAGCTCTTTAGGAAGTTTTATGAAAAATATAGAGATTTTAGATTTGTTGCGGATGCAAAGAAAGACGCAAAAAAGATTGCGGAAATGCCGACATATTTTCCGGAACTAGAACGAAAGAGTTATGAAGAGAGAGTACGGGATAATAAAAGATGGGCTCGTAGATTTAAGGAATCAAATCGATTTTACACATTGTATGGGTTTGATATTAAAGGATTTAGAAAGCAAAATGAGTATATCGATTATTTTTCATTTATGCTTTCAAGGGATACAGTAAATAGAATTGGTGAAAAATGGTCATATGTTTCTCTTCTTCGTGACAAATACCTATTTTATAAATTTTTGAGTAGCAATAGCGTGCCAGTTCCTGAGGTGTTTGGGGTTATCAGGAATGGTGAATTATTTGATTCATCATTGAATTCTGTTTCTTTTGACAGCATTATCCATGAGACGGACTATTTTTTAAAGGACATTGATGGTGAATGCGCCTCTTTTGTAAAACACATTAACGATTATAACCAGCTAGAAGAGTATAAAAACCATATATCTAATGGTGGGTATATACTTCAACGTAAAGTGAAACAAAACGCTGTCATGGCCGGTTTAAATCCGTACGCAATAAATACATTGCGTGTGATAACAATTAATAAAAACGGGGATCCTTATGTAATAAGCGCGTTATTGCGCGTTGGTACAAAAAAAACAGGCAGTGTTGATAATTGGGCGGCAGGAGGTCTGGCGATTGGAATTGAGAAGGATGGTCGCTTAAAGGAGTATGGTTTTTATAAACCAGCACATGGTATAAAAACCGATGTACATCCAGATTCGGGTGTTAAATTTAATGAATTTATTATTCCGATGTTCAAGGAAGCATTAGAACTTGCCAAAAAAGCACATAGGTGCTTTTATGGGATAAGAGCAATTGGGTGGGACATTGCTATTTCTGAGGATGGACCAGTATTTATTGAGGGAAATGATAATTTTGAAATAAGTCTTCAGCAGGCGTGTGATCGTCCGTTAAAAAAAGATTGGTTAAAGGCATGTAATTAGAAGGAACAGTATGTATGAAGAGGAAGATTGCATTAAATACGTTTATTCCGCTTCTTTTACAAGTGGTTACGATTATAAGTGGATTTATTATTCCGCGTTTGATTCTTGGCTTTTATGGATCTAAAACAAATGGCTTAGTTAATTCAATTACGCAGTTTTTATCAGTTATTAGTTTTTTAGAAATGGGTGTTGGTAGCGTTGTAAGATACAATCTATATTCTCCATTGAATGATGGTGATACATACAAAATGAGTTGCGTGTATGTGTCGGCTCAAAAGTATTATCGAACCATAGCGTCAATACTGCTTGTTTATGTACTTCTATTATGCTTTTTTTATCAATTTCTTGTAAAATCAGATTTTGATGGTGTATTTAGCGGTACGCTTATCGCTGTTTTAAGTGTGTCGTTGTTTTTACAGTATTATTTTGGGCAAGTTGAGCAGATTTTATTAACCGCTGACCAAAAGAGTTATATACCGGCATTAATCCAAATTGTTGCAGTAATACTAAATACGTTGTTCTGTGCATTATTAATCAATCTGGGATTTGGAATCCATTTTGTTAAACTGTTTGCAGCAATTGTTTTTGCTGTTAAACCTATTTTTCTGCATTGGTATGTGAAAAAAAACTATAGCATTCAACCAGATGTAAAATATGAAGGTGAACCTATAAACCAAAAATGGAATGGAATGGCGCAACATATTTCGTCAGTTGTGTTGGATCAAACTGATGTGATTGTGCTTACAGTTTTTTCGTCGCTCACAAATGTTTCAATATATTCAGTTTATCATCTTGTAGTAAATGGCATTAAGATACTATTGCTGTCTATGACAAATGGAATAGAAGCCTATATTGGCTCTTTAATTGCAAAGAACGATAAGAATAAACTTAATGAAGTTTTTAAGTCGACAGAATGGGTTATTCATACAGTCACAACGGTGGTTTTTTCATGTACTATGGCGTTAATTGTCCCATTTGTTATGGTATATACCAAAGGAATAACGGATGCCAATTATAATGTTCCGTTGTTTGCTTTATTAATCACTATAGCCAACGCTGGTCATTGCTTAAGATTGCCATACAGTATTCTGATTCTTTCTGCTGGTCACTATAAACAAACGCAATGGAATTATATCGCTTCAGCTTCAATTAACATTGTTGTCTCTATTCTTTTTGTAAGCACATGGGGATTAGTTGGTGTTGCAATAGGGACAATAGTAGCTATGTTCTTCCAAACATTTTGGATGGCGTGGTATACTGCCAAAAACATAGTGGATCGTGATTTGATAAGTTTCTTTAAGCAGGTGTTTGTTGATATTGTTGCATTTATAAGTGTGTATCTCATCTCGTCTCTGTTTTCATTAGGATCAACTACATACTTGGCATGGCTGTTTATGGCCATAAAGATTCTAGGTATAGCGCTAGTTGTTGAACTTCTCTTGAATATTGTTTTTTATAGAGATAAGGTGTTCTCGCTTCGTTCTATTCTACAAAAAAGAGAGAATAATACGATATAGATAATGATGTTTAAACTATACAAAAGAGTTTTATTTAGGTGATCGCGAAACACTCTGTAATTCTGGAGGGTGATCAATAATACGGGAGGTTGTTTTGAAGTTATTTGTAACTGGCGTTTGTGGCCAACTTGGTTATGATGTAATAAAAGAGGCGGTTTCAAGAGAATATGAGGTTATTGGATCAGATATTTTGCCAGAGGGCGGATGCGAAGGCGCTGATTATATTCCATTGGATATAACAGATATCTATGCTACGAAAGCGGTCATTCTAGAACTTCGCCCAGATGTGATTGTTCATTGTGCGGCATGGACTGCAGTTGATGCTGCGGAGGCACTTGAAAACCAGGATAAGGTCCAGAGAATCAATGTGGATGGTACCCGGAATCTTGCTGAAGCTGCGAAAGCAGTGGATGCAAAGATGGTGTACATCTCCACGGACTATGTCTTTGACGGGCAAGGAACGCGCCCCTGGAAGCCAGATGACAAGAACTTTGCTCCATTGAATGTATATGGACAAAGCAAACTAGATGGGGAACTGGCAGTTTCGGAACTGCTTGAGAAGTTTTTTATTGTTCGGATTGCCTGGGTCTTTGGCAAAAATGGGAAGAACTTTATTAAGACAATGTTGCGTGTAGGTAAGAACCGGGAGTTTGTTACGGTAGTAGACGATCAAATCGGAACGCCAACCTACACCTATGATCTGGCAAGGCTGCTGGTGGATATGGTGGAGACTGAAAAATATGGGTTCTATCATGCCACGAATAGTGAGATCGACGGACAGTATATTAGCTGGGCGGACTTCACCCAGTGGATCTATGAGGTGGCAGGATATTCGACTGAGGTGCGTCGGGTGACTACAGCGGAATATGGTGCTTCCGTTGCTGCCAGACCGTTCAATAGTCGGTTAGACAAGCAGAAACTGGTCGAAAGAGGATTTACGCCCCTTCCAACATGGAAGGACGCTGTAGAACGATATGTCAAAGAATTGGATTTGGAGGACCTCTAGGATGGGACAGATTACTGTTGAGATGGATATGGATGGAATTAAAGGCCTTTGCGTGATCACCCCGGCTGTACATGGTGACAGTCGCGGATATTTCATGGAAACCTATAATGAAAATGATATGAAGGAAGCTGGGGTTGACATAACATTTGTCCAAGATAATCAATCCTGCTCTACGAAAGGAGTTCTGCGTGGCCTGCATTTTCAGAAGCAGTATCCGCAGACAAAGCTGGTTCGTGTGATCAAGGGTGAGGTTTACGATGTTGCCGTAGATCTTCGGAAGGATTCACCTACTTACGGAAAGTACCATGGTGAATTGCTTACCGAAGAGAACAAGAAGCAGTTCCTGATTCCGCGTGGATTCGCTCATGGTTTCCTTGTGCTGTCTGACATAGCTGAATTCTGCTATAAGTGCGATGATTTCTATCATCCGAACGATGAAGGGGGTATGGCATGGAATGATCCTGAAATCGGGATCGCGTGGCCGGAACTCGTAGGTGAGTATCTTGGAAGTGCAGATGCATCCGGCTATACACTCTCTGATGGAACTCCATTGAATTTGTCAGACAAAGATCAGAAATGGTTGGGGTTGAAGGATACATTTGCATTTTGATAACACTAGTCGGGGATGGTTCGACTGACATGACCGTCTCCGCTGTGGATTGTTACGGGGAGGTTTTGAAAGTGAAAGGAATTATTCTTGCCGGGGGCTCCGGCACAAGGTTATATCCGTTAACGAAGGTGACATCAAAACAGTTGCTTCCAATCTTTGATAAACCGATGATCTATTATCCACTGTCTACTCTTATGTTGGCGGGGATTCGGGATATCCTTATCATCTCTACGCCGGTTGACACTCCGCGATTTGAAACTCTGCTTGGTGACGGATCTCAATTTGGAATCAATCTTTCTTACAAGGTTCAGCCCTCCCCTGATGGACTTGCGCAGGCTTTTATTCTCGGAGAAGATTTCCTTGCCGGTGAGGCAGGGGCTATGGTTCTTGGAGATAATATCTTTTACGGCAATGGGTTCGGGCGGATTCTTCGAACAGCTGCCGCCAATGCGGAAGATAATGGTCGTGCAACGGTATTCGGCTATTACGTTACTGATCCAGAACGCTTCGGCGTGGTTGCTTTTGATGAGGAAGGCCATGCTACAAGTATTGAGGAGAAGCCGAAGGAGCCAAAGAGTAACTATGCCGTGACCGGTCTTTACTTTTATCCGGAAGGCGTTTCAGATCGTGCGAACCAAGTGAAACCATCAGCCAGAGGCGAACTGGAGATTACAACACTGAATGAAATGTATCTTGAAGATGGGTTACTCGATGTACAACTTCTCGGCCGTGGATTCGCATGGTTGGATACTGGGACGATGGATAGTCTGTTGGAGGCTTCGGAGTTTGTCCAAACACTGTCGAAGAGACAGGGTGTTACAATCAGTGCTCCGGAGGAGATTGCTTATGTGAATAAGTGGATCGATAAGGAGAAACTGCTGGAGAGCGCAAAGGTATATGGAAAGAGTCCGTATGGGGAGCACTTGAAGGCAGTGGGGGAAGGACGTGTAAGATATTAATAAAGTGTTTTGATCCGCGAAGCATAATGCCCTCAGTATATTATGAAGGATAAAGTGTAGGATTGTTAACGGAAAGAGGATGTGCGCATGAGATGTAGTTCTTCAAATATTCAATTAGAAACGGTTATTTCGAGAATACAGAATGGTTCTCTCAATCTTCAGCCTGATTTTCAAAGAGGCGAAGTGTGGAGCCTTGCCAAACAAAAAAAACTTATTGATTCTATTTTAAGAAGGTGGACAATACCGCCTATACACATTGTTTCAACAGAAACTGTTGACGAAGTCCTTGATGGACAGCAACGGCTTGTAGCAATTAGAGATTTTTGTGACGGAAAATTTGCAATTGATGGATCTATACGACCATATGATGAAAGAGTTCAAGCATTAGATGGGTTAAAGTTTGAGGATTTAGATAAAACAATAAGATTGCGCTTTCTACGTTATGAAATCGCGTTTGTTACATTAATGGATTATGAGCCTTCAGAGCCGGCAGAATTGTTTGATAGATTGAATCAACCGGTAAAACTCACATCGTCCGAACAGAGGAATGCCTATATTGGTGAAACACGAAATCAAATAAAGGATTTAGTGTTGTTTTTTGAACAACAAGGTGCAAATAAAGAAACTATAGGGTTTTCAAATTCGCGATTAGCCTATGATGAGATAATAGCAAAGTTTTGTTATGCGATAGAGATTAAAACCTTGAGGATTAAAATAGAAGCAAATGATATTACAAATAAATATCGTGAAAATGAAAGTTTTTCGGAAAGCACAATCAACGAATGTAAGAATACTCTATCGAAACTAATGATGGTGATTAACGAATGTAAAGATAATAAGTACAAATTGAAAATGAATAAAGCAACGATATATAGTTGGTTTGTATTTATTAAGCAAAATAATATGCTAAGTGACCAAGAAATCTCGTCAGTGATTTATGCATTTGAAATGTTTAGAGATTATTATAAAAGGAAGCCTATGCGATTCACAGAACAACAAAAGTCGATAATTGAGAGTTATGTGTCGAACAGAGAATACATGCCCTATCTAGAAAATATGATTAACGTTTTTAATCAAAGAGCTTCTATGGGTAGTACGGATGCGTTATCAATTATATATAGAGATATTATTTTGTCTGTGTTTAGTAAGTACATATTGGGGCATAAGGATGATAAGATCGTTCGGGAGTTCAATTCTGAAGCAAATAAAGGTGTATTAAATGCGCTTGGATATATATACGGAAAATATGAATGGGGAGTGACCTTTTAATGCGAAGTGCTAAATCAAGGGATTATTGGAAAGATATTTATTCGTCGAAAAAGTATGGTATATATTTAGAATCCATAGAGTTAGAAGATTGCCTTGGTTACTCAGGAGAAGTTAAGTTTAATACCGGTATAACAGTGATTTGTGGATTGAATGGAGTTGGGAAATCGACCATTATATCCTGTATTAAACAATCGTTAGGTTTTCCTGGCTATTCAATAGTGACCCAAGAAAAAGGACATGGCGTTAATAACGCTATTCTGCATTATCAAGGAAATGCACTTTATGTAAATCCAGACAATTCCGCCGTTGATCAAGGTATAGATAAACAAAGATTAGTGTATATTGATTGTAGTCAATCGATAGAATTATTGAAGTATTGGACAGAACAAAGCAATATAGACGAATATTTGGAACAGTTTGAAAGCAGTGAACTATCTGATGAACAAATCAAGGAAGTGTCCTGGCTTGTGGGAAAAGATTATATAGCCTGTAAATCAATAGAAGTTGATGAAACAAAGAGTTATATACCGGTCTTTTTTGAAGTGACTTTGGCTCATTGCCATTACAATTCAATTAATATGGGGTTGGGAGAGCACTTCCTAATGTATATTTATTATGCTTTAAATAAAATGGATAATAACTCTATATTAATAATTGAAGAACCAGAAACATTTATTAGTATTCTATCACAAAAAAGGTTAATGGATTATTTTGCCAAGGTGGGAACGGAAAAAAGAATAAGTATAATAATCGCTACACATTCTCCACATGTTTTAACCATGATAAAAAACGATTGTATTAGAATAGTTGGAAATGCGTATGGAAAAATGATTATTTCTACTCCTAATACAAATCAAGAGACAAGAGAGCATTTAGGGGTTGAACTTGCTTATAATAAAACAGCAACTGTTTTTGTAGAGGATTATGTAGCAAGGTTGTTTTTGGATGTTTTATTGAATGAAGAAGCGCCTATGATACGGAAAACAGTCGACATTGTTTCGGTTGATGGGTATGAAGGGATAACAAAACGATTATCCTTTAATGATAGGGAATATATGTCGCATATTTTGATCGGTGTATATGATGAGGATATGAAAGATAAAATTGAAGTAGACACTAAGTGGCCAATATTCTTTTTGCCTATTGATAAGTGTGTTGAAATTGAAATAAACGAATTTTTAAAAGTGGAAGAAAACGCAAAAAAGATTTGCAATACTATTTCAGGTTCATTAAGTAAAATGTATTTGTCAATAAGTAAGCGCGTTGGCGAAGACCATCATGATTGGTTTTTGGATTTATGCCGTGACTTGAATGTGAATCCTATTGATTTTATTTGGGCATTTTATAGTATATGGAAGGATGAACATAAAGAAGAAATAGATACATTTGTAGAGGGGATTGAAAGTGTGGTTTTGGGTAAAGTAGGTGCATGAAAGTAATCATTATTGAAAACCCGAATAGGCATGTTAATTCTAACTACACCTGGACTCGGTTCTTGAATTATCTGGACAACATTCCTGTAACTCGCGGATGCAATGAAGTGAAAATAGAATGAATCACATATTCTTGGAGGACGAAAACATGACAATCATAGTAACCGGCGGTGCCGGATTTATCGGAAGTAACTTTGTATATCATATGCTGGACGCACATCCGAATTACCGAATCGTCTGCATCGACAAGCTGACTTATGCGGGAAATCTTTCCACGCTTGCTCCGCTACTGGATGAACAGAACCCGAACTATGACGCGGCTAAGGCTGCGTGGTTCCGTTTCTGCAAGGTTGACATCTGTGATCGCGAGGCAGTAGAGAAGGTGTTCGAAGAGGAAAAGCCGGACATTGTTGTAAACTTCGCGGCAGAGTCTCACGTGGACCGTTCCATCGAGAATCCCGGCATATTTCTGGAGACAAATATCATAGGCACCCAGGTGATGATGGATGCCTGCAGGAAGTTCGGCAATATCCGTTATCATCAGGTTTCCACGGATGAGGTGTATGGTGATCTGCCTTTGGACCGACCGGATCTCTTCTTCACGGAAACCACACCCATCCACACCAGCTCACCCTATTCCAGCTCCAAGGCCGGTGCGGATCTGCTGGTTATGGCATACTACAGAACCTATGGACTGCCGGTGACCATTTCCAGATGCTCCAATAACTATGGGCCGTATCATTTCCCGGAGAAACTGATTCCGCTGATGATCGCCAACTGTTTGGCTGACAAGCCCCTTCCGGTTTACGGCGAGGGAAAGAATGTCCGTGACTGGCTCTACGTGGAGGATCACTGCAAGGCCATCGACCTGATCATTCATAAGGGACGAATCGGGGAAGTTTACAATGTTGGTGGTCATAACGAGATGGCGAATATCGACATCGTAAAGCTGATCATTAAGGAACTCGGTAAGAGCGAAGATCTGATCACCTATGTTACTGACCGCAAGGGTCACGATCTGCGTTATGCCATTGACCCGACGAAGATCCATGAGGAACTGGGCTGGCTGCCGGAGACGAAGTTTGCTGACGGGATCAAGAAGACGA
>OCVV011312210.1_pt1 | contig 23330 bp, 22 predicted proteins | sample 1539721 | NCBI WGS metagenome assembly OCVV01 (sample SAMN02144230, study PRJEB22623) | gut metagenome | biome: sheep rumen | host: Ovis aries | place: New Zealand
ATTCGGATGGCCAGAGCGGCGGGAGCCGACGTGGAGGGCCATTTTACCATGGAGATCGCGGCACCGAGCATACACGGATTCGGCGGACTGAAGATTCTTATGGGAAAAGCCTGGAATGTCTGGGTGAATCGGCAGGGCAGGCGTTTCGCGGATGAGAGTATCGTGTATAATTTTCCCCAGTCTGCCCATGCGTGTCTGGAACAGCCGGGCAGTGAGCTGTGGGTGCTGTTTGATAAAAGGATCATGGAGCGGACCCTTGCGGATGGAATGGACATTATCGAATATATCCATATTCCGGAGGGGGCAGAGGAGAAACTGCCGGACACCATAGAAGAAGCCATTCAGGCCGGTGTCATGCGGCGGGCAGATTCTGTGGAAGCGCTGGAACAGTGGATCGGCTGCGGCAGCGGAAATCTGCGGCGTGAAATCGAGGAGTATAATACCTGCTGTCTGCAGGGACGGGACAAAATCTTCGCAAAAGACAGACGCTATCTGATGCCGCTGACGGAACCGCCGTTTTATGCCATTCGCGCCGGGGTCGACCTGCTGAATACACACGGGGGGATCCGTGTGGATGAGGAATTCCGGGCGCTGGATCCCTCCGGAAATGTATTGCCGGGGCTGCGGGTGGCAGGGGTGGATTTCGGCGGTGCAGACGCGGATATCTACAATGTCAATCTGAGCGGACATGGATTTTCTTTTGCGGTCAATTCCGGAAGGATCGCCGGCGAGCATGCAGCCAGGGAGCTGCGGGGCAGCCGCGGGTAAAGGCTGTCGCAAGGATGCGTCGGGCAAGGGCTGCCGGTTTCGGAACGGCCGAAAACAGAAGCGAAAGAAACCGGAGTCAGGGAAACAGAAAACAGGAAAACAGTGAAAACCGGGCAGCAGAAAACAGAAACAGGGGGGAGAGAGACAGCGTGGAGCAGACAGGAACACAAAACCGGGAAAACCCGTTGGGATATGCGGAGCCGCGGCAGCTGCTGCGGCAGTTTGCCATACCCAGCATCATCTCTATGACGGTGATCAACCTCTATAATCTGGTGGATCAGATTTTCATCGGATGGAAGGTGGGGATGCTTGGAAATGCCGCCACAAACGTGGCATTTCCGCTGACTACCATCTGTATGGCACTGTCGCTGCTGATCGGCATCGGCTATTCGGCGCGTTACGGACTGGAGCTGGGGCGAAAGCATCCGGAAATCGCGGAGCGCACAGTAGGAAACGCGGTACTGATTGCGCTGCTCTGCGGCCTGGGAGTTTTGGCGGCAGCGGAGCTGTGGCTGCTTCCGCTGCTGAAGGCATTTGGAGCGACCCCTTCGGTCCTGCCGTATTCGGTCACTTATGTCAGGATTACGGCAGTCGGCTTTCCGGCGCTGATTCTGGGAAATGTACTGAGCACCCTGATCCGCGCGGACGGGTCGCCCCGGTTTTCCATGATCTGCACCCTGGTGGGCTGTTTGACTAATATCGCACTGGATCCGATCTTTATGTTCGGTTTTGGCATGGGCGTGGACGGCGCAGCGAAAGCCACGGTGATTTCCCAGTTTTTAGGGCTGGTCATCAGTATTCCTTATTTCTTCCATATGAAGCAGGTGCACCTGGGCCGCGGCGCGTTCCGTCCGGACCTGAAGCTGAACGGACGGAATCTGTCCCTGGGACTGAGCAACTGTTTCACGCAGCTGGCCATTACCCTGGTGCAGATAGTCATGAACAATTCACTGACGTATTATGGCGCCCTGTCCGTCTATGGCGCGGAGATCCCGCTGACGGCTTTTGGCATCGTCATGAAGGTAAACTCCATTGTCATGGGCTTTTTTGTGGGAATCGCCCAGGGAGGACAGCCGATTTACAGTTTTAATTACGGCGCTGAAAAATACGGGCGGGTAAAGACGGTGTACCGCATGGCGATCCGCACCAGTTTTGTGATTTCCGTGGCGGCCTTTGCGGCCTTTGAAGTGTTTCCGCGCCAGATTCTGTCGATTTTCGGAACCGGCAGCCCCCTGTATTTTCAGTTTGCGGTTCGCTTTATGCGGATTTTCCTGTGTATGGTTCTGGTCAACGGCATTCAGCTGATTACCTCCAATTTCTTTTCCGCCATTGCCATGCCCTGGAAGGGAACGGTTCTGGCGCTCTGCCGGCAGACCTTTTTCCTGATTCCGCTGATTCTGATCCTGCCCCGGTTTTTCGGCGTGGAGGGACTGATGTATACCGGGCCGGTGGCGGACCTGATTGCGGCTGCGGCCAGCCTGCTTTTAGTACGGCATGAGTTCCGCACGATGGGTACCGGGGATCCGCAGGCATCCTGAGACGGAAGAAAACGCGGAAGAGAATGAAAGCAGCTGAAAAATACACAAAATGTTAACAAATAAAAAGAAAAGATATGTTATAATGACATTCGTCAAAGAGGCGTTCGCTCTTTTTGGCAACATTTTCATACATCTTTTTCGTAAAGCCGATGCTCCCCCCAGACATCGGCTTTTCCATTCACGGAAAAATCTTGCAAGATATAATATATTTAATATAGACTTTGGAGAGAAAATGTAGTAAGATTATTTTCGGAAACAGGAAAGCTTTCATATAGAGGAGGACGAAGCGAAAGATGCAGCAGATAAAAGATCTGATCGGTGATCATGTAAATTTTGTCTTCGTCGGGGAAGCAGGAAGCGGCAAGAGTGAAATCGCCGTGAACTTTGCCATCTGGCTGGCAGAGCTGGGCGAGAAGCCGGTTCATTTCTTCGATATGGATATGACAAAACCGCTGTTCCGCTCCAGGGACGTGAAGGAGGAACTGGAAGCGGCAGGTGTGGATTTTCATTATGAAGTGCAGTTTATGGATGCGCCGACTGTAGTAGGCGGTGTCACCCGCATGCTGAAGGATGAGACTTCCTACGCGGTGTTTGATGTGGGCGGCGACTATATCGGGGCGCGTTCCATCGGCGGTTACGCGCCGGGCGTAAACCGTGAGCAGACCCTGGTGTATTATGTGCTGAATTCCTACCGGCCATGGTCCGGAGATATCGACCATATCGACGAGACCCTGGGCAAGATTCTCGGAGTATCCCATATTCAGCTGGGACAGATCCATATGATCAACAATCCGAATAACGGGCACACCACTACCGCCCGGGAATTCATCGAGGGCTGCCGGAAGATGGAGACAATCGTGTCTCCGTATATCGCGGTGGATTTTGCCTGTGTACATGAAAAAATCTACGGAGAAGTCAGGAACTCCCAGTCTGTACCGGTCTTTCCGATTCACCTGTATCTCACTTATGAGTGGCTGAATACGGATCTGCCGGAGGAGGATTTTTCCGCAGCGATTCCCAAGGACGGGCCGCCGGTTCCGGGCCGCGGGTAATCGGATCCTACTGATTTAAACACACCCGGTGTTTGAATGATACATGCAACGACTGTTTGAGAGGAGGAACAATCAAATGGGTAAAGGAACGATCAAGGTTGTGGCAGAGCGCTGCAAGAGCTGTGGCTACTGCGTGAAGTTCTGTCCGAAGAATGTACTGGAAATCGGTACCGAGGTAAACTCGAAAGGTTATGAATATGTAACGCCGGCACGTATGGATGACTGCATCGCCTGCTGTGTCTGCGGACGGATCTGTCCGGACGGTGCGATTGAGATATATAAGAATTAGGAGGTAAAAGAGAGATGGCAAGAGTATTGATGAAAGGCTGTGAAGCAATTGCTGAAGCAGCTGTAAGAGCCGGCTGCAGATTTTTTGCCGGATATCCGATCACACCGCAGAATGAGATCCCGGAATATTTTTCCAGAAGACTTCCGGAAGTGGGCGGCCAGTTTGTACAGGGTGAATCAGAAGTAGCCTCTGTAAACATGGTATACGGCGCGGCAGCAGGCGGAACCAGAAGTATGACTTCCTCCTCCAGCCCGGGAATCGCGTTAAAGAGCGAGGGAATTTCCTATGCGGCAGCAGCCCGTATCCCGATGGTGTATGCAAATGTATCCCGCGGGGGCCCGGGGGTAGGCGCAATTCAGCCGGCGCAGCAGGATTATTTCCAGGCAACCAAGGCATCCGGCAACGGCGGATTCCGTATGATGGTATTTGCTCCTTCTACCGTACAGGAAGCAGTGGATATGACATACCGCGCCTTTGATTACGCGGACAGAGACCGCAACCCGGTACTGATCCTGGCAGACGGTGTCATCGGAACCATGATGGAACCGGTTGTGCTGCCGGAGATGAAATCTGACGAGGAAATCGCAGCAATCAAGGAAAACAAGAAGTCCTGGGCCTGTGTTGGCCACAAATTAGATTATGCCAACAGATCCTGGATTCAGCCGGGACAGTGGGATACCCTGAAGATGCAGGCATGGAACGAAGATGCCGCTGCAGTATATGATTCCTGGGAAAAGGATGTACAGTACGAATCCTATCAGGTGGAAGACGCGGAAGTAGTGATCACTTCCTACGGCATTTCCGCCCGTATCGCAAAATCTGCTGTGGACATCTGCCGCAGAGAAGGCAAGAAAGTGGGCCTGATCCGTGCCATCACCGTCAGCCCCTTCCCATATCAGGCGTATGATGCCATTGATTACAGCAAGTGCAAGGCCGTGCTGGATGTGGAGATGTCTATCCCGGCGCAGTTTGTACAGGATGTGGAGATGGGGGTAAAAGATCGCTGCCCGATTGAAACCTGCCTGTGCTCCGGCGGCAATATCATGAGCCGTGAAGCGATCCTGGATGCTGTCAACAAACTGCTTGCGAAATAAAATAGGAGGATACGACAATGGAATTACTTTATTCTAGAACCAAAACAATCCAGGAAGACAAAGTATCCGGCTTCTGTCCAGGCTGTATGCACAGCACAGTAATCAAGCTGTTCGGTGAAGTAATGGAAGAGCTGGATATCGTGGATAAAACCACACTGATCACCGGCATCGGGTGCTGCGGTCTCCATATGGATTATATTGCATATGATACCATTACCGCGCCCCATGGACGCGCATGCGCAGTTGCCACCGGATTAAAGCGCACCAATCCGGATTCCATCTATGTGACCTATCAGGGCGACGGTGATTTCGCGTCCATCGGTCTGGCAGAATCTGTTTCTGCAGCAAACCGGGGAGAAAATATTACCGTCATCTTTATCAACAACGGAATTTACGGTATGACCGGCGGCCAGATGGCTCCTACGACGCTTCTGGGCATGAAGGCAACTACTGCCCCGAAAGGGCGTATCGCGGAGGAACACGGCTATCCGATGCACATGTGTGAGATCCTGGATCAGCTGACTGCCCCGGCTTATCTGGAACGCGTCAGCTGTAACACACCACAGAATGTGATGAAAACCAAGAAAGCCATCAAAAAGGCCGTGCAGAACCAGATCGACGGCAAGGGATTTTCCATGGTAGAGATCGTTACCAGCTGCCCGACCAACTGGGGACTGGATGCGATGGATTCCCTGAAGTTCATCGAGGAAAAGATGCTTCCGGAATACCCGCTGGGTGTAATCAGAGACAGATAGGAGGGAGATGCAGTATGGAAACAAATTTATGCGTTGCCGGATTCGGCGGACAGGGCGTTATGACGCTTGGCAAATTCCTTGCGTCTGCCACCTGTGATTCAACAGATAAAAACGTGACATTTTTCCCGTCATACGGCGCAGAGCAGCGGGGCGGCACAGCCAACTGCTTTGTAGTAATATCCGATGATATGGTAGGAGCGCCGCTGGGCGATGTGATGGATGACCTGATCGTTATGAACGGTCCGTCCCTGGCAAAATTTCTGCCTACCTTAAAACAGGGCGGCACCCTGTTTATCAACAGCTCTATCGTCGATGAGCCGACGGACCGCCCGGACATCAAGATTGTCAAGGCTCCGGTTACGGAACTGGCGCTGGAGATGGGCAATGCTAAGGTGTTAAACGTAATCATGCTGGGTGTGTATGTCGGTTATACTGAAGTGGTATCTCCGGAAGTGGTATGGGGCACCATCGAGCATAAACTGGCAAAGAAGGCGAAGCTTCTGCCGTTAAACAAAGAAGCCTTTGAAAAGGGACTTGAAATCGGCCGTTCCCAGAAATAAGGGAAACGAGCGGAAGGCTCCGATAAAAACGTGGGGATTCGGTGAAGGAGTCCCGAAACGGGCAGAATCGATACAGGGGAGAACTCTGTGCCGGTTCTGCCCGTTTTCTGCGTTTCTGCGGATAGTTCAGAAAAACACTTGACAGATCGCGGCAGCAGGTATAAACTGTCAAACGTTGACAATATCAACAGTTGACATATTCAACAGTTGAAGCGAGCAATAGTTGAACTGGGGTACAGTTGTCTCGGGAAACTGTCCGGACAGAATGATAAAAGGAGCGCATGTATGACAGATACCGGAAAATTTTTTTTACAGGATGGGAAAATAATCCCCCATATCCAGGTGATCGGTAAGCTGATCCACAGATATCTGGAGCATCAGCCCAGTATCCAGGAAGCGGATGCCATGACCGGTACCAAGGGCTGGATTATCTGCTATATCGCGGAAAACAGCGACCGGGATGTCTATCAGAGAGATTTCGAAGAAATGCTGGGAATCTCCCGATCGGCGGCTTCTAAGCTGATTCACCGTATGGAGCAGAATAATATGATCTGCCGGGAGAGCGTGCCGGGTGACGCCAGGTTCAAGAAGCTGGTGTTGACGGATCGATCCCGGGAATTGTATCACAAGATGATACGGGACTTTGAACGCATGGAAAATGTGGTGACGGACGGATTTACGGAAAAAGAAAAGAAGCAGATGCTGTCCTTCCTGATGCGGATGGAAAGCAATCTGAAGAAATAGACAGATGAAACGAAGGAGGAAACAGATACAGTGAAAAACATCAGAATTTTGATGAAGTCTCTTCGGGAGTTTAAGCTCTCCAGCATACTGGCGCCGGTGCTGGTCATCGGGGAAGTGGCGATGGAAGTGCTGATTCCCTTTATTATGGCGATGCTGATCGATCAGGGAATCACAGCGGGAAAACTGGATGTGGTGGTCCGTGACGGAATTCTCCTGCTGGTGCTGTCGGTCGTTTCGCTGGCTTTCGGCTGCATTTCCGGGCAGCAGGCGGCGGTGGCATCCACAGGATTTGCGCAGAATCTGCGGAAAGACATGTTTTATCGGGTGCAGACCTTTTCCTTTTCCAATATCGACCGGTTTTCTACATCCAGTATTGTAACCCGTCTGACGACGGACGTAACCAATGTGCAGAACGCGTACCAGATGTCCATCCGTACCTTGGCGCGCTGTCCGGTGATGCTGATCTCCGCGCTGGTGCTCTGTTTCCGGATCAACGCGCATCTGTCCATGATCTTTGTGGTTGTAATACCGATCCTTTTTGCGGCTCTGATCTTCCTGATTTTGAAGGTGCATCCGATCTTTGAAATCGTATTCAAGATTTACGACCGTCTGAACGAGGTGGTTCAGGAGAATCTGTACGGCATCCGCGTGGTAAAATCTTTTCGCCGGGAAGCCCATGAAAATGAAAAATTCGGTAAGGTATCCGAAAATCTTTACAAAAACTTCACCAAAGCAGAGAAGACCATTGCCATTAACTTTCCGGTTATGATGTCAGCCATATTCTTCTGCATGATCGGCATTGCCTGGCTGGGCGCCAGGATCATTGTTTCTTCCGGCGGCACGGAGCTGACCACCGGAGAACTGATGAGCTTTTTCACTTACGCGATGCAGATCCTCATGAGCCTGATCATGATTTCCATGGTATTCGTCATGCTGATTATGGCGCAGGCTTCCGGTGAACGTATTGCCGAAATCCTGACAGAGGAAAGTGATATCCGCAACGGCGAGCATCCGCTGATGGAAGTACCGGACGGATCCATTGATTTTAATCATGTGAACTTCAAGTATTCCGAGGACGCGGAAAAAGATGTGCTGACAGATATCGATTTTCATATCCGCTCCGGGGAAACCATCGGTATTATCGGCGGAACCGGATCGGCCAAGTCCAGTCTGGTGCAGCTGATTCCCCGTCTGTATGATGTGTCGGAAGGAAACCTGGAAGTCGGCGGACATGATGTCCGGGACTATGATCTGGAGACCCTGCGGAATCAGGTGGCTATGGTGCTGCAGAAAAACGTCCTGTTTTCCGGCACGATTAAGGAAAACCTGCGCTGGGGCAAGGAAGACGCCACGGATGAAGAAATCCTCCATGTCTGCCGGCTGGCACAGGCGGATGACTTTATTCAGGGATTTCCGGATAAGTATGACACTTATATTGAACAGGGCGGCACCAATGTATCCGGTGGTCAGAAACAGCGTCTGTGCATTGCCCGTGCCCTGCTGAAAAAACCGAAAATCCTGATTCTGGACGATTCCACCAGCGCGGTGGACACAAAGACCGATGCATTGATCCGTCAGGCCTTCCTGGAAGAGATTCCGGAGACGACCAAGATTATCATTGCCCAGCGTATTTCCTCTGTGCAGGACGCGGATCGGATCCTTGTCATGGACAGCGGACGGATCAGCGCGGCAGGTACCCATGAGGAACTGCTGAATACCAGCGAGATCTATCGGGAAGTATATGAATCACAGCAGAACGGAGGTGAGGAAGATGCCTAAGATGAGAGGAAAAGCAGGAAGAACCAAAGATCCGAAGGCCGTGATCCGGCGTCTTCTTTCCTATATTAAAGAGTATAAATTCCGATTTATCCTGGTAGTGGCCTTCGTTATTATCAGTTCTGTGGTTACGGCATATGCCAGCTTCTTTATCCAGACACTGATTGATGATTACATCACGCCGATGCTGGGGGGCAAGGCGGCCGATTTCGGCGGACTGCAGCGGTTTATCACACAGGTGATTATCGTATTTGCGGTGGGAATTTTTGCCTCCTATATGTACAACCGGCTGATGATTGTGATTTCCCAGGGCGTGCAGAAGAAGATCCGGGATGATATGTTCCGGCATATGCAGGAACTGCCCATCGGATATTTTGACACACATACCCACGGGGATGTTATGAGCCACTATACCAATGATACCGATACTCTGCGGCAGATGCTGTCCCAGAGTATTCCCCAGATGATGTCTTCTGCCATTACCGTGGTGGCGGTCTTTGTCTCCATGCTGCTGATCAGTTTCTGGACCACGCTGGTGGTCATCGGCTTCTGTTTCCTGATCTTTTTCCTGATCCGGAAAGTGGCGGGCGCCAGCGGAAAATACTTTATGAAGCAGCAGAATTCCCTGGGGGATGTGAACGGATACATTGAAGAGATGATCAACGGGCAGAAAGTGGTAAAAGTCTTCTGCTACGAAGAACGCAATAAGGCAGCGTTTGATGTGAAAAACGGGGAGCTGCGCAGAAACGCCTCCCGGGCGAATGCCTTTGCCAATATCCTGATGCCGATGATGAATAACCTGGGCTATCTGCTGTATGTGGCCGTGGCGATCGTCGGCGGTATCCTGGCGATTAACGGCGCGGTGAATATCTCCCTGCGGGGCGTCGGCGTACTGACCCTTGGTATGATTGCGTCCTTCCTGCAGCTGTCCAGAGGCTTTGTCAACCCGCTGGCACAGGTATCCCAGCAGCTGAACTTTGTGGTAATGGCACTGGCAGGCGCGGAGCGTATCTTCGAGCTGCTGGATGAGAAGCCGGAGTCCAAAGGCGGCGATATCACACTTCAGCGCGTCCGGGTCAAAGAAGACGGCACTTTTGAGGACTGTACGGAACGGACCGGCCACTGGGTATGGAAGATTCCGCAGGAGGACGGCACCTTTGAGGAAGTGGAGATGAAGGGCGACGTTAAGTTTGAAGACGTGAACTTCTCTTATGTTCCGGGCAAGCCGATTCTGAAACATATTAACCTTTACGCGGAGCCGGGCCAGAAAATCGCCTTCGTAGGCGCGACCGGAGCCGGCAAGACGACGATTACCAACCTGATCAACCGTTTCTATGATATTGATTCCGGAAGCATTAAATATGATGGCATTGATATCGGACGGATCCGGAAATATGACCTGCGCCGGTCACTGGGCGTGGTGCTGCAGGAGGTCAACCTGTTTACCGGCACAGTGATGGATAATATCCGTTACGGGCGGCTGGATGCCACGGATGAGGAATGCATCCAGGCGGCAAAACTGGCCAATGCCCATGAATTTATTCAGATGCTGCCCCATGGCTACCAGACGATGCTGTCCGGCGACGGCGGCGGTCTGTCCCAGGGCCAGCGCCAGCTGATCTCGATTGCCCGGGCGGCAGTGGCGGATCCGCCGGTTATGATTCTGGATGAGGCAACCTCTTCCATCGATACCCGTACCGAGGCCATTGTACAGCGCGGTATGGATGCGCTGATGAAGGGAAGAACGGTATTTGTCATCGCGCACCGGCTTTCCACAGTCAAAAACTCCGATGTGATTATGGTGCTGGATCACGGCGAAATCATTGAACGCGGCGATCATCAGCGTCTGATCGAAAAACGGGGGACGTATTATCAGCTCTACACAGGAGCGTTTGAATTGGAATAACTGAATTACTGGCGGAATTCCTGCGGGAGTTCTGCCTGTTTATCCAGAAGTCTTTCCCGGCAGCGGTACGGCATGCCACGGGAAAGGCTTTTGGTGCTGTATAAAGAAACAGATTTGAAGAGACCGGTTCGCCAGAAGGAAGGGACCGGGACATGCATGAGGAGGGAGCCGGAATGAAGTATCCGCGTTTTTTACCGAAGAATGGAACCATTGGCTTTATCGCGCCGTCATTTGGCTGTAATATAGAACCATACCGGAGCGCCTTTGCCAACAGTCTGAAAACATGGAACCGGCTGGGGTTTCGGTATCAGCTGGGCCCCAATGTCTATGAAGGGACCGGCATCGGCATCAGCAGCACACCGGAGCGCTGCGGAAGGGAAATCAATGAATGTTACACTTCCCCGGAATCGGATGTGCTGATTTCCTGCGGCGGCGGGGAACTGATGTGCGAGGATCTGGATTATGTGGATTTTGACCGGCTGCGGGGCACGGATCCCAAGTGGTTTATGGGATATTCGGACAACACCAACCTGACCTTTCTGCTGACGACCCTGTGCGATACCGCGGCGGTCTATGGCCCCTGCGCGCCGGCTTTCGGCATGGAGCCCTGGCATCCGGCGCTGCAGGACGCCGCGGATGTGCTGACAGGAGCCGCGGTCCGGATACAGGATGGAAAACAGATCATCACCATGCATGGGTATGAGAAGTATGAAACGGAATCCCGGAAGGACGAGGAGCATCCGCTGGAACCCTATCATGTCACAGAGCCCTGCAGACGGATCGGCTATCCGGGACAGCAGGCGGTGTGTTCCGGCCGCCTGCTGGGAGGCTGTCTGGATATCCTGGTGAATCTGATCGGCACCCGGTACGATAAGGTCAGTGCCTATATGGATCGGTACCGGGAGGACGGGATACTCTGGTTCCTGGAAGCCTGTGACCTGAATATGATGTCCATCCGGCGGGCCATCTGGCAGATGGACGCAGCGGGATGGTTCCGTTATGCCCGCGGCGTACTGGTGGGGCGGCCCTATCATCACAAAACGGTGGATTTCGGCCTGGATCAGTATCATGCGGTCACCGATCTTCTGGCAAAATACGGGATTCCGGTGATCATGGATCTGGATATCGGCCACATCCCGCCGATGATGCCGCTGGTTCTGGGCAGCTATGCCACAGCGACGCTGGACGGGAACGAATTTACACTGGATATGGAACTGAGACCATAAAAAAACGGAGGCGGTTATGTTTTTCTTAATGGGAATCACACCGGGAAGAAAGGATTTTGATTTTTATCAGAATATGCAGTGCGGCCAGTGCGGCAGCTGGGGACGCTGCCGGGTATTTATGACATACATGGTGCTGTCCCTGTTTTTCCTGCCCTGTTTTCGCTGGAACCGCCATTATTATGTGCAGATGAGCTGCTGCGGGACGATCTATGAACTGGATCGGGAAGTGGGGCGCCGGATTGCCCGGGGGGAAGATGTGACGATACAGGACAGGGATCTTACGCTGGTGCAGTCCGGCGGAGGAAGGTCTGCCTGGGGGCAGATGAAAGTGTGTCCGTACTGCGGGTTTCAGACCGGGGAAGACTATGACTACTGCCCGAAATGCGGAAGCCGCCTCAGCGGGAGATAATCATTTTGCAGATGGGATTGCCCGCGGCGGAGAATTTCTGCTCATATTCGGTCATAATATTCCCTTTATTCAGAACAGGATCCTGATGCAGGTCCCGGGTGACCGCGTCTAACCGCCAGCCGGCCGGCTCGATCTGTTCCAGGGACCAGGAGAAAAGATCCTGGTTGTCCGTTTTGAACTCAATGGTGCCTTCCGGCTTCAGGATCCGGTCATAACGGGCCAGAAATGCCTGAGAGGTCAGGCGGCGCTTGGCGTGCCGGTCTTTGGGCCAGGGATCGGAAAAATTCAGATAAATCCGGTCAATTTCCCCGGGAGCAAAAAGCGTATCGACAGCAGCGGCGTCTATGCACAGAAACCGCAGGTTTGGAAGGGGATTTTCATCGTATTTCTGGATCGCCCGGTAAAGGACGCTGCAGTAGCGCTCGACGCCGATGTAGTTGACGGCGGGATTCTGTTCTGCCAGTGTCATCAGGAAGCGGCCTTTGCCCATGCCGATTTCCATACGGATGGGGCGGGAGTTTCCGAAGAGTTCCTGCCAGCGGCCGGCCAGGGTTTCATCTGCAGTGACGCATGCCGGATGGGCGGCGACAGCTTCTGCCGCGCCGGGAATATTTCTTAATCGCATAAAGTCCTCCTGTATATCAGATCAATAGTTATGCGGTCCGGCGGGAAGCGGCTTCTGGAAGAACGGTCTGCCGGAGCTTCGCGAAACCGCAGGATTCTGCGGCTTTGCTTATTTTAACAGAGGTTGGGGCGCAGGAACAGCGGAATCTGCATTATTGTATAAATATTGAAAACATTTTGACGAAACGCAGGCGAAAAGGTATACTTAGAAAGTATATGTAAAAGAACAGCAGACAATTCAGAGATGAAAGTACAGATATGCTGCCTGCGGACAGGGCTGACCGCTGCAGCGCATCTGCGGATTCATGGAGAGATTATGTGGAAAAAAATGACCAGATGGGCGGCGATGGCTGCGGCTGCAGTGATCGCAGTCAGCAGCATGTGCGCGCTGCCGGCACAAGCCGTAACCAATGGCCAGACCCCGGCAGCTGCGTCCGGAAGCACCGCGGGCCAGAAAAAGAAGCAGAATATTTACACGGATGAGCAGCTGAACCGGATCGCCCGGGACACTTCCCGGCCGACCGGCTGGCCGGCTGCCGGCGTGGACGCGTCCAAACTGTATGCCAAAAGCGCAGCGGTGATGGATCTTAATACCGGCACCTTCCTGTACAGCAAAAACAGGAACACCAGAAGATATCCTGCAAGCATTACCAAGATCCTGACTGCTTACGTGGCTGTGACAAACTGCAAGAGTCTGAAGGAAACCGTGCAGTTTTCCAAGGACGCGGTCTATAAGACAGAAGGATCCGGCATCGCCAGGGACGTGGGGGAAACACTGACCCTGGAGCAGTGCCTGTATGCCATGATGCTGGAATCCGCCAATGAATGCGCCTATGCCATTGCGGAGAAGGTCGGAGAAGACATGGGAGGCGGCTACCAGACATTCATTGACAAAATGAATGAAACCGCCAAAGCGCTGGGCTGTACCGGCAGTCATTTCACCAACTGCAACGGACTGCCGGATGTGAATCACTACACCACAGCCCGCGACATGGCCCTGATCGCGGCAAAAGCATACAGCAATCCCACGGTCCGCAAGCTGGTCAGCACCACCAGCTACAAGATTCCGAAAACAAACAAGCACAAGGAAGCGCTGACCTGCTACAATCATCATAAAATGATCTGCAGCAACCGCACCAACCGTTACCTGTATGACGCGGCAACAGGCGGAAAGACCGGTTATACGGTGGCTGCGTGGAATACACTGGTGACTTACGCGGAAAAAGACGGGAAAACCTACGTCTGTGTCGTATTAAAAACCAGCGCGGACCGGCAGTATACCGAGACAAAGACACTGCTGGAGTACTGTTTCCACAAGTACCATATGGTGAACATTGCCAAAACGGAGAGCACCTATACACCGGATGTGCTGAAAGAGGATCTTTCCCTGGAGATGAACAAGGGCGGAGAGACAGTGACTGCCGCCAGTATCGATCCGGCTGCTTCTGTGATTCTTCCGGCGGGCGTGAGTCTGAAAGACTGCAAGGCAAAATTGGACTACAACGGCAACGATTCCGCGCCGGCCGGCACATTGACCTATACCTATGCCGGCCGCACCGTGGGTACGGCAGCCGTGAAGCTTACACAGACCAATGCAGGATCCGGCCGTTCCGCTTCAGCGGGAAGCAAAACGGAATCCGGCAGCCGGCTCAGCAGTCTGATCCGGCAGATACGGAATGCATGGGGCAGAGTGCCGATGGGATTCCGTGTGGCAGGAATCGCCGGGGCAGCCGTGATTCTGCTGCTGATTATCCTGGCGGTCCGCATCCGGACACTGCGACGCAGAAAGAAGAACGCCGGCAGAGGCAGACGCCGGTCCGGAGGAGCACAGGAAACACGGCACGAATCCCGCAGCAGGGGCAGACGGAAGCGCTCCGCCGCAAGACGGGGAAAAAGACGGTATGAAGACCATCCGCGCTGGTAGCGCCGGCGGCAGAGAAGGAAAGCCGGCAAAGGCGTCACAGACGATGGGAGTTGTCTGAAAAAAAGAATATGCAGCGTTCAAAGGAGAACGGTTATCCTCTGGAAACAGAAGGGGGATACGGTTCTCCTTTTTTTGAATAAAAATTCATACAAAAAGGAGGTCAGGTGAAAAATAATACAATTGACAATTCGTTACAAAGGAGTAAAATACATGCATCGAGTAAAAATATATAAAATATACAAATACATAATACATAATTTGTATAATTTTGCTCGAGAGAATTCAGAAAGGAGATGATTCATACGAGCGAACTATCGAGCAGGATTGTCGATGCGATCCATGTCAACACAGCATTCACCATCCCGATTTTCGGCGGCATCAAGATCGCGGAATCCATCGTGGTCATGTGGATTGTGATGGGCGTGATCATGGCAGCGGCACTTCTGATGACTCGTAATCTGAGTGTGGAGAATCCTTCCAGAAAGCAGCTGGCCCTGGAACTGGTGTTTACCAAGATTTACCACTTTTTCTATCGGTTGGTTGGCGAGAACGGAAAGGCGTACATCCCGTATTTTATGTGTCTGATGACATTTATCGGCGTGTCAGACCTGTTTCCGCTCCTGGGATTCAAACCGCCGACGAAAGATCTGAGTGTGACAGCTACACTGGCGGGAATATCCATTATTCTTGTGGAGTACGCGGGAATTCGCGCAAAAGGAGGAAAAGGGTGGCTGAAGAGCTTTACCGAGCCCATCGCCCTGGTGACGCCGCTGAATTTTCTGGAAATTCTGATCAAGCCATTTTCCCTGTGTATGCGACTGATGGGCAATATGCTTGGCGGATTTGCCATTATGGAACTGATTAAATACGCGGTTCCGGCAGTGGTACCGGCCTTTGCCAGTCTGTATTTTGATATTTTCGACGGTCTTCTGCAGGCCTTTGTATTTACGTTCCTGACCGCTTTGTATATCCAGGAAGCTACGGCAGGAGAAGATGCGCAGCCTCCGCGGGAACGGATCAAAAAGAAGCTGCAGTCGAAAAAAACGCAGCCGGCCCAGGCCTGAGGCAGCACGGGATTCCATCTGAAAACCAGGGATATCTTGGGATATCCGAAAAACAATAGACCACAGACAGTCAGACAGTCAGTCCGACTGCCGAAAAAACAACAGCCGGCAATGCCGGGAAGCAAAGGAGAAATTAAAATGAGTGTAACAGCAATTGGAGCAGGTATTGCAGCAATCGCCTGCGTTGGAGCAGGTTTAGGTATCGGCAACGCAACAGGATCCGCAGTGGATGCCATCGCGAGACAGCCGGAAGTAGCAAGCAAGATTCAGTCCACCCTGATCCTGGGATGCGCGCTGGCAGAGTCCACCGCGATCTACGGTCTGGTTGTAGCGCTTCTGATCCTGTTTACTGCATAATCGAAAGGACGCGATCAAATGTTATCCATTAATGTTGTAAGCATTATCTGGGTTATCGTCAATCTGATCGTCCTGTACGTCTTTTTCCGGAAACTCTTCTACAAACGGGTCAAAGCAGTTATGGACAAACGCAAACAGCTGCTGAACAGCCAGTTTGAAGATGCGAAAAAGAAAAATCTGGAAGCTGACAAACGGAAGGAACAGTATGAAGCCTCCCTGCAGGGTGCCCATGATGAGAGCATGCGGATCATCGAAGACGCCAAGGTACGCGGCGAGAATCTTTACCAGAAAAAGATCCGCGAGGCAGAGGCCGCTTCCGGTGATATCCTGCGCAAGGCAAACGAGACGATTGCGGCGGAACGGGAGAAAGCCAGGAGAGACGCCCAGGCTGAGATTACCGGCCTGGCCATGGCTGCGGCTGCCAAAATTATCAGCAGCGCATCCAATCAGGAGACAGATTCCGATCTGTACAACCAGTTTCTGACAAAGGCAGGAGACACACATGACGCTAACAGCAAGTAAGTACGCCCGCGTCCTGTGGGAGGTTCGGATGTCCATGGAAGCGCTGCGGGAAGCAGCGGAGCTGGTGCATACCGAACCGAAACTGATGCAGGCGCTGGCTGACCCGGAGATATATATTGAAGAAAAATACGCCGTTATTGACCGGCTGTTTCCGGAACAGACGAGAAACTTTATCAAGCTTCTCTGCCGTCAGTCGGAAATCCAGGAGCTGGATGGCATCACGGAGGCGTATCAGCAGTATCTGGATGCACACAGAAGGGTGCTGAAAGCCACGATTTATTATGTGACGCCGCCGGACGAAAAACAGCTGGCAGGAATCGAGGCATTCCTGAAGCGTCAGTATCAGGCGGAACAGGTGGAACTCAGACAGGTGCAGAACCGGGATCTGATCGGCGGATTTGTACTGGAAGCCGAAGGCCAGGAGTATGACTGGAGTCTGCGCGGACGTCTGAACAATCTGACAAACGAATTAAGCAGGAGGTAAACCGGATGGGTGCGATCAGTTCGCAGGATATTATCTCCATCCTGAAAGAAGAGATAGAAAATTTTGACTTCAGCGTGGAAAACCGCGAAGTCGGACGGGTCATTTCCGTCGGCGACGGGATTGCCACAGTCTACGGCATGGATCAGGTGATGTATGGCGAGATTGTAGTGTTCGAAAACGGAGTCAAAGGAATGGTACAGGACATTCGCCGCAATGAAACCGGCGTTATCCTGTTTGACCATGACACAGGTGTACGGGAAGGTACCAAAGTGACCCGTACCAGAAAGAAAGCAGGCATTCCGGTAGGCGAGAAATTTATCGGAAGAGTCATCAATGCGTTAGGCGCGCCGATTGACGGAGCCGGCGCGATCCCGGAGGAGGACTATCGCATGATAGAAAATCCCGCACCGGGAATTATCGAAAGAAAATCCGTCAGTGAACCGCTGGAGACCGGTATCCTGGCAATTGACTCCATGTTCCCCATCGGCCGCGGCCAGAGGGAGCTGATTATCGGAGACCGCCAGACCGGAAAAACATCCATAGCCACAGATACCATCATTAACCAGAAGGGAAAGGACTGTATCTGTATTTATGTAGCTATCGGCCAGAAAGCATCCACGATTGCCAAAGTGGTATCCCTGCTGAAAAAGCACGATGCCATGGATTATACAACGATCGTAGCGGCTACTGCCAGTGATGTGGCGCCGCTGCAGTACATTGCGCCATATGCGGGAACCGCGCTGGCGGAATACTTTATGTATCAGGGCAAAGATGTACTGATTGTATACGATGACCTGTCCAAACACGCGGTGGCTTACCGTGCCCTGTCCCTGCTGCTGGAGCGTTCTCCGGGCCGTGAGGCATATCCGGGCGACGTCTTCTATCTGCATTCCAGACTGCTGGAGCGGTCCAGCCGTCTGTCCGATGAACTGGGCGGCGGATCCATTACCGCGCTGCCGATTATCGAGACCCAGGCAGGCGATGTATCCGCATATATCCCCACGAATGTCATCTCCATTACCGATGGACAGATTTTCCTGGAGAGCAACCTGTTTAACGCAGGCCAGCGTCCGGCGGTAAACGTGGGTCTGTCCGTGTCCCGTGTAGGCGGTGACGCGCAGACCAGGGCAATGAAGAAGGCTGCCGGCAGCATTCGTATCGATCTGGCGCAGTACCGGGAGATGGAAGTGTTTACCCAGTTCGCGTCGGATCTGGACGACAGCACCAAAGAGCAGCTGAAATACGGCAAAGGACTGATGGAAATGCTCAAGCAGCCGCTGGGAAGCCCGCTGTCTATGGCAGACCAGGTAATTACCCTGGTAACAGCTACCCACAAGGCATTCCTTGATGTGGAGGAAAAAGACATTAAAAAGACACAGACGGCCATGCTTCAGTATTTTGCAGACGCGCATCCGGAGATCGCGATTGAGCTGTCACAGACAAAAGCGCTGACCAACGAGCTTACCGAGCGGATCCTGGAAGTGGCGAAAGAATTTAAAGCCAGGAGTAAATAATGCCAAACGCAAAAGCAATACAGAACCGGATCAGCAGCATCCAGGACACGATGAAGATCACCAACGCCATGTACATGATCTCTTCGTCCAAAATGCAGAAAGCCAGGAAAACACTGGAGGAAGCCCTGCCGTTTTTTGAAGAGCAGCAGATGGCTGTGGCGAAAATGGTGGAAACCCTGGATGATCTGACCAGCCGGTTTTTCGGCAAGGAAGAAATACCGGAAGAAGAGAAAAAACGGGGATTTTTCGTTGTTACAGCGGATAAAGGCATGGCAGGCGCCTATACCCACAACGTGCTGAAACTGGCAGAAGAAGCCATGGCAGAGTCGGAGAACAACCGGCTGTTTGTCATGGGCGAACTGGGACGGCAGTATTTTACCCAGCGGGGAATCCCCATCGAAGAGAATTTTCACTATACAGTAGACAGTCCGACCCTGCACAGAGCCAGACAGATTCAGGAATACCTGGTGGATCTTTATCTGCAGGACGAACTGGATGAAATCTATATTATCTATACCTATATGAAGAATTCCTTTTCCATGGAACCCAGGAAGTTCTGCCTGCTTCCGCTGGAAAAAGAGAGTTTTCTGGAAAAGAACGTGAACCATGAGACCTATCACGATATTGTGACATTTACCCCGTCGCTGCGGGAGCTGCTGGATCACATGGTTCCGAGCGTTGTGTCCGGCTACATCTACGGCGCGCTGGTGGAGTCTTTTGCCAGTGAACAGAATTCCCGTATGATGTCTATGCAGAACGCGACAGACAATGCCAAGCAGATGCTGCATGATCTGGGCATTGAATACAACCGTGTGCGCCAGGCCGCCATCACCCAGGAGATTACCGAGGTGATCGCCGGAGCTAAGGCGCAGAAAGGCAAGAAACGATAGCAAGAAAGGTCGAAATCGAATGAATACAGGAAAAATCGTACAGGTCATGGGACCTGTAGTAGACGTAGAATTTTCCGACCATAACCTGCCTGACATGAAAGACGCCCTTGAAGTGGACAACAACGGAGTCCGCTGCGTCATGGAAGTAGCGGAACACATCGGCAACGATACCGTGCGCTGCATTCTGCTGGCGGCCAGCGAGGGCCTTCACAGAGGCATGGAAGTCCGGGCTACAGGCGCGGGCATTACCGTACCGGTGGGAGAGGCTACCCTGGGACGTTTGTTTAATGTGCTGGGCGAAGCCATTGACAAAAAAGGTCCGGTAGAATCCGAAGAACACTGGGTGATTCACAGAAATCCGCCCACATTTGAAGATCAGAGCCCGGTGGTGGAAGTACTGGAGACTGGAATCAAAGTCATCGATCTGCTGGCGCCTTATGCAAAGGGCGGAAAGATCGGTCTGTTCGGCGGCGCCGGTGTCGGCAAAACGGTACTGATTCAGGAGCTGATCCAGAATATCGCCACAGAGCATGGCGGATATTCCATTTTTACCGGTGTCGGCGAGCGTTCCAGAGAGGGAAATGATCTGTGGAATGAGATGACGGAATCCGGAGTTATAAAAAAGACCGCCCTGGTCTTCGGTCAGATGAATGAGCCGCCGGGAGCGCGTATGCGTGTGGCGGAAACCGGGCTGACCATGGCGGAGTACTTCCGTGACAAGGAGCATCAGGATGTGCTTCTGTTTATCGACAATATTTTCCGATTCGTGCAGGCAGGTTCCGAGGTGTCCGCGCTGCTGGGTCGTATGCCTTCCGCCGTGGGTTATCAGCCTACGCTGGCCAATGAGCTGGGTGAACTGCAGGAGCGGATCGCTTCCACGAAGGAAGGATCGGTTACTTCTGTGCAGGCCATCTATGTGCCTGCCGATGACCTGACAGACCCGGCGCCGGCCACTACATTTGCCCATCTGGACGCGACTACGGTATTATCCCGTAAGATCGTGGAACAGGGTATTTATCCGGCCGTGGATCCGCTGGATTCCAGTTCCCGGATTCTGGAGCCGGATGTGGTCGGAGAAAAACATTACAGCATCGCGCGGAAAGTGCAGGAAATCCTTCAGAGTTATACGGAACTGCAGGATATTATCGCGATCCTGGGTATGGATGAGCTGTCAGAAGAAGATAAGACCACGGTATACCGTGCGCGTAAGATCCAGCGATTCCTGTCCCAGCCGTTCCATGTGGCAGAGCAGTTCACCGGAATCCCCGGTGTCTATGTGCCTCTGTCTGAGACGATCCGCGGATTTGAGATGATCGTAAACGGCGAGATGGATGAGTATCCGGAGCAGGCCTTCTTCAATGTGGGAACGATTGATGATGTCGTAGAGAAAGCAAAAACGATTCGCTAGTGAAGGAGAGCTGAGAGATGAGCACATTTCATTTGCGTGTGGTGGCCTATAATAAAGTGTTTTTTGACGATGAGGCCCAGTCAGTAAATGTGCCGGCATCGGACGGAGGGTATCAGATTCTGGCATCCCACGAGGAGTGCCTGGTGGCAGTCTCCCCCGGCAATGTGGAAATCACAGATGCCGCAGGCAAAAAGATCGATGCGGTATGCGGCAACGGGATGATGGCATTTCACCGCGGTGAGAACCGGGGGGAACTGCTGGTGGACACCATTGAGCTGCCGGAAGAGATTGATATCCGACGGGCACAGGAAGCCAAGGAACGGGCACAGGAGCGGATGCGGTTAAAACAGAGCATCATCGAGCATGAGCAGTCCAAGGCGGCGCTGTCACGGGCGATGGCTCGTCTGAAAGAGGCCAGCAAATATAAAAAATAAGATACAGACGGAAGCCGGAGGTTTTGACAGATAACAGAAACAGAACCGTGCGCTTCTGAAAACACAGGTGTCCCGGGACACCTGTGTTTTTTGTGCGCCTGATTTTCCGGGAGTTGAAGTGGAAAGAACTCTTCCTTATAATAATCAGTATACGATCCGCGAAACAAAAAACGACAAACCTGCAGAGGAAGATACGCGCGGAAAAAACAGAAAGACGGGGAACAGTATGACAGATTATCTGGATGAAAAACTGCTGGCCTATGGCAATACGGATATTTATCCGTTCCATATGCCGGGACACAAGCGGCAGCTATTGGGTGACTGGCCGCCGGAAGCAGTGGATATTACGGAAATAGACGGATTTGACGACCTGCATCATGCGGAGGGAGTACTGAAAGAGGCACAGCAGCACATGGCGGAGCAAATGGGAGCCTTCCGCAGTTATTTTCTGGTAAACGGCAGTACGGCAGGGCTTCTGGCTGCTGTCAGTACGGTCTGTGAAAAGGGCGGACGCCTTCTGATCGGCAGGAACTGCCACAAAGCGGTATATCATGGGGCCTATCTGCGGGAACTGCGGCTGTCCTATCTGTATCCGGAAGTCACGGACTGGGGCATACAGGGAAGCATTGCGCCGGAAGAGCTGGAACGGGCACTGACAGAAGCGGAGCAGAATGATGGGGAGGAGCCCTTTCAGGCAGTACTGATCACGTCGCCGACTTATGACGGTGTGGTGTCGGATATCGCTGCTTTGGCAAAGATCTGCCACAGTCACGGCGTTCCGCTGGTGGTGGATGAAGCCCATGGGGCACATTTCGGCCTGGACGGAGGCAGTGGATTTTTTCCGGAAAAGGCAATTGCACTGGGGGCGGATTATGTGGTGGAAAGTCTGCATAAGACTCTGCCGTCTCTGACACAGACCGCCGTGCTGCATACGGCGGACGCGCCTCTGGTAAATGACACAAAGCTCCGGCAGTATCTGGGAATCTATCAGACCAGTTCTCCTTCCTATGTATTTATGGCGGGAATGGACCGCTGCACGCGGATTCTGCGGGAACAGGGGCAGGAGCGGTTCTGCGTGTATGAGCAGCGGCTGCGTCAGTTTTACCGGAATACCCGGAACCTGCAGAAAGTGGAAGTCTTCTGTCCGGAATATGACCGGATACAGAAACCGAGTGCGGATATCCCAAACCGGGGAAATGCCTCACAGACATTTGCCGGGCGGAAAAGCTCCAACGGGGAGCCTGCGGCGGGACTGGCAGCTGGAATCTTTGACCGGGACCCTTCCAAAATCCTGATTTCAGCCAGAGCGGGCGGCATGGCCGGGCAGGAGCTGCATCAGTGGCTGCTGCGGGAAAAACACCTGCAGATGGAAATGGCCTCCGGCCATTATGTTACGGCTCTGACCAGTCTGATGGATACGGAAGAAGGGTTTTGCCGGCTGGAAGCGGCGCTGCGGGAACTGGACCAGATGCTTTTATCCGGGAAAATGGGCAAAACCAGTGCGGGCAGGGAGGAGCTGCCGATTCTGACAGATCGGGAGATTTACCTGCGGAACCGGAAAGTGCGGGAACTGGCGGAGGCTCTGGATGCGCCGCAGACGGAAGCGCCGCTGGAAGAAGCGGCGGGAAAGATATGCGGGGAGTTCGTATATCTGTATCCGCCGGGGATTCCGCTGCTGGTGCCGGGGGAGGAAATCAGTGAGGAAATGGCGCGTGTGATACGGCTTTGCAGGCATGGGGGGCTGTCGGTAGAGGTGTTAGGGGGAGAGAAAAAAGTTTTCAAGATACGGGTTTTGTAATATACTGTTTACAGCGTCATGTCATCGGTGTGCCACATCATGCTTGCATGAATGTGGCACACCGATGACATGACGCGCCCCTCCAATGAGGAAGGAGCGGGGCAGGGCCCCGCGGAATCCGAATAGGAGGTCAGATTGCGGGAATGCGAAGCATGGAGCAATCTGAGTAAACAGTATAGGAACGGAACGAAGAC
>OCVV011223906.1_pt1 | contig 23318 bp, 23 predicted proteins | sample 1539721 | NCBI WGS metagenome assembly OCVV01 (sample SAMN02144230, study PRJEB22623) | gut metagenome | biome: sheep rumen | host: Ovis aries | place: New Zealand
CGCAAACTCACCATCACCTACACGATAAAAAAGCTGCCGTTCTCGTACGGAAAGCTCCACCTTTAAGTTCATATCCTCTATTTCAAAACAAAGCTGTTCCAGCAAAACTTCGTCCTCCAATCCATGTTCTCACGCATATCATACTAGAAAGCTCACGTCGTTGCAATAGCTTGTCAAAAATAGCATTCCTATTTTACTTTCTAATCCTATGATACAGTAACTATGTTTCATGGAAGTTCATCAATCGAATGCTTGACATTTATTTCACGCCATGACATAATGACATTATAGTGACACGTCATTATTCCAAAGGAGGGTTACATTATGTCGACTAAAGCTATCCCCGGAAGAAAATCTCTTGCAAACAAAATTAAGCAAAGACGAACAGAACTTGGTCTTACCATTGAGGAAGCTGCCTCACGAGCAGGTGTGGGCACAAAAACATGGTGCAGATACGAAGCCGGTGAATCGATTCGCCAAGATAAGGTAAAAGGCATTTGTAAAGTACTTAATTGGCCCAACTTGATCGCTTCAGAAAATGATGTCGAAAAAAACATCTCCATTGCTGACTACCGCAAACATGGAGCGTGGTCTAATTACTTGGAAAAAAAATTTGGCAAAATAGCCGCATTTTCTTTTGCCGCTGGCAGCGATATCCTATATGAGCAGATTACAGATGATATGCAGGAACTCACCAAACTGCCAAAAGGCTCTCACATAGGTCAATTGAATTGTTCCTACCTTTCTGATATGCTTCCACCACAATTTCTAATGCATTATGATTATGAATTCCTCTATCAGATGCAATGCAAATTAGAACAAATGAGAAAATTTGCTAAAACAGGCCAAACCATTATCGCACATAGTGTGTTGGAAGAATTAATCTTCTATTTATGCAATGAAGAAGCACTTATACTACTTGAATCAGAAAAAGACTCGCCAGTATCAAATTTAAAAGATAAAAAATATACCAAAGATTGGATTTTTGACTTATTTGATGATATGGATATTGTCACTTGTCTTTTCTCTAATCTGTATTTAACTACTGATAATATTTATCATTTTTCGCATTGGAACGAAAACCAATTCTATACAGACATTTGACGTAGCAGAACAAAACATAACAAAAAGGAGGAAACACCATGGGCATTTATATCAATCCTGGAAACAGCGGCTTTACTGAAATAAACGATCAGGACTACGTAGCCCCCCCTGCTGATTGACCTGATCAATAAAACGGTAGAAAAAGAGAATAAACTGTCCTGCATCAGCAGGCCACGCCGCTTCGGTAAATCCTATGCCGCTAAGATGTTAACCGCATACTACGATTGCATATGTGACTCCCGCCCCTTATTTGCAGATAAAAAATATCCCAAACCCCGGGCTATGCAAAATACCTGAATCAATACAATGTAATCTGTTTAGATATAACTGCCTTTATCTCCGAAGCTACATCTTATCAGCAACACACAGCCTTTGAGCAAAAGAAAAATTTAAGTATCAGCCAACATATCCGATATACTAAATAGGATAAATGTACAATTCTAAGGAAGGACGTGTAAACAATGATGGATATGCGCATCAACGGAACCAACGGATACAACTCCCCCTATGACCGCTATAGCAACTATGATAATTACAACAACGAAACCGCCCCCTATGGTACAAACGCACCAACAGAAGAAAACGAAAGCGAAACTGAAAACGTCAACGGACGAAAATCCAGCCCCGGTGAATGCGAGACCTGCAAAAACCGCAAATACCAGGACGGCTCCGACGAAATGGTTTCCTTCAAAGCAGCCGGCCATATCGACCCAAACAACGCGGCCTCCGTAGTCATGAGCCACGAACAGGAACACGTTTCCAACGCCTACCAAAAAGCAGACGCCGGCAACGGCGAAGTTGTCCGCGCCAGCGTCCGCCTCAAAACCGATGTCTGCCCCGAATGCGGCCGCACCTACATCTCCGGCGGCGAAACCACCACCCAAATCCGCTACGTCAACGAAACCAATCCCTACCAAAAAGACCTCAAAGAATCCGATAAAAGCAAATACCAGGGAGCAAATGTGGATATTGACGCAGGGTAAAACAGGGCATATCCTTACGAAAGCATTTTCAGCAATGTACAATATCCTTCCCACATATCTTCGACAGTTACCTGCGTAATACAATGCGGCGTATCCTGAACACAGCCATTGATGTCAAAATTTCCATCCTGGGTAATACATTCCGGCAGACGCTTATCAGGGCGAACAGCTACAGCAGGAACACCATAGGGAAAAACCCTTTCTACGATAGTAAACGTCGCTGAATCATTTGGTTCCGGACAAGAAAAAACAACCAAAACCGGTATCTTTAACGCCGCGGCAATATGCATACTGCCGGTATCATTTCCTATATATAAATGACAATAAGACATAGCTGCCGCCGTTTGACGATAAGTCAGCCTGTTAACTAAGTTATAACATTTGTCTTTTGGAAGTGCTTTTGACAACACCTCTGCATCATCTGTTTCTTTTGGTCCTCCAATCAAAACAAATCTTATATCTTTTTCCTGCATCAATATTTTCTCGGCTAGTTTAACATATCGTTCTACCGGCCAATGCTTTCGTCTGCTCATTCCCCCAAGTCCCAAAATAACAAAAACTGCGTCTTTTAACTGCACTTTTGCCTTGACCTCTTGTAAATCAGCCGGCGTAAACCAAACTTCCATTTCTCGATTAAGTATTGGAACACGCATCATTTCATCCAAGACTCTTAAATAATCATCTACTGCATGTCGGCTCTTGGCATTTGCAGATACAGTCATCGTTGACAACTCTTGAGCCGTTACAATGGGAAGTTCTTTATCCGCAGCAGCTCCCAGTATGTGATCTAAACATAAAATACGTTCCTGCGCTCCCGACATATAACATAATATCGCTCCGTTATCTGATATACTGAAATTAAATGCAATACTAAATCTATAGGTCAGCAGTTTTTTCGCTAATCCTGTATGTAGATACAGCTTAAAAGCATCTACCTTACAAAACTGATTATGTCTATAATAATCAATTATCAAATTGTCTATATATGGACAAACTTCCGCAATATTTTCTAAAAAATGCGGAATCAATAACGTTATCTTCCCTTGACCATACAATCGTTTAATCTCACGCAACACAGGGGAAAACATAATAAAATCCCCCACGCCGCCATCATATATTATCAGAATACAGGGAACGTCCTCTGAAAAGAACTCTCTATATCCAGTTTTAAAAAAAATAGGTTCTAAAGCCCCTTTTAGGCCAGATGCGGTAAAATCTATTCCTTCTATACTATTTTCATAATCTTGCATTGCTGTCAAGATTTCCACTACATCCTCCATACCTCTGCCTTCCTATAACAGCTTATGTAAATCCAAAAACTCCCAATTCATTTAGGCAGCCATATCTGCATAATATCTATAAGGGAATATTTTCTCTCTTTAATATATTCACCGCATACTGTAAAAAACACATTTTCATGTTCCATTATATGTGTGCCATAGCTTATGCATTCTACGATCTGTTTTTCCGTAAATTCTTCTTTATTATTTGCTGCCTCCAACATTAGAAACAATTCTTGTATTCGAAAATAAATCAAAAACATAATAATGTTTTCTGTGACGGTTCCCACTGCCATGATAGGCTGCAAATTACGGAACCACTGATATACTAGATAATTTTCTTGAAATAATTTGTATTTATTCAGCACGTAATTCTGATACTCAATATGTATATCATCATATATCGCAGCTAAATCGCCAACCTCATTATCATCTTCCCAATGAAAGCAATCCGCCAACAAATCCATATATTTAACATCAGATTCAGATACGAATAAATTCTTCTTTTTTATAAAGTATTTATCTAAAAGCCCAAACAAATCCTTAATGAATTTATTTATATTAACCGACAAAGCCCCACCTAACTTCGCTAATTCGGCTTGCTGCTCATCAGCCAGCAATGAATGTAATAATGAATCCAATCCGTTTAACTGCTCATCTTTAATCAAAAGTTCTTCCAAAGCTTCGCCAAATAAGCATAGATTCATCAATCTTTCCCTAATGGTAAATCTTTTTTCCTGTAATATCTTTATAGCAGCATATTGTATATCTATAAATTTATCCACTAAAACTTTACGTCTAGGCCATTCATTGATTATGATTTTCTCTCTTTTAACCATCTCATGATACTCATTTAAATCAATAGATTCATTTTGCGTCAAAAGGCTCCGCGCAGCTACGGGACAACTCAAAGACAGCGCTTCCGTCAAATAATCAGTAAAATTTACATAGCGACGCGGATATGCCGCACATACATTAGATAAGTAATCTTCCCCCAACGTCTTTTGTATGCGGCAGAGATAATCCTCGCCCAAAAAAGGACATTTCCCATTCTCTTTTAATATAAATCTATGCTTTTTTCGTTCGGCCAAATAACATATTTTTTTATCCAGCTCTTTTCTTAATTCTTTATCATTTAAATTACGATATTTCGCCATTGTGGCCTTGTCTATTTCTATCCCCCACTTTTGGCAGCAATGACTCCCACAATAACTTCCATCACATGCAAAATCATTTACAAAATCAAATTTCAGTATATTGTATTGCTTTCCTTTAGCCATCCTCTTCACGACTCCTTTTATTGTCGATTGTCCTTATCCTGTCAAATAGGATGCCACATTTTTAGTTTTCCTTAATACAAAATCATTTTTTTAAATCCCTTTGAAATATTCAGTATGCATAAAGCCATAACTGCGTGGGAATAAACAATCGATACCTAAGTGCTAATTTATATTTCGGATTTATATCATGTATCCACCTCAATGTATCAAAAAGATCATTTCCTTTTCCTATTGCTACGTTAACAATCAACCTTGGTTTTATATTACGAATCATTTCTTCTCCCCCTTGTAAAATTGACAATGTCAATTGGGGTACGCAAATTTTCACCAGAGTCGGCTGCATAAGCTTATCTGTCAAATCATCCAAACGACATACTAAAACATCTCCATCATCAACAGATTCCATAAAAGCAGACTGCGTGCCATTTCCTTGTATACGCATTGTTCCTGATACGTTTGACAATCCTACCTGATGACATCTGATATTTTTGTACTCTTTTGAAAAATCTATCAAATCTTTACTGGCAGCACCATTTGGTTCAAAAGCTTCTATAGCTCTATACCTTCCGCAATCCGCAGCCAAAAATTCCCGAATAGTATCACCATTCCATGCACCAATATCATAATATATTTCCTTTTCACGAAGCTGCCAAACATCCGGACAAAACATTTCCTTGATTATCCGAACTTTTTGATAAAACATCTGGTACCTCTCACTATGTACCATGAAGTATGCCCACAGATTATCTCGAGATTCTCTGTCCACCAACCATGAAGAAACTTCTTCGATTTCACCTTCAAAAGCCCTCTGTATCACATCTCTTTGCGGAATGTAATAATCGTAAGGATTAGGTATAACATAAACTTCTTTTACCAAAAATTCCTGTGATATTTGTGACCTCAATTCAATATGACCATGCCCCACGACTACGCAAAATGGCAATTGTTGTTCACGCAGTTTTTGCAAAGAAATACAAGGAACACCATCATCGTGCTTCTCCTGCCAACAAGTACTTACATTCACAAAATAACCTTTTACAGGAATACCTTTCTTGCGTAAATTATTGTAAACCACATGCGCCATTGAACCGTTCCCCCATATATACAGTGGGTACGCGCACTTCCTCATTTCTTCATATATTACATCATACACTTCCAATCCCATCCTTATCCAATACGACTTCTTTGCCGATTCTGTCGATAATCATATTTTCATTATTCTTATCTAAAACATGCAGTATTTGATAAAATTCAGTCAAAAAATCATTTACTTCTTTTTTAGGCAGGTAAACTAGCATCTCAAAAATTCTCTGACGTATGTCACCGGATGCCGGTATTTCCATACCGCACTTACAACGCTCATCAATAGATAGTATCCTTGCATCATGGCTAAGACTTTCAAGCCCCTGAATTCTTGCAATTACGCCCGGACGGCTAATAACACTTAAAATTAGACAAATTTTATCCTTGTAGCAACAAGCCATTGATGGTTTTCCATAGTAGCCTGCCATTTCACCTGTTAATGCAAAATCAATTACTGCTTTTATAGGATTAAATCCATTCTCCCTAATCATCGCTAAATCGTAATCTGAACCAGGGAATCTCAAACCAGGGTCATAAACATAAAGCTCTTCATTACACCAAAAAGCTTGCAAAAATACTGGTCCCCATTGGATTCCTAATGCCCGAATGAACTTCTTTACTAAAAATTCTCCCTTCTGTCTATAGTTTTGCAATAAATGCGATGGCAATACCGTAACTGCCTGTTGACGATCCATGCCATCTTCCTTTAGCCCAACATAACGGTCACCACATTTCATAAGGTAAGGCTCACCATTTATAACCAGATAGGCCAGTGACATATCCTGACCAGCATTTATGTACTTTTCGATAATGTATTTCCCATTTAAGCTTTCTTTAATTGCTAATGCAATCGCATCTGACAATTCTTCTGCCTGATAAACCACAGTCTGTCCTCGTGAGCCGCGTGATTCGGCAGGTTTTACTAAAAGTGGGTAGATTTCCTTTCGCACCTGCGTATCTTCTAGCGTGTATGATGGTATGACTTTTAACCCATGTTGACTAGCAAATGCACGAAATCTTGCCTTATCCGTCATAATTGCAAATTGCTCTTTTGTCCCATAGCAGGGAAGCGATAATTCCTCACATAACCTTTGGTATGGCAGCTGCGCTGGATCTATGCAGTAGTTCAATATCCCATCAACATAATTTTTTCGACACACTTTGACCAATGTACCTACATCATTGATATCAATATCCCAACATTCATCAGCCTCCAGCTTGGCTGGAGAATCAACAATATTCAAATAATCGGTAACAATTGTATAAATTCCCATCTGCTTTGCCTGCTTGACCACCTTCACATGGGTAGAGGCCCCGCCTAAAATTAATAATTTCTTCATCCAATCACCAGCATATACTTCTCATCTCACACCAATAACTATTCCCATACTCTACATTGGTAAAGCATCTCCGACTTTCTTCCATTTACTTAGTTTATCGTACATATGGAAAAATTCTTAAGCAAACAATGAATAATTACCTTAATTTATCGTACAGATTCCAACTAGCTATAGATAGTCTTGCAGACCTGCCTTATTACACCAATCATATAACAAAAAACATCTCCTCTCCATAGACATTTGGGAAAATCCCAATACAAATCTACGTAAAGGAGATGTTTTTGCTTCTGTTAACAAAAACTACACCACATCAATCTCTCTAGACATGGCCGAAATTAAATTGTATCCATCCCAAATTAACGAAAAATCCAAAGTTCTTCCCATAGGTACAATCCTATCTCCCCCACGACAGCCACTACCTTTGACCATGCTCAAAATATCTTCCTTAATAGCACCATAATAACTAATCGTTTGGCATCGCTCAGTAAGAAGGAACTTAATATCGTTCAATTCATCCGCTTCATATTCAATAAAGAAACCACTATTACCAGTATATTCTATAAGTTCTCTTGTTAATGATTTCACTTCAACTCTAGTTAGTAAATTATTTGCTGAAGCTTGAAGTCTGCATTCACATTCTGCACCCAAAAGGCAGGCCTTTACCAACTTATCTACAACCTGCACAGCCCCTAGCTCATAATGCTTATCCAGTAGTTCTTGCAGTTGCCGCCAAAACTTAGCTCTTGCTTGAACTTTGTTTGTTCCCAGCCAAATGACAAAGCGAGGCGAATTGCACGCATTCTGATCGCTTAGGTAAGTATCATTAAAAAAATCTTGAGCAATTCTTTCTAAATTGTCTGCCTGTAGATAGGCGTCACTATCAATCACCGCCAGTCCAAATCTGTCCGCAAAAACAATTTCATTAGCCCTTATCCCCAAGGGAAAGTTTCTTATTTCTCTAATCGTTTTATCCCCCCCCCAAATAACTCTAGTTGAACAAAGAGCTGATAATGCCGTATTTACATCTTCATCATGACCGTAACGCAGAAAAAAAATATAAGGAACCAATTCCGGCATATCAGCCAAAACCTGACGAACCGCCTTGCAAATAATCTCCACTTGCGGAAACGACTTCGACGGCAATCGTACAACACTAGCATTCCCCGCCAAAAGTGCCGCTACCCAAGAATACGCAAAATTCAGGGCCACATTGGACGGAGCAATATGAAAAACCACGCCCCGTCCCAATCTCTCACCAGTTTCTGCAAATTTTTGCGCTAATTGCCTGATATGGCTGCGACGGCAAAAAAAAGCAAATGTAATCACATCAGGATAGCTCTTTGCTAATGAATCAGCCATAAGGCAAGCAGATAATTTTTGCAAGAAGGATTCTGCCAAGGACGAAAACACTGACAAAGTTGGCAAAATCTGCCCATCATCTTTCTGCAGCACGCACAAACTTTCCATGCGTCCTACCTCACAGGTCACTTTATTTTCCCACTGCATAGGTATCACTGCACCCCCTCAGTTCGGCATTTGCTAACCGTCCCATAATCTTAAAATATTTCCCCTTGCGTCCACATGGACAATCATCAACGCCCAATAATACACCTTCATCCTCGGTCAGCAATGAGTGTCCCGGATAAGACTGTGGCATAGGAGTCAATACCTGCACAATTCCTGGTTCCCCAATATCACATGGAGAAAAATCCCTGCTTCGCCGCATAATAATATCGGAACAGTTGCTAACATGTAAATGTCCTGCCTCACATTCCATACATATGGGTCCTGTTTGTTCGACCATACCGTAGTAGCTATGCACATGCTCAAGTCCGCAAGTATTAGCCAACTCCTGTCGAAACTGTTCGTTGGAAACAGATTCCTGCGCTAATTTTTTCCAACCGCCGCCATGCAATAAAAAACCGTTACTCAAGTCGAAAGACAATTGTCTATCTTTTACAGCTTGTAAAAAATACTTCCACACCATGAAAGTAAAGCCAAACAATAAAATATCTTCGCCCTTATGTTCCTGCAGAAAATCTCGTACCACCTCATACTGTAAATCCATATTATCATCCAAAGCATAAATACTCTTACGACCAAACATGGAAAATCCCAGTATGCCAGCTCCCCTAGCTGAAAAACTACGTCTATTTTTCAATACCGATGGACAATCCAAAATAATCATGGGTAGTCTGCTCTTTCCTATAAAAGAGGAAACTATCTTCACCAATGTTTTTTGCTGCCAGGAAGCAGTTTCCTTGTCAAGATATATCTTAGAAACCTGCTGCCCTGAAGTCCCTGAAGATGTCATCATCTTAAAAATATTTTCTTTTGGAATACTCATTAAATCCAGATGCTTAAATAAGCGGACTGGCAGGAATGGAATATCTTGAACAGTTTGAAATTCTTTCCTATCATAACCTAACATGCGTATAATAGCAGCATAACAGTATGACATTTGCCGATGTTTTTCTGTTAATGCTCCCAACAATTCAACAAACAATTCATTCTTACGAACTTGTGATAAGCTGTAAGGTTCCAACGACAACAACTCTTCATAAGTCATAATATTGCTCCAGTTCTCTATATAAAGTCTTGCCAGCAGCATTTTTAGGTAAAACCGGAATAGATAGGACACGCAATGCTGATGGATGAATAGCAAATTTTTCAACAAGAAAACTTTTTATTTTCTCATCCATATCGCCTCCTACAAAAAAAGTATACAAGTAATCATCCCGGCCGGTGCAAGCAAATTCAGATTCCTTAAAATATTGACGCAAGATATGCTCCACTTCCGCTAAATTTATACGTTTTCCAAAAATCTTTAAAAATCTTTTTTTACGTCCTACCACAGTATAAAATCCATCTTGATCACGCTGAGCAATATCACCTGTAGCCAAACGGCCATGTTGTTCATCGCCCTTAGCCAATTCTTCCTTGTTTTCCGCATACCCTAGACTAACATTCGGACCATAATAAATAAGTTCTCCTGGAGTATCCGCTAAATTGATAATATTACCATTATCATCTGATAATTCAAACCGACCTCCCGGAATAGCAATTCCCATTGCCCCAGCTTTAGCCAAAGAATATTCCGCAGGCAAATACCCCATTCTTGCCGTGGCCTCAGCAGCTCCATACATAACTACAAATTTCCTGCCATTTTCCTTAGCATAACGAGCAAACTTCTCGTGCAATTCCGGATCCAGCTTGCCGCCTGCCTGCGTGAGCGTATGCAAAGATGGCAAATTCATGCGAAAGAAACGCAATTTTTCCAACATAGTATATGTATAGGGAACACCACTGAAACTAGTTACTGCCTGCGTTTTTACCAAATCCCAAAATTCCCGTTGAAACATAGTCTTTTCTGTAACCACTAAAGAAGCACCTGCATAAAGATGTGTATTGATTACAGACAGCCCATACACATAGTGCATGGGCAGGCTGGTAATCGCCCGTTCCCCAGCATCAATATTGAGGTAAGATACAATCGACTCCGTATTAGAACGGATATTATCGTAACTAAGCCGTACAAGCTTTGGACTGCCAGTGGAGCCAGAGGTAGTCATCAATAAAGCCAAATTATCGTAAAGCTGTGGTGCTTCCTTAACACCAGTAGCAAGCAAAACATAGTCATCAATTTCCATTATCTGACAACAGTCTATGAATAAATCTTGTCTATCCCGAGGCACCCATAGATAAGCAGGACAGTAAATATCCCTTAACCTTTGTAAAAGGTTTGAATCTAATGCCGCATCTAAAAGCAATGGTACAATTTTACGCTCTAAACACCCTATATAACCAGCAATAGCTGCCGGCACATTTTTGCACAATATAAATATCAAACACCGTTTCCCTATAGCCTCAGCTACGGCCAAATATTTTGCTTGCAGATCTGCATAAGTCCAAGTAAACTGTTCAGATATAAAAGCAATTTTTTCTTTTTTCCCATCTATGTCCCATAGCATAATCTGCATCCTCCGCCACTAACTTCATAAATAAATTGTGAATCATCGCTGACTAATCATCACTTAAAAAAGCGATTCCCTTAATGTTATGCAACATCTGTGCTCCAGGAAAAATTCCGCCCTCTTGCAAAATAACCTTGAGCAGATTGGCACAAATATATTCCCCCTCGCCAATAACACATACATTAATATCGTTGTTACGCAAACAATCTTCGGGGGCAATAGTAGGATGTGGGCCTCCTACTATAATTGGCTTGTTCCTCCCTTGCTTACATTTCCTTATTTCATTCACAATCTGGCTAAAAAAATCCTTAAAATAAGTCATTGTTCGTATCGCAATAAGATCCGGTTTAAAATTGTTCACATGCTTCTTCAACTCCACAAAAGAATCAACATCCACACCTGTCTTGATGATTTCCCCATATATACAATTCCCATACAAGGAATTTAGATACGTCAAAATTGCCATACACCCTAAAGGAGGTTCCGTGGCATTTATTTCCACAGTAGTCATATCTGAAAAGAACTGACTAGCATCTATGAACAAAATTCTATATGCTCCATCATTAGTTATTTTATTCCGTTTAGGATAATTTATATGGGATGAATTTTCTTGTGGCATTTTGGAGAAATCTATATCTTCTCGTTTTAATTTAGCAAGTTTTAATATATCATCTAAGTTATTAATTTTAGTAGGAAATACTGTTTGATACTTAAATTTTAATTCTTCTTCATTCATTACAGAAATTTCCTTATCTAAAACATATCTCAAGCGCTCTTTATTTAAGACATAATCATGGACAAACCGCAACCGTAATCGGCGAGAAAAATCATGATCTAATTTAATAGTAGGCGGAATAATGTGATAAGGCAAAGTCAGGGAAAACTTTATTTCCTCCTTCGTCACTCCATTTTCCAACGCAACTTGCTCTAATCGAGAATTTGGGAAAATATGTACATTATGCAGTTGGGCAAAATGTAACCATTTAATCCCCAAAATAAAATCTATAGTAGCTTGAGCCTCTTCCTCTGTTTCCGTTGGAAAACCATGCATAGCATTTAAACCTAAAATAACATATGGATATGACTGAACGATATATTGAATATTTTCATAAAGCTTGTCTATCTTTAGATTCTTTCCCATGAGTTTTTGTAATCTTGGAGAAGCACTTTCTAAAGCTAGATTTACACTTTTTGTCCCCCCTTCTACCATTAAATCTATAGCCTCTTTATCCAACACATCTCCCCTCAAACCACTTTGAAAGTAAAAGCTCATATCAATTTTGGCATCTATAATTCGACGAAAAAAATTTTTAAATTCCTTCTTGTGTACATTAAATGCATCATCAATAAATTCGATACGACGAACACCGATGTCATGTAGATGCATCACCTCTGAAAATATATTATCAACTGAACGCCGACGATGAAAAGGTGTGATACTTTGTACATCACAATAAAAACAGTGAAAAGGACACCCTCTAGTTCCCTGCATAGTCATTTCATGCTTAATGCCAGACTGGCCTACAAACTGATGATACTTTTCATAATCAATAAGACTGCGGTCCCAATAAGGTAAAATATCCAAATTTTCAATTTGTTGCTGACGTTCTGTCATCACAAATTTTTTCATAAGTATATCTTCCTCCCTAAAAAGCTTCATAAAGAATCTAAAATATACACAACCTTACACATCAAGTTTTTCCTCGATCCTAAACGATATTTTTTCTGCAGTCAGTCCACACTCAGACAGCAAGTATTCATAAGAACCAGCATGAGGAAAATAATCCGAAATTCCAATTAGCATCTGTGGCGGCTTAATTGACAACGGTGCCAAATATTCAGCTACTGCCCCCCCCAAACCTCCTAATGGAGTTGCTTCCTCGACTGTAACGATAAGTTTCTTACTTAATTCCATCTGTAAAATCTCTTCATCCAAAGGCTTCAATGTATGCATATCAATGACCGTAGCTTCAATTCCCTTATCAGCTAAAATATCCGAAGCTGCCAACGCATAATGAACCATCGTCCCACAAGCAACTATAGCAATGTCATTTCCCTGACGAAGACGCAACGCCTTGCCAATGCAGAAATCAACATTGTCTTTATGAACAACAGGCAGGCCTGGGCCTCCAGTCAACCGTAGGTAAGCGGGGTGAGGATAATCACAAAGCGCTTCTACCGCCTTGACGATCTCCACGCCATCTGCAGGGGAAACAATAGTCATCCCAGGAATAGAACGCATCACCGATGCATCCTCAATGCCATAATGCGAATTCCCCAATTCCTCCATGATGAGGCCGCTGCCCAGGCCTACTGTTTTTATGTTTAACTGCATATACCCCATGTTCATGCGTACTTGCTCACAAGCTCGCATAGCCACAAAAGGAGCAAAAGAACTAGCAAATACACAGGTTCCATCTCGCGACAATCCTGCAGCCAGCCCAAGCATGTTTTGTTCAGCAATGCCTGCATTAATAAACCTGTCTGGAAATTCATCACGAAAACGAACCAATCCCGAAGACTGACAAAGATCTGCTGACATTACATAAAAATCATCTCGTTCTCTGGCAAGTTCTAATAATGCCTGTCCATAAGTAGCCCTGGCACCTAACCTGGACCATGTTTTTATCTTGCTGCTGCTAATCTTCATCATACGTCAGCCTCCAAGCCTGCTAAAGCATCTATATACTGTGTCTCCGTCAAACGGCTATGATGATAGTTATTATCCCCCTCCATAAATGGCACACCCTTTCCCTTTATGGTATGGCATACTATTGCTTTTGGCTTCCCATTGGCAGGAGACATCAAGGCGCTATAAAGTTCTGCAACATCATGTCCATCTACCTCAAAAGTCTGGAACCCCAACGATTTCAACATGGAAGTGTATTTATCTGATACATCCATAACAGCCTCACTATTGCCATCACTTTGCATGTGATTATTATCTATAAGCAAAGTAAAGTTATCTAACTGGAAGTTCACAGCAGACATGCAAGCCTCCCAAACCGAACCTTCGTTGCATTCACCATTACCACAGATAACATAGGTCTTGTATTTGTATCCTTTTTTCTTAGCCGCCAATGCCAGCCCAGCAGTTATGGATATACCTTGCCCCAAACTTCCACTGGATGCCTCCAGACCAATCTCCGGCTTCATCACAGGATGGGCTATTAAATCAGAACCATCCTGTAAGAATGTTTGTAAATCATCATCGCTCAAAACTCCAAACTCAGCCAAAGCCGCATACAAGCCTAAAACACCATGACCTTTGCTAAGAATGAATTTATCCCGTTCCGCATAGGGCAGAGATAGATCCGCACAGTTCATAACCCCGCCATAGAGCACCGCCAACATTTCCATTAAGGACAGTCCGCCTCCCAAATGCGTACTTTTACCACACTGATAAGCTATTTTTAAGGCTGTCTTGCGCATATGAAAAGCATGCTGCCTCAGCTTCGGTAGTATCTCTTTATCATTTACATTCTTCATCAGCTTTCACCGTCCCGGCTTCATATTACTGCACTTCTACACCATATTTTTTCATAATCTCTATCCCTTTTTCATAGCTGTTAAAGTCCACAATGTCATCTGTTTCAAACTGTATATCAAAAGCATCTTCCAATTCGGTTACCAATCCCATATGACCAACAGAGTCCCATGTAGGAACAGCCTGATATTCCAATCCTTCAAGCTCATCTACCGTAACTTCTAAGCTTTCCACAAATGCCTGATTATATTTTTCTTTATTTGTCATCTTAATCATGCTCCTGTCTATTCAAAACACTTTCATACTTATCGTATTTAATACCATTCATTATTAACTGCATAAACACTTTCACTTTGATAAGGGATATTCTGTGGATGATTATAAGATATATTCTTTATCCCTAAAGCAGTCAAAGCTTCACTCAACAATTTGCCATAATGACCAAATAACACCACCGTATGATTTGGATAATGCTCCTCAATCAGTACATGACGATAAAACCGTTCCATTTCCGGCACTGCCAACACAGCCCTGCCACCATAGGTTTTCAAGCTAACAGGAAGTATCTGCCCTTGTACCACATAAGCCTTTAAGCCTCCTGTAAGTGTTGCCTGTAAGCGAAAAAGCGTCACTGGGCCTGGTTTGATACTACCTTGAATGGTTCCCCCAGACTTTTCTTCACCTATCAACTTGCAATTGACGTAATGAGGCTTAAGCTGCGCTTTTTCCAAATATGCAGAGCCAGTTACCCCACAATGATAGCCCATGAATACATCTCCTGACACATACTCTTTCCCCGCAAACTGATGACCTCGAATTTGCTCTTCAAACACATCTAACGGCAAGGTATTGTTAATATTCAAAATAGTAACTGCCTTGCCACTCACACATTGGCCAATGTACTCAGAAACAGCTCCCATAACATCTACCTCACAAGCTACCGGGAATCCATTTAGCGTAAGCCGACTGTTAACATAACAAGGAACAAATCCAAAACTTATCGGAAAGGCCGGCCAGCAAGTATTGGTAAGGGTTACAAATTTCCGACTTCCTTTATGATTCCTAATCCAATCTCGCAAGGTCAACTCAAACTGTGCCATACGTTCCAACAGTGACATATCAGATATACAGCCTGTTCCCATTTCCTGCTGCATTTCAGCCACAATCCCTACTTTACGCCGATCATCTTTATGCTTTTCATAGGCATTTAAGAGTTCCAACTCTGAATTAATCTCCAACTCCACCCCTAATGCGTGCAAAGCATGTTCCGGAGCATAAGCTGCATAATAGCTGGCTGGACGTGGACCAAAAGAGATTAACTTCAATTGCTTTACTGCCAGTACCGCAGCTGCCACGGACCTAAAATCACGAATCATATGGGCACATTTTTCAATACTTCCTATAGGTTTTACAGGAATATATACTTTAGTACTTCTAAGATACAATGCATAGCAGGAGTTCAAAAGACCACTATAAGAATCTTTACGTTCTTCCTGTAAGGAATTAGCATCGTCCTCCGCAAGAGCACAGAACATGACCGGTCCCGAAAAATCCTGAGCCAACAATGTTCCTGTAGATTCAGCGCCATAATCAGCCAAAAAAACACACAACGCATTACAACCTGCGTTTTCCAATTCCTTGAGTGCACGTTTTATATGCATTTCACTATCGCCCAAGCAGAGCTGACACTCGTACAATGATTCAGCATCATATAATGAACAATACTTATCAGCCAACTCCTTTCTTTTAGCTATAGCTAATTCCGATGGCAGATAATCAACGCTAGAAACGACCAGTCCAATCTTTACTTCCGGAATATTTTTCATAGCCTCACTCCCTTATTTACGAGGAACCTTAGGACGAAATTGATTGAATATCTCTGGAATAATGATTGTAGTCTCAAGTTCACAAGCTAGTTTGCCGTCCACATACCCCTTGACTTCGCCGCGACATAATCCACGCTTGAAGTAGGTGACTATAGCCTCCATATCCAATCTATCACCCGGCTTGATCTCCTCATGAAAAGTACCAAAATCTTTATAACCATGAGCCACTTTGCCTTCCATACCATCTACTGTAGTAATTGCCACGGTCAAAAGTTGTGCCATTGCTTCTATCTGCAGGCACCCCGGCATATTCGGATTTCCTGGAAAATGCTTTGGAAAAAACCATTCATTATTAGTAAGATTCTTGTATCCCTTAGCATATTTTCCCGGAAGAACTTCTGTAACTCGATCAATCATTAAAAATGGATATCTGTTTGGTTGATATTTTTTCAATTCTTCTCCATCCAGAGAAAACGGTTGCTCAATTTTATTATTGCTCATTTTTCTACGCTCCTTTTTATTTAAATAAATCATCATTATTTTTCCGAAATACTCTAGCGGGATTCCCCATAACAATCATATCTGATTCTACATCACGTTGTACCACAGATCCCATGCTAACAACTGCATGGCGACCAATATGTACTCCATCCCGTATGCTGCATCCTAATCCCACAAAAACCTCTTCTTCAATTACAGACTTACCGCCAATACTTGTTTCTGTAGAAATATTACTATGACTACCTATACAAATATCGTGTCCTATAGCAACATATGAATGAATTAATACATTATCTCCTATATCTGCATCACTAAGTACCTGAGCATAGGGCTTAATTATAATTCCTTCTCCTAATCTAGCCGTAGGAGAAACAATCACCGTAGGATCAATAAGATTTACCAAATGTCCATCCAATGCCTTTACCTTATCATAAATCAATTTTCTATTATGTGGAATTCCATTAGCAATAACAATATCCAATTCATCCATCAATCCTACAAAATCATAAATGCGCTTTACTTCTCCCAGATAATATTCTTTTTCTTCCCGAATATCATCAAGGAAAAATATATTATTCCACCTATCTTCTTTTTCATTTACACGCATTGCAATATCAAAAATTTCTTTTCCTAAACTCCCCGCACCATATATCCCCAAATACATTTCATAAACCACCTTTCTGTAAAAGGCATAAATAAATAGATCCAACTCCAATGCATGCATTAATATCACAGATTCCAATACATGTCCCAAACATATAGAAAATCAGTCCTCGCCCTTTTCAATAAGACTAATCAAAATAGATAAAAGCTTACCCCCTACTTATGCGCTGGCATCTGCTTAGAATCATCCATTGGATTCCAGCAAAACTTTAGATAAATCTTATTTCTTCTATCAATCTTCATTTTAACCTTTATATTGTTTTTTGACTACTTTCTTTGATTTTCCAAGCGACCAAGATAGCAGATGCCATATACCCCCAATTTTAGATACGTAATATTTTATCCCATAATAATTCAATTCGACATAGACGTCCGTATTCCTTCCTAGTAACAAAATTGGATTGTTTTGCCCGCACAGCAAGTGATGGCTCAAAATTGATTAAAAAGTTATTGGATAAGCATGTGAAGATAAATGTTCTGAATATTGGAATTATTGACATTCCCCCTATCGGTAGGGTTATCAGCAATATATTGCTTGCTTTTGCACAGTTTGAACGGGACATGATTGTAGAACGTAACCAAGCAGGAAAAGCTATAGCTCGTACCAAAGCTGGATATCGCGAGGGACGCCCGCCTATAGATCCCAAAAAGGAAAGCAGAGTCCGTAAGGATGATACTCGATAAGCATATGAGCTATCGTAAGGTAGCTGAAATCACAGGCTTAAGTAAGGCCACACTGGTGCGGGCAGTTCAGGCAGTCAAAAAAAATTAGCGAAAGCGTGATTAGGCAGGAATACAGGGATATATGTCGAATTACTACATATTGAGAAAAAATTGGATGCATAACCATTGCCAAACATATTATTCTATTTATATTCATTTGGTGAAAGGATGTGATTGAGAAGATGAAGCACTTAATTATTATTGGTGTTGGTGGATTTGCCAGAGAGGTTTATTGGCATGCACAAGAGTCCAAAGGATTTGGCGTTGAATATGATATTAAAGGTTTTTTGGATGGTGATGTTAAACTTTCAAGCGAGGAATATGACAAACTGGAACTACCACTTCTTGGAAATGTAAACACATATGAAAATGATGAAAATGATGTGTTTATTTGTGCTATCAGTAATAGCTTAGCAAGAAAACGAATTACAGAATATATGTTATCCAAAAATGCAGAATTTATTTCTTTAATTCATAATACTACTATTATTCAAGGAAATACACATTATGGCCTGGGGTGCATATTGTGTCCTAGAACAGTTTTAGGAGATCATGCAGTGTTGGGAGATTTTGTTATTTTGAACACTGCATCCGCAGTAGGACATGATGCTTGTATAGATAATTATGCTACAATAATGAGCTATGTGGATATCACTGGCTATAGTCATATAAAGGAAGGTGTACTATTTGGAAGCGGAGCACGAATTCTTCCTCACGGGAGAGTGGGCGCATATGCAACCATAGGAGCAGGAAGCGTTGTATTGCGAAAAGTAAACGCAGGAGAAACTGTATTCGGCAATCCTGCTATTCCTATTTCAAATCAATAGTAAGGAGAAATCAAAATGAACACTAAAGAGAAAATTATCCTTTTAGCTGAAGCAATGAATGTACTCCCCGAGGAATTACATGAAAATGATGATTTAATCAACAATGATAATTGGGATTCTTTGTCAAAATTAACATTTATGTCAATGTTACAATTTAAATGTAATAAACGAATTACCCCTAAAGAAATATCTACAGTAATCAAGGTAAGTGATGCGCTACACCTTATAGAATAATACCATAATGTTTTAGTTTATTTTCAAGTATGCTGTTTAAAAATTTAATTAAAACAGGTTACATGTACATTACTAGGCATAAACAGAAGTTTTACAGTTCAATGAGGTGATGTTTGATGGAATATGTTTTGATAACTGGTGCGTCATCCGGCGTGGGACGTGAAACAGCTATACGCCTATCCAAGAGCAGAAACCTAATATTAAACGGAAGAGACAAGGAACGACTCATAGAAACTAAAGAATTATGTGATAAGGGAATGGATATTCTCATTTGGAAATTCGACCTAATTTATTCAGACAAATTAGAGCACGATTTTCCTAACTGGCTTCGTGATAAAAATGCACATATAGAATCCCTAATATATTCAGCCGGAATGTTGCGGATGCTTCCACTTCGAGGAATTAATCTAGAAGATTTTCATCAGACTTATTCTTTACATGTATACTCCCCCGCCCTATTGATAAAAATGCTATGTTCTCGTCGGATTAACGGACAGTCATTAAAGTCGGTAGTATTTATTTCCAGCAACATAAGCAACCGAGGAGCAGCTGCCTTTAGTGTATATGGTTCTTCGAAAGCAGCACTTGATGGTCTTATGCGAAATTTAGCAATAGAGCTCGCGCCACAAGTACGATTGAATTCTATTCTCCCTGGCGGAATGAGCACTCGTATGACTTTAACCATGTATAACGGTGATTCTGTTCGTGAGGACGCAAAGAGAAATATTCCACTAGGCGAGGGTTCCCCACAAGATATTGCCTCTGTTGCTGAATTCCTAATTTCACCGGATTCTCGCTGGATAACAGGTCAACAATTAACTGTAGATGGTGGAAGAATAATCGATATAACTGATGGCAGAAATTTATAATTGGAAGGTGATATTAATGCCCCGAATTATAACAGAATATCTTGACATAACAGCAAAAAATTTCTCTGACAAGATTGCAATCATTGACGGTGATAAGTTACTTTCATTTTCTCAGTTACGCATCAATGCCCTAAGTGTGGCTTCCGGGCTTGTAAATTTGGATATTTTTCATCAACCAGTAGCGATATACTTAGACCAAAGCGCGGAATCGGTGGTTTCTTTTTTGGGTACTGCTTATTCAGGAAACTTTTACACAGTACTAGATAGCAAGATGCCTCCAAAGCGCTTGCAGAAGATTGTCGATGTTTTAGAACCTGCAGTTATTTTGACCGATGAGCAACACTTTAAAGATGCACAAACATTCGCGAATAAGACAAGAATAATCCTCCTATCAGAACTTTTACAATCTGAGATTGATACTGATATATTAACCGAAATATCCAGCCGTATAGACTCAATGGATGTTTTATATGTCCTCTTTACATCGGGCTCTACAGGAGTTCCCAAGGGGGTTACCATAGGTCAGCGTTCTGTTATAGATTATACAAATTGGGTAACAGAAACCTTTAGTGTAGATGAAAATGATATTATCGGGAATCAGGCACCTTTTTATTTTGACAATTCCGTGTTGGACATTTACCAGATGGTGAGTACTGGAGCAACTTTGCACATCATTCCTCGAAAGCTGTTCTCCTTCCCTTTACGCCTTTTGGAATATGTACGGAATAACGGAATTAATATGGTTTTTTGGGTACCATCAGTTCTTTGCTCTATTGCGAATTTTGATGTACTTAAAGCCTGCGATGTTTCCTGTTTGAAAAAAATCCTATTTGCAGGTGAAGTAATGCCAAATAAGCAATTGAATATTTGGCGTAGAATTTTGCCAAAAGCTCGTTTTGCTAATCTATACGGGCCAACAGAAATTACTGTAGATTGTACTTACTATGTGGTGGACAGAGAATTTGATGACAGTGCACCATTACCTATCGGAATTCCATGCAGAGGTTCTACAATTCTCGTTCTGGATGAAAATAATAACCTTGTACAAGGCGAAAAACAAGGTGAGCTTTGCGTAAGAGGCGCATCTCTCGCGTATGGTTATTATCGGGATCCAATACGTACACAAGAAGTATTTGTTCAAAATCCCTTACATAGGAACTATAGAGATATTATTTATCGTACAGGAGATCTTGTTCATTATAATCAGCGTGGTGAACTCATGTATGATGGCAGGAAAGATTTTCAAATCAAACATATGGGTCACCGCATAGAATTAGGAGAAATTGAACTGGCTGTATCTGTAATTGATGGGATTACTAACAGTTGCTGTCTCTTTGACAAGGAGAAGGAACAACTTATTCTTTGTTATAGTGGAAACATAGATGAAAGGCCATTACGCAATACCATTATCTCCATATTGCCCGATTATATGGTTCCCAAACAATATCATAAACTAAATAGTTTACCAATAAATCAAAACGGAAAAATTGACAGAAAAAAACTAAATGAAGAATATATATCGCATGAAGGTGATTGAAATGCGTCTAGTAAAAGATATATTAGAAATAAAGCAGGCCATCACTAACTGCAAAAGCCACGGAGATGAATGGTATACAAATTACTACATAGATGATGAAGCTGCAACGGATTTGATTAGAAAAAAGAAATTAAATATAGCAGAAAACGAATACTCTTTTTTTCTGTTACGACGAAAACATAATTTCTATTTGCTATATTTCTTTGCTTCATCTATAGATGGATTAGCTACTGGTATAAAATCGCTTATCGATACTACATCGGAAACATTATCAGTTGATGTAATCCATAAGAAAAATTTAATTTCTAATAAAGTTTTCTTGACTTTTTCAGAAGCTGGATTTGATAGGAGAATTCGTTTATATCGTATGCGTAAAGGGAAATGTTTGCCCCCAAAAAGCAAACTACCAGACGTACATTATGCAGTTATCGATGATGTGGACATCATTGACACTATGCTACATTGTGAATTCGATGAACTGTGTGAGCAAATTCCAGACAAAGACGAAATAGAAGCTGCTGTAAAGAAACAGCATATAATTGTTATAAAGGAAGATTTATCATTAGTATCTTTTTTCTGGTTTGAACGAAATAGACAAACAGTTCTTTGGCGTTATTGGCTTACCAATCCACAGTACAGGGCTGGGAGTATTGCAGGAATTATCCTTTTACAACAGGTGATGGCATTACATAACGACGCAATACAAACCCTGCTTTGGGTAAGAGAAGACAATCAAAAAGTCATCATGGCACATGAAAAAAATGGTTTCCAACGCGATGGCTTAATAGATGATGTTTATTGCTTGATTAGATGAGGAGGTTTATAAAAATGGAAAAAATAATAGAACTGATAACAAAGGAAATACAAGACTTTAATGAAACACTTGATATTGCTATCAATCTAGATAAGGGAAAGGATAGTGTTCTATTTGGTCAAGGAAGCAGTCTGGAATCTGTGGATTTTGTCAGCCTAATCATAAATATTGAACAGGCTGTATCTGATAACTTTGATAAGGATATATCTTTGGTAGATGCTCGTGCCATGTCTCAGAAGAATAGTCCCTTCCGTTCGATAGGCAGTCTGGCTGAATATATAAACAAACTATTGGAGGAGGAAAAATGAGTGAGCGGATTATGCTGATTACCGGCACTCGCAAGGGTATTGGCGAACAATTAGCTAAACATTACCTGGCTAATGGATATATTGTCATCGGCTGCAGCCGCACAAGACCAGAGTGGGCAACTCCGGCCATACATAACTACAAGCATTTTTTAGCTGATGTAAGTGATGAACATACCGTAAAGCCAATTTTCTCCTTTATACGGCGTGAATATGGCAAACTGGATGTACTAATAAACAACGCAGGCATTGCTTCCATGAACCACTCTTTACTTACACCACTGGAATCTGCGAAACGTGTCATGCACACAAATACTCTTGGAACTTTTCTTTTTTGTCGCGAGGCTGCTAAGCTAATGAAGAAAAACACCTCTGGCAGGATCATCAATTTCTCCACTGTAGCCGTTCCCATGAAGCTGGAAGGCGAAGCCATCTATGCATCATCCAAGGCTGCCGTTGTTTCCCTAACCCAGATTCTCGCAAGGGAG
>OCVV010834160.1_pt1 | contig 23307 bp, 26 predicted proteins | sample 1539721 | NCBI WGS metagenome assembly OCVV01 (sample SAMN02144230, study PRJEB22623) | gut metagenome | biome: sheep rumen | host: Ovis aries | place: New Zealand
TGGGTGGTTCTCAAATATTATTAGAAACTAATGAACAAATGAGTGTTTCTGATTTATTTAAGGGTATAGCTGTTGCTTCAGGAAATGATGTGGTAGTGATAAAAAAGCAGTCGCAAGTTATAGGAGAAGAAATAACAATATAACCACTTTAAAACCTTATATTTTAAAGTATTATTATAAATTGTATATGTAAGCCATTTAATTGGCTTTTTTGTTTGGAGGTGTTACAATGTCAGTTTTTAAAATAGAGAAGAATAAGAATTATACTGTTATGAGTAACTACCATTTGAGAGATCGTAATTTAAGTTATAAAGCAAAAGGTCTATTATCATTTATGCTATCTTTACCTGAAGATTGGGATTATTCAATTAATGGATTAGTAGCAGTTAGCAAAGAGGGAGTTAAAGCAATAAAAAATATCTTACAAGAATTGCAAAGATGTGGTTATTTAATTATTAATAAAAAACAAAACGAAATAGGACAATTTGAATATGAATATTTAATTTATGAGTATCCAGAGTACCAAAAGGGACCTATGGATTTAGGAGAGGTGGAAAAGGACACACAAATAAATACTAATAGAATAAATACTAATAAACAAATAGATAAAGACGATAAAACCAAAATATCGGCTTTTTTTGTTCCTGAAGAACATAACATATTAACATTAGAATTAATTGATAGAGGTTATATAAATGAAAATGATACACAAATATTCTATTATGATAAATTGTTTGAAAAATTACTTGAGGAAGGAAATACATATAAAGATTTAGTACAAATAATTCATTACATTATTCCAAGAGTTTTGAATAGAAAGTTTAAGGATGAAGAAGGTAATTTTATAACTAATAAATTTGGATATTTTAAAAATTCTATTATCGGAAATATAAATAGACTTAATTTAGATTTAGACGATTTATGGGGAGAAGATGAATATGATAATTCATATGAATTTTTAGATTATGAACGATAGAATGAGGAAACATACTTTTTTGATGATATAATAGTATTAGGAAGTGAATTTATGAAAGATAATAAAAATACATTTTATCAATATGATGAGAATATATGCTTTAGAATATGTAGTTTGATTGATTCAGAAAAATCATTAAATCATGGTAATTGTACAAATTTTTATACGAGCAGAGAAAATTATAAAAACTATTATTTTTGTGAACAAGAGGGTGTTCATTTACATTGTTCAAAGCACCCTACAATAGAGTTAGAAAGAGAGTATAACACATTATCTTGCCCAAAATGTAAAAATGAAATACATATTTCAGATTTTAATGAATTAATTAAGAAATGTTTAAGACTAAAAAATATGGAACAATTTAAAGATGCAACATTAATTAAATTAAACGATTGGTATGTTCCTGAATTAAAAAAGAGTATAAAAGATATTGATAATTATTGGATTAAGGTTGATGTAAAAAAAGATAAAGATAACGATACAATGATTGTCTTGTATGTAGGTAAAAAAGATTCAAATGAAAAAGCACAATTTTTTATTAAACCAGAAAAACTGCAATTATCTCATGACTACAAAGATTTAGATCCTACAAAGGTTATCTCAAAAATTGAAGTAACTTTAAGAGATAGAACTATTTCTCAAAAATATGATGATATTAGGTAAAATCAATGGGTAAAACAATAAATATATGTTATAATTAAAAAGGATGAATCTTTAATAGGAGTGATAATATGGAAGCAAAAAATTTATCTCAAATTAGACGAGAAAAAATGCTAAGTACTATTAATGAAATTAAAAGTAAAACAACTGATGAAGAAACATTAAATAATCTTTCATTAATAGAAAATGAATTGAATAATAAAAAATTTGGGTTGATATGGGAAGAACATGAAGAAAAAGTTGATAGAGAATTAGTTGATAATATTCCTACTTTTTGTGAAGAAAATGATAAAGATATTATTTTAAATGATGATGCTAATTTTAATTTTTTAATCAAAGGAGATAATTTACATTCTTTGTATCTTTTAGAAAAGACTCATAAAGATAAAATTGATATTATCTATATTGATCCACCTTATAATACTGGGAATAATGATTTTACATATAGTGATGAGCAATTATCGAAAGAAGATACTTTTAAACATAGTAAATGGTTATCTTTTATGAATAATAGATTAAGAATTGCTAAAAAACTTTTATCTTCAAAAGGTATAATTTTTATAAGTATTGATGATAATGAATATGCAGAATTGAAGATGTTATGTGATGATATTTTTGGCGAGATTAATTTTGTTTCTACATTACATTGGAAAAAGAAAAAACAACCATCATATTTACATGGTCAAGTAGCAGGTGTAATGGAATATGTTTTAATATATGCTAAAAATAGACTTAATTTAGATAAATTATCTCTTTCAACTCCTACTGATTCTAACACTAGGGTTGATAATGCTAATAACCAATTATCTGAAAGAGTTATAAAAGAAGGTATTAGAGTAAAACTTGATTCAAGTATTACAATCATTCCAGCAGGTGTATATAAAAACAAAACAATGTCTACTGAATTTTTGGATGACATTCATATAAAAAACGGAAGAACATTAAATAGTTTTAGAGCAAAAGCACATTTTAGAGATTCACAAGAGAGAATTAACTTGTTTTGTGACAGTGATGTTTTCTTTATTACTAAAAACTATGGTTTTAGGAGAGATAAATTAAAAGAAGAACTAGAAAAGAAAAAAGCTATCACTGATTTATTATTAGATTGGGGAGATAATCAAGATAGTGATAAAGAACTTCGTGATATTTTTAACAATAAAGTTTTTGATTATCCAAAACCTGTTCTTTTAATAAAAAATCTGATTAAATCTACTGATTATAAAAATTGTATTGTGTTAGACTTTTTTGCAGGTTCTGGAACAACTGGACAAGCAGTACTTGAATTAAATAATGAGGATAAAGGAAATAGAAAATTTATCTTATGTACGAATAATGAAAATAATATTTGCGATGAAATAACATATCAAAGATTAAAAACAATATTGACTGGTTTTAGATTAGATAACACAAAATATTCAGATGGAATAAGGGAAAATTTAATATATTATAGTACTTCATTTATTCCAAAAATAAATACTGAAGAACAAAATTTACATAACAATTTATTAGTCAATATAAAAAATTTAATTCAATTAGAAAATGGTATAAAAATAGATGATAAAAAAATACAAGTTTATTTAACCGAAGAAGAATTTGATGAAATGACTCAAAATGAAATAGCATTGAAAGAATGTGATAAATTATATATTTCTTCTGATATTTTACTAACACAAGAACAAGAACAAATTCTTGAAAATAATAATATAGAACTATTTATTATTCCAGAATATTATTTTAAGGATGAAATAATGGAGGTGACTGAATAATGCAAAATATAAAACTAAAAGATTTTCAAATTGATATTGTCAATAAATTACTTGATGCAACTTCGGTTGGAACAAAAAAAGAAATTTTGCTTTCAGCACCTACTGGATCAGGAAAGACAATAATTCTACTTTCATATATTGAAGAATTTTTTAAAGAAAACAAAAAAATAATATTTGTTTGGCTTACTCCAGGAAAGGGAGAATTAGAAGAACAAAGTAGGGATAAGATGAAAAAATTATTACCTACATATGATACACAAAATATCCAAGATGTTTTATTACAAGGATTTGAAGATACTTCTGTTTCATTTGTAAATTGGGAAACAATTACTAAAAAAGGAAATACTGCTTTAAAGGATGCAGAAAGAAAAAATCTTTATGAAAGAATTGTTGAAGTTCAAAATAAAGGTTATGATTTTATTGTTATTATTGATGAAGAACATTTAAATAAAACAATTAAAGCAGAGGCAATTGTTGAATATATGAATCCTAAATATATAATTAGGACTAGTGCTACTCCTAAAAGAAATGATGAAGCAGAGCATATTGATGTAAATGAATTAGATGTAATTAATTCAGGCTTAATTACTAGAGCTTTATATATTAATGAAAATGTTTCTAATGATAAAGTATTAACTAATGAAAATGAATACTTGATAAATCTTGCAATAGAAAAAAGAAAATTAATAAAAGAAGAATATGTTAAAAATAATATTCAAGTAAATCCAATGATTATTATTCAAGTGCCAAGCAATTCAGATGCTTTAATTGAGCAAATTGAGAAAACACTTGATGATAAAAAATATTCTTATGATAGAAATAATCTTGCAATATGGTTATCCGAAAGAAAAGAAAATATAGATAATATTACCGATAATGAGGCACAACCTGCAATATTAATTATGAAACAAGCAATATCAACTGGTTGGGATTGTCCTAGAGCTAAAATACTTGTTAAACTTCGTGATAATATGTCAGAAGACTTTGAAACACAAACAATTGGTAGAATAAGAAGAATGCCACAAGGTCATCATTACGAAAATACATTGTTAGATAATTGTTATTTATATACTTTTGATGAAAAGTATGAAGAAACTGTAAAACAAGAATTAGGTCATAATGCTGCCAATGTTAAAGTTGTATTTTTAAAGAAAGAACATAAAGATTTTTCTTTAAAGAAAATTACTATTGATAGTGATTTTGATGGCTTTGATGAAAGACAAACATTCAATATAATTTATGACTATTTTAAAAATAAATATAAATTAGGAAGTAAGAAAAAAGATAATCAAACTATTTTAGAAAGCAATAATTATTCTTTTGATAAAAATGTTAAAAATTATATTGTTCAAGGCAAATTTGTTAAACTTGAAGATATTAAAGATGGAGAAAGAATAAAAGTTGAATCTAAAGTTGATACACATAAGAATGGATTTGAATTAAGACAAGCAATTAATGAAATATCATCAAGAATTGGATTAAGATATGATAGAACTAGACTAATTCTTGAAAGAATGTTTGAAACTAGTAAAGGTTATAGTAAAAGATTTTTAGATTTAAAGATAGTTGAATTTTATGCTTTTGTAATTAATAATGTTGATGAATTAAAGCATGATTTTACAGAGGCTGTTTCTCAAAAAGAAAGACAAATGAAACTGAAATTAGAAAATGTGAAAGAATCTAAATGGAAAATTCCTGAAGAAGATTACATAAAATATGATCCAAAAGTAAAAGATAGTTTTATATATACAAAAGAAGTATATATGGAATATCCAAGTAGTGTTCTTAAATCTAAATCAGAGAGAATGTTTGAAAACTATTGTGAGAAAAGTGATAATGTTAAATGGTTCTATAAAAATGGAGAATCATCAAATAGTTATTTCTCAATAGTTTATGTTGATGCTATAAATCATAGATGGCACTTTTATCCAGATTTTGTTATTTGTGATAAAAATGATAAAATATGGGTTATTGAAACTAAAGGTGGAGAAAGTGCTAGTGGTCAATCTAAAAATATTGATATAAAAGCAGAAATTAAATTTGAAGCATTAAGAGAATATGCTAAAAAGCATGATGTTAATTGGGCTTTTGTAAGAGATTATGATAAGAATGATGAATTATATTATAATAATACAACATATACTGAAAGTATGGACACTGATGAATGGGTTAAACTAGATAATATGTTTGAATAAAGAGTATTTATTAAATACTCTTTTAATTTTGAACACAAAAAAAATCGTCCCTGTACTAGCAGACGATTCTACTGCATCAATTGGAACTGCAAGATATTACAAACTACATAACATCTTTCCAACTGACATATTAATAATAACATATATTTTTTATAAATGCAACACCAATTTTCGACATTTTTAAAAACGAGAATTTTCATGGTATAATTATATTGGATGTCGGGTGATGTGCATGAAAAACAAAGAATTATTAAATATTTGTTATAAATTTTTTAATAGGTTTATAACTGCTGATATATTAATAGAACAACTCACAAATATTGATAAAACAAACTTATCAAAAAATGATATAGAGGAAACAAATAAAATAATTAGTGATATTAAAAAAATCGCAGTTACAAAGTGAACTGTTGCTTGAAGAAGATATTATATAAAAAAGATTTGGTAGTTATTTTATTACCGAGTCTTTTGTTTTACCACATAACCAATCAAGAGATACTTTATAATGTTTAGCAAAATCTATTAATGGATATGTATGAATTAATACTTTACCTAATTCATATTTAGAATAATTGGATTGATCTACTTTAATTACTTTTGATATTTTACTTTGACTATCACTATGTTTTAATCTTGTTTCTTTTAAATTTTTACCTAGAATTATTTTATCTATTTTATCATTGATAACATTATATTTTTTAGTATTTGTTAGTCCACAAATATAATCTAAACTTATTCCAAAAAAATTACAAAATTCATTAAGTTTAAGTAGTGGAATAGCATCTATACCATTTTCCCAACCTGCATAAGTAGAGCGACTAACTTTTAAATAATCCGATAATTCTTTTTGAGTATTGTCAAAGTATGTTCTTATATCTTTCATTCTTTCATATATCATAAGTAAACACCTCACAATATAATTTTCCCATTTATTTATGAAATATTTAAAATTATGTCGGAGTATTACCTATAATGTGTTATAATAATTACTGGAAGGAGAGATTTACAATGTATGAGTTATCTATTGGAGATCTATTTCGTATTGTCTTTAAATCACTTTTAGTAACATTGTTTATAGCACCTTTAGTTTTTCTTGGAGTTTACCTAGTACATATAAATATTAATTTTGCATACTATATAAGTGATGTAACTAATATTCCTCGTGATTTATCATTTACAATGGTAAGTGCAGGATTTGCAAATAATATAATTATTTTAAGTTCAGTTTTTGAGTTTGGTTTAGGTTGTTGGTTAATAAATAAATTAACTAAAACTAAATTATTTAATAATATAAAAAATTTTATTGAAAATTTATAGTCAAAAGTATTTTATTTGTATTTATATGTGGTAAAATGTTTTATATAAATCCAGATGAATTATTTGTGATAATGAAAAGAGGATACTTGTATGATTGAAGAAAAACTAAAAAAGATTTATCAATTGATGGAAGAACTACAAGATAAAAAATATAAAGAACAATACAATAAATTATTAGAAGTTAATAAAAATATTGGCAGTTTTGAAGATTTTGTAAAAAGAGAAAATGAAGTATATGAGAATATTGAAGTTAATCAAGAAAAACTTGATGATGTATTTTTAGAAAGAAATTCTATAAAAAAAGAAAATATAACTATAGAAATATATTTGATTCATTATAATCATATTGATCCAGTACAACTTGATGAAAATTATAGACCATTGCCACTAAATGAAAAAGAAGTATTTGAATATGGTAGTGTAATTACATTTAATATTAAAGATGGTCAATATAGTATAAATGGATTATTTAGTGGAATTGAAAAAGATAAAATTAATGCGACGATTAAGTATAATGATTTAAAAGAAAAAATATATACTTCATCACAAGATGAAATTATCAATCTTATTGAAAAAGAAATAAAAAATAGTTAAAAATTACCTCTGTCACAAATTGTACACGAAATGACATGAATTGTACATGAATTGTGCTTGACTTGTTCATGTCAAGTGGTATAATGTGGTAAAATGAATTGATTATGCAAGGAGATATAATGTTTCTTTGCTTTTTTTATTCATTTAATTAAAAAACTCTTGACATATTTATTAAAAAACATTAGAATAAAAAGCAATTTATTGGAAGTTATTGGTAGCTACGGCTATTTGTAACGATTTTAATATTTAAATGTTAGGGTAGAAGAATGCAGTATCGATTTCTATTTTAAGATTAGTACTGGCTTTTTCTACCCTTTTTTGTGGAAAGAGGATGATTCCATTGAATTACATTAAAAATGTTTATTCAAAAAAATTGTTGTTATTAAGCGAATTATTATGTGATTTTTCGCAAGTTTTATATTCGCCAAAAAATGATATGTTAAGTTGTGTTTTTAAGAGAGAAGATTAGGATATTGTCCCCTAAATTTCTCTCTTTTTGTTTTAAGGAGGGTGGTTACTATGGAAAAAGAATTAGAACAAGAAATTGAATATGTGGACAACTTTACATTAACAAAGGAGGAGTTATTAGCCTATGATATTGATGCAACTTATAATAATGTTATTGAAAAATTAAGAGAATTTAAAATAGCAAGAAATAAGTTCATTGATGGATATCATGTAAGACTAACACCAAATTATAGACCAAGACTAGAACAATTTACACATAATATATCAGATCCAGTAGGAAAAGCAGTTGAGTATAAATTAGAAACAGAAGAAGAATATAACTTATTTAATGTACAACTTAACAAATTATATTCTATAATGTCAAAAGAAGAAAATGCATATATTAATGATTGCCTTATAGGTGGTAGGTCTGAATCATTAATAAAAACTAAACTAAATATACCAAGAAGAGAATTTGAAGTTATTAAAGATAGTGCAATTGTTAGATTTGGTATAGTCTTTAATATTGTTGTATATAAATAATTAATTTAAGTAGTAACCATATAAGGAGTCTTTGACTCTTTTTTTTATGGATTAATATATGAGTTTATAGGGATCTCGCTATCAAAAAACTAAATAAAATAGAAAGGAGTGAGTATATATGTATATTCAAATTAGTAGGTTAAAAATACCATAGTTAAAGAAATTAAAAAAAATGCAAAAAAACTCTTGCAAAATTTACTTTTTTAAGTGATAAATAGTATAAGAGAAAAACTTAATATTTGGCTATTTTAAGCCATTTTAAGCAATTTGAATGTGAGGGTTGATGAGTTATGAGAGAAAAATTAAAATCTCGTAAAATGAGAACTATTTTAATCACTATAATAATACTTGTGATTGGTATTGTTAGTTATGTTATTTTGAGTCAAGATAATAAGAAAGAATCATTGAGTAATTTGAGTGATAAAAAATCAATTAAAGTTAAAATAGAAGAAAAAGAGAAAGTAGAAGACTTAAAAGTAGAAGAAAAGGAAGATGAAAGTGCAACCGAAGAAAAGAAAACAGAGGTTAGCAACACTTCAAAAGAGAAAGAAAAGAAAGAAACTACATCTCAATCCACTACAAATACAAATGATAATAATAGTAGAGTAAGTCAAGAACAAACAACTAATACTAATCAAAGTGTAAAAAGTGAAACTAATAGTAACAATAATAATACACAACAAACTAATGTAATACAAAATACTACACCTGAACCAGTACACGAACAAACTGAATGGGAAAAACTTGGAATAAGTGAATATGATTATTACAATTCTCCAATGTGGAGTTGGGCTAGAGTTGATTATAAAGTATCAGAATATGGTAGTTATGAATCAGCACATCAAAATTGTATTAAAGCAGGTTTGGATAAACAAGAAAAAGACGAAAATTTAATAAGTTTTTCATGTACTCAAATTAATAGTTATTCAGGTACTACATTAGGAGATATGTTGAGATTAAAATATTAGAAAGGAATTGAGTATGAGAAAAAGAATATTTAAGTATGCAATGATGAGCATACTTTTTTTATTGACTATTTTTGGAGTTCAATCAGTTCATGCTGAACAATACACTGGTCAAGCAATTTGGCCTAGTGAATATATAAGCAATATCTATATTAAAAAAGATAGAAATGATGGATATTCAAAATATCAACAAGCAAGATTTATTAGAAGAAGTGAAGACAACCAATTTGTATATTGCCTACAACCTTATACTGACATAGATAATAATCTACCTTATTATGATGTAGTAAGATCAGATTATGAAAGAGTATTAGGTTTTAGTGAAGAACAATGGGAAAGAATATCTTTACTTGCTTATTATGGATATCAATATAATGATAATGGATATAACCATAGTGATCATAAATGGTATGCAATTACACAAGTTATGATATGGAGAACAACTAATCCAGAATCTAATATCTATTTTACTGATACATTAAATGGTAATTACACATCTAAATTTGATGGAGAAATGGCAGAATTAGAGCAACTTGTTTCTAATCATTATAAAAGACCTAATTTAGAAAGTGGTATAGTTTTACCAATAGGACAAACAAGAGAATTAAATGATTCAAATGGTGTATTAAATAATTACACAATAACTGGAACTGAAAATGTTACTGCATCAATTAATGGTAATACATTATCAGTAACTGCTAATAGTATTGGAGAAGGTAAAGTAACTTTTGAAAAGAAAGCTACTAAATATGAAATACCACCAATTGTATATTTTAGTGATCATTCACAAAATGTATTTAGAGTTGGAAACTATGATCCAGTTTTTAGTAGATTTACATTAAAGGTTATTGGAGGAAGAGTAACACCTGCAAAGGTTGATGTTGAAACTAGAAATAACACTCCACAGGGAGAGGCAAAACTAGGTGGAGCAGTTTATGGTATTTATAAAGTAGATGGAACTAGAGTAGGACAAGTAGTTACTAATGAAGATGGTAGAAATACATCTGATTATTTACCAGAACTTGGTAGGTTCTATTTATTAGAAGAACAACCATCAGAGGGTTATTTATTAGATAGTAATAAATATTATTTTGAAATAACTGAAAATAACTTAAATCCTGAAGTACAAGTATTTGAACAAGTAATTAAATTAGATTTTGAATTTACAAAAGTATATGCTAGTGCTGAAACTCAAATTATGGAACCAGAAGTTGGAGTTAAGTTTGGAGTTTATAATAGAAGTGGAGAACAAGTTAAAGAAGTTACAACTGATTCTCAAGGTGTATTCAGATTTACATTACCTTATGGAACATACACAGTTAAACAATTAACTGCAACTAAAGGACATGAAAAAATTGAAGACTTTAATATTGAAGTAAAAACTACAGGAGAAGTAGTAAAGAAAGTTATTTCAAATGCACCTATTACTGCTAAATTAAGAGTAGTTAAAATAGATGCAGAAACAAAAGAAGTAATTAAAAGAGCAAATATTAAATTTAAAATTTTTGATGTTAAAAATAATGAATATGTATGTCAAACAATTACTTATCCAAATAAAACTACAATATGTGAATGGGAAACTGATGCAGAGGGAGAATTTACTACTGCATATCCATTAATGACTGGAACTTATAGACTTGAAGAAGTAGATCAAGTTGTAGAGGGTTATTTATGGAATAGTCAATCTCATGAGTTTTCAATTGATGAAAATTCTAAATTAAGAACTGACTCTGAATATGGAATTATCTTTGATACTGATTTTGAAAACCAACCAGTTAAGGGAGAAATTCAAATTAAGAAAACTGGAGAAGTTGCAGAATTAACTGATAAAGGCTTTGAATTTAAAACTGATTCATTAGAAGGAGTTAAGTTCGGATTATATGCACAAGAAGATATTATTTGGAATGGTAAAACAATCTATACTAAAGATACTTTAGTAGAAGAAAAAATAACTGACAAAGATGGTAATATTGCATTTGATAATCTTTATTTAGGTAAATACTATGTTCAAGAAATTGAAACATTAGATAATTATGTTTTAGATGAAAATAAATATGAAGTTGAATTAAAATATAAAGACCAATATACACCAGTAATTGTATATTCAGAATCTATTTTAAATATATTAAAAACTGGTAAATTAGAATTTACAAAAACTGATATATCTGAATCTAAAACATTACCTAACACCCTTATTGAAATTTATACTGAAGATGATGAATTAGTATTTTCAGGTAGAACTGACGAGGAAGGTAAAATTGTTATAGATAGATTACCACAAGGCAAATACTACATAATTGAAAAAGAGGCACCAAAAGGTTATAAATTAAATGAAGAAAAAATGCCATTTGAAATAAAAGAAAATGGCGAAATAATAAAATCAACAATGAAAGACGAAGATATTACTTCTACAATTGAAATAACAAAAATTGATGTTTCAACAAGTGAACCACTACCTAATACTCTTATAGAAGTATATAACGATAAAGATGAACTAGTTTATAGTGGTAGAACAAATGAAGAAGGTAAAATAATTATTGAAAAATTAAAGTATGGAAAATACTATTTTATTGAGAAAGAAGCACCAGATGGTTATACATTAAATAGTGAAAAAATGTATTTTGAAGTTTTAGAAGATGGAGAAATTATTAAATGCACTATGACTGATGAAAAAATAGTAGTAGAAGTTCCTAATACATTTAAAAGTGATTATTTACCAATTATTATGTTTGGAATATCAGTAGTAGGATTAGGAGTAGTTGCTTATGGAATTAAAAAAGGTAAAAAATCAAATAAAAAATAAAAGATACTCAATAATTATTTATATGGGTATCTTTTTATTCTTTCTAGGTAGTACATACTTAATATATAACCACTACAATAAAATAAAAAAATCAAACCAAGAACAAGAAATGGTTGAAGAATTTTTTGAAGAAGAACCTGAAGAAATTGTAGAAGAACAACCACAACAAGAAGAACAACCTATTCAAGAGGAAGTTGTAGTTAATTATATGGCAGTATTAGAAATACCTAAAATTAATTTAAAGAGAGGACTATTTGATAAGAATAGTTATAACAATAATGTAAATAGAAATATTTATATGTTAAAAGAAACAACTTTACCAGATGAGCAAACTAATAGTCATATTATTTTAGCAGCTCATTCTGGTAATAGTTATATTTCATATTTTAGAAACTTAACTAAATTAGATATGAAAGATAAAGTTAATTTTTACTATAAAGGTATCAAATATATTTATGAGGTATCTAATAGATATGAAATAGAAAAAACAGGAACAACTGAACTAATACAAACTAATACATCTGATATAACACTTATATCTTGTATTAGTGGAACAAATAGACAAGTTGTTTATGTTGCAACATTAATAAATCAAGAAAACTATTAGAAAGGATTATATTATGGAAAAAGTTGCAGTATATGCTAGTTTTAAAAATCAAAATAGTAAATCAATACAACCATTTTTAAAACTAATGGCAGATTATTGTCTTATGAAAAACTATGATTATACTTTCTATTTTGATAAAGTAAAAAATCGTTTAGATTTAAATAGAAAAGAATTAAATAGTTTGAAAGAAGATATAGAGAATAAAGAATATTCTAAAATTGTTATAAAAGATATAACACATTTATCTAGAAATACTTTTTATAATGTAGATTTTATAGATTTTTGTGAAAAAAATAATTGCAAAATAGAAAGTATGGATGGAACTGATATAACTTTGTTGAAAAATATATATGAAAGATTTAATCAAAAGAAGGAGGAGAACGAAAGATGAATAACGAAGTTGAAAGAGAAGTAAGAAATTCAAAAAACACATTTGAATTAGAAGGGAATGTTGCTAATATTAATGATATTTATGAAAACCAAAATGGTAAAAAATCATTAAGATTTGATTTAGCACAAAATAATAATGGGAGTACACAATTTGTTCCTATTGTATTAAAAGGAGAATTAGTAAACTCTTATGGTAATGAAATACAAAAAGGAGATTGGATCTCTGTAAAAGGTAGAATTAATACTTATACAAAAGAATATGAAAGAGATGGAAAAACTTATAAAGATAAACAAATAGATATTATAGGTTTTGAAATAACTGATAAGAAAAATGATAAAGTTTACACTTCTGATGGTCAAGTTCAAGATATAACTTCTAATAAAGATAATGATACTGAAATGGAAAGATAGTTATGAAATACAAATATAAATTATTAAATTATTGGAATGATCAAGATGATTTATATGTTAATTATTTAGTTGAGGATTTAGATAATCATGATAAAGCTAATGTAATTAATTATTTCAATACATCTGATATTGGGTGTGATTATAATACTGCATCAGAAGAAGAAATAACTAATTCACTATATAGACTTATTGAAAGAAATGATGGTGTTGAATTTAAAATGCCAAAGGTAAGTGATTTAAGTCCATTATTAAAATATGTTTATGATTTTGTATGTGAAAGTGAATCCAATATGTGTCATATTGATTATGATGATTGGGAAGAACTAAAAGCAGAACATGACTTTAGTGAAGATGATATTAAAACTCTTTATGAAGAAGTAGAAAAATATCATTTAGATGATTATATTACTATTTGTGATGGAGAGTATAAAATATGTGGTTATGGTTGTTTACAAACAATGTTCAATGATGACAGGACAAAGGGGAGTGAAGAACTTGAAAGATGAATTAAAAAAAGGTCAAGCATTTATAGGAGTAGATGATAATAAATATTATTTTCTAGGACTAGATTATGATGATCAAATATTTTTTACAACACTTGATTTGTGGAGTGATAAAGAACAGGGCTATATGTCCAAAAGTAATATATTTATAAAAGAAGTATTAGATGAAAAGTCTGATATTATTGAAAATGCTACTTGGTATTATCAATCAATGAAAGAATTAGATAGTTCATCTATGGAAGAAAAAATTAAAAGATGCTTGGATATTATTAAAAATTCAAATACAAAGGAGTTTGAATTAAGACCAACTGAAATTGGTCCATTAGTAAGAGGACAAGCATATAGTAAAGAATTTAATCAATATTATGAAGTTATTGGTTTTGTTGTTGATAATAATATTTATTTAGATAAAGAATTAAAATCAAAACAAAAAGGTTTCTTTGCAATATATCACTCAAATTGTGAAAACACAGTACCATTAATATTTGAACGAAATTTTAGCGATAAAGATAATTCTTTTGATGGTAAACATTTTGTTGCAGGTAATGATGATAGAGTTGATATAGAAGATGTCATTTGTAATAAGGATTTGGTTAATTCTTATATGAATGAATCACTAATTGAAAGATTAGAAAAAGATAATAAAGAAATGTCTAAATAGAAATAATTGTGTTCTTTGAAATTAGGTTAATAGCTACACATTCTATAAGGTGTAGTGTTTATATTTTAAAGGACGGCTCTTTCTTGGAATTGTGTAGTTATTAATCAATGTTATTGATGATTACACAATTCTTTTTTTATGGACAAAATTAAAAGAAAGGGTGAATGAAATGAAAAATTTATTTAATGTTTTAGCAATTAGTCAATTAGAGGGTGGAACTTATACAGTTGATACCGTATTAAAAGTTATTAAACAAATAACTGATTGGGCATTAGCAGTTGGTATATCACTTGCAGGTGTTGCACTTGTAGTAAGTTTTATAATGTATGCCGTTGTTGATGTAGATCAAAAACCAAGAGTAAAAACAAGAATATTACAAACTCTACTTGGAATATTTGGAATCATTTTAGCAATTTCATTAGTTAATATTATCATTAAATTGTTCACATAGGTGTATGCTTTATGATGATGAAAGTATTTGACTTATTAAGAAGTCTAGGTTGGTATTTAATACATTTTATTTATGATTTAATAGATGGACTATTACAAATTATAAAAAAATTAAATGCCTTTGATATAATTAATTCATTATCAAATAATAAAACATTTAAAAGTTTTTATACTGGTGTTATGGCAATAGCAGTAACATTATTTGCATTATTTATAGTATGGAAATTTGTAAATAAACTTTTAGATCCAGATGAAGAAATGCCTTTTAAAAATATAATGATGGAAATAATAAAATGTGGAACACTTATTATGATGTCCACATTTTTATTTGTCCAAGTATCAAACTTTTCAATAACACTCTCAAATTATACAGGTAATATATTTGAAAGTAGTACAAACTCAAAAATGAGTGATACAATGCTCACAATGTTTATATCGTATAGAGATGGTTATAAGAATAGTAGTAAGTTTAAAGAAGATAAAAGTATAGAACAACTAGTTAAGAGTGGTTCATTTAATGATGATGAATTATATATATCTAAATATGTTACAAAATCACGAATAATATTATCTGATGAAAAAGATTACAAGTATGATATTAATTGGCTTATGGCAATAATATGTGGAGGATTCTTCTTGTATAGTTTATTCTTTGCAGGAATAATGCTCGGTCGTAGGCAGATAGAGTTTTTATTTTTATTCTCAATAGCACCAATAGTATTTGCTACTAGTGTAGGAAATAAACAAAGAAGAGGTGCAGTAATAGAACAATTAGTATCGTTAGCACTCCAAAGTGCAGTAGTTATGTTAATAGTTAGTCTGACAGTTATGGTTATGCAAGAAATTGGAGCAACTACTTTCTTTACTAATAATTTTATGAACTTAACTACAAAATCTCTTTTATATTTAGGATGTGCAACATTTATAATGACAGGAAGTCAAGTTATTAATAGATTTATTGGCTCTAATGTAAGTTCTGCAAGTGGTAGAGAACAATTAATGTCATTAATGGGTTATGGAAAAATGGCAGGTATTGGAGCAACACTTGGAGCAGGAGCTGCAATAGGTGGAGGACTATTAGGAATTGGTGCAGCAATGAAAGGTGGAAAAGCAGTCGGATCACAAGCATTACAACAAGGAGGATTAGCAGTTGGAATGATGGGACTTGGAGATAATGGACAACCTCAAAGTAGAATGCAAAAATTTGCTACTGCAATGGGTAGTAAAATGTATGCAACAGGACAACGAATGGGCAGAAAACCAGATGCTAATAAGTTTAGTGCAAGTGATGCTTTCATAAATGCAGGTGCTAGTAGTCTAGGTAATACTGTTAGAAAAGTTATGCCAAGAGCAAGTTATAATACTTCTTATTATAGAAGAAGAAAGAATATGATATAGGAGGTGCAAAATGTATATAACAGTAAAATCAATAAAAAGAAATCTAGGTTTTAAAGGTATAGAAGTATCTGATATTATTATAGCTTTACCTATGATTATTACATTTATCATTTTATTTTGTTTTACTCCACTTAAAATACCTGCAATAGTAGGTTTAATGATAGGAATATTTTGTTTACTTCCTATCAATGTTAGTAAGAAAAATAGAATGTATAAAGTTATAGGACTTATGTTTAAGTTCTTAATTAGAGAAAAGGTATTTATATATCAAAAGAAAGGAGTGAATAAAGTTGAAAAAGCAACAAGTTAGTAAAGAAGAAAAGAAAAAACAAAAAGAACATAAACTTATAGAAAAGTTTATTAAAAAAAGAGATAAGATAAAACAAAAGTATATAAGTAAAAGTGTTCTTGTTAAGAAATTCAAAAATGCTACAACTTTTACTAATACTGATTTTGTTAATAAAGATGGAATTATAAATCTTCGTGATGGAAGTTATGCAAGAGTATTTTCAGTAGATGCAATAGATTTATCATTAACATCAAATACTCAAAAAAATAATTTCTTTCATCAATTAAAATATTTATATCAATTAAAAGACCTTAATTTAAGAATATACAAATTAGATGATAAGATAGATCTTAATGCAAATAAAGATTATTATACAAGACTAATGGAAGAATTTTCTAATGATGAAGAAAAGGTTACATTTTTAAAAGAAAGATATGATAGATTAGAATTATTAGAAGAGCAAAATTTAACAACAACAAGTAGGTATTACTTTGTATTAGTTAGTGATAATGATAAAGCACTAGAACATATAGCAGAAGAAGTAAAAATGCACTGCTATAATATGACACCTAGACTTAATATCAAAACAATAACTAATAAGTTAGAAGTGTACCAATTTCTTGTTAATTTGTATTTATCAACTGCAAGTATAGAACAATTAATGTGGAGTGATTTAATAGAATTAATCTCTCCATTTTTTCTTCAAGAAAATATGGGATATATAAAAGCAGATGAAGAAGAAATACAAGTTGTTACAATTAAAAAAATACCACCATTTATTGATGAATTATTTTTTGAAGAACTATTTAATGTTCCAGACACTAGAAGTTGTATTCATATAAAAGATACAATTCCTACTGAAGAATTAGTAAGAAGATTAGATAGTAATTATGAATTTTTAATCTCTGAAAGAAGTACAACAAGAAAGTTAAGTGATGCGACACAAATGGATACTGAAAGAGAAAACTTTCAAGCATTAATGACTCAAATAAAAAATGGAGATGAAAGAATTAAAGAAGTTGATTTTATTATCATAGTAAATGGTAATAAAAAACAAAGAGAAGAAAAGATTAAAGAACTTAAAAAGATTGCTGATGTTTTTCATATTAAGTTAGATGCTCCTCGTATGAGGCAAATGGAAGGATGGCAAAGTTTTGATATATCTAAAAATAGTTTTGAAGATTATCACAACTATTTACCAAGTTTAACTTTAGCAGCATCATTTCCACTTACAATAACACATTTTAATGATGAAACAGGTTATATGTTAGGGACTGATATTCATACTGCACTTCCGACAATATTCGACATTTTTCACAAAAATGCGACAAGACCATCAAGTAATTTAGCAATAATAGCATCAACAGGAGGAGGTAAAAGTTTTACCTTAAAGAAAATGATTATCAACGAGATTAATCGTGGAAATAAGTGCTTTTTATTTGATGCAGAGGGCGAATATGAAAAGCTAGTTAGAAAGAATAAAGGAGAATATATTGATTTATATTCTGCAAGTGGTGGAATAATAAACCCACTACAAGTTAGATTTTTACCAAGTGATAAAGAAGAACAAGAAGATAATGATGTAGATACAATTAACTACGAAGATTGTCCACTTGCAAAACATCTTGGATCACTTGAAACATTTATTAAATGTGCTTTTGAAGAAATAAAAGAAAGCGAAGTAGTTGTTATGCTAGATATGATTGAAAAATTATATAAAAGATTTGGCATATCAAAGAATACTAAAATATCTAGTTTAGAGAAATTAGAAAATACTGATTATCCGATATTTTCAGATTTAATTGATTTCTTACCAGACTATCGTAATATGATAAGCAACCCAGAACAATTAAAGATAGTTGATAAACTAGAAATATTATTAGATAGATTTAAAGTAGGTACTGATGCAATGCTATTTAATGGTTATACATCAGTTAATCTTGAATCTAACTTAATAGCATTTAATGTAAAAGATTTATTGTATAGTAAAAACAAAAGAATTATCACAACTCAATTAGTAAACTTATTAACTTACTTAAATAACATTATTGTAAGTAATAAGATAGTTAATGATAAAGAAAAAGGCAAAGGTAGAATTAAAAATATAGCAGTAGTTGTTGATGAATTTCACTTATATTTAAAAAATACTGATAGTGAAGTTCTATTAACATTTGAACAAATCGCTCGTAGAATTAGAAAATATCACGGAGCATTTATTCCAGCGACACAATCAATACATGACTTTTTAGGAGATGATGATAGTGTTAGAAGTGCTACTGCAATATTTAATAATTGTCAGTATCAATTAGTAGGTATGTTAAAAGAAGATGACTTAACTACATACTTAAAACTATTTTATCAAAACCCATTAACTGATACACAAAAAGAATTTTTAATGCAAGCTGAAATGGGAGAGTTCTTACTTACTATTAGTTCAAAAAATAGAATTAGAATACATATATTAGCAACACCAATTGAAGTTGAATTAATGGGAGAAGAAGTGAAAGAGTGAAACAATTAACTATGAAAGCATTAAAAGAACAATTTAAAAAAATGTATCTTGATGAGTTTGATGATCCAAATGAATCTTTTATGGACTTTTTATTAGACTTAATACCAAAAGAAAAATTAATAAAGGTTATAGGTAGGGGGAAGAATTATTATTCTTCTCTTTTCTATAAATATAAATAATGAAAAAGAAAAAAAGTAAAAAACTTATATGGTCTATCATTGGTGGTAGTACCATTTTATCTACGGCAGTAGCTATGGCAATATTAATTGCAGTGTTAATGATATTTGATTTTTTTGGAACAAAACTTACAAAAGAAAAAGTACAACATAATGCAGAATATGCAGATGCTTATACTCAAGCAGTAAATAAATATTTAAAAGATGGTTATGTACCACTACAAAGACTTTTATATTTTCATTTGGAAGATGATAGTTTAACATTAGATGCTTTATATACAATGAATCAAAATAAAGAACAAAAAACGGCACGAGAAATTAGTGCAGTATGTGAAGATCAAAGAGTAAAAAATATGGTTGCTTGTACTGAAACTAACATAGCAGATAACAAAGATTATTTGGAAGTTAGTACAGGACATTTTAATTTACCACTTGATAAAGATTTCACAATAACAAGTTTTTTTAATGAAGAAAGAGTTATTTATGGAGTAAGTAATGTTCATGGAGGTTGGGATTTAGCAGCACCTGCAAAGACACCAGTTTATTCAGTTTGTAGTGGGACAGTTGATAAAGTTACATTTACTCAAAACGAAAATATTCCTTATGATCAGAGTGGAAACAATGTAGGAAACTTAATAACAATTAAATGTGATGAAGATTATGATGAAACATATTATGTTGTATTCGCACATCTTTATCCTAATAGTGCAAAGGTAAAAGTAGGAGATAAAGTTAATCATTGGACACAAGTTGCAGAAGTAGGAACAACAGGTCATTCAACGGGCAATCACTTACATTATCAAGTAGAAAATGCAAATAGAGAGAAACTTGATGGTATGCAGTTTATAGATTTTACATTAAGAAGTCCTAACTATCATTTTGAACCAACAACTCCAAATACTAACTTTTATGAGAACAATGAATTTATAATTCAATAACACTTTTTAAAAAGTAGTGGAAGCACATAAAAAGAGGTTATTTTATAAAAGTAGCCACTTTCAAATAAAAAGGTAGCCACATAATTTGTTGAAAATAAAGGTATTTTGAGTATAGAGTAGCCACTTTCAAATGAAAAAGTGGTCATTTTTGCAAGTGCAAAAAAAGTAAGACACCATTAATTTATCCTTGTTTTATAAGGGTTAAATGAAATTGTGGTGTCGTTCTCCTTATGCCCATTAAAAATATGCAATATTTTTATTATAAAAAATACCTTAAAAATGCAGAAAGTGGCTACTCATAGTTTTAAGAAAGGAGAATGTAAATTGATTAAAGGTTTAATAAGAACAACAATAAGAATTGATAATAATTTAAAAACAAGAATAGAACTTTTAGCAATAAAAAATAATTTAAGTTTTAATAAAATGCTAACTTATATTTTAGATATTGGTTATAACACATACATTGAAAAGTTTGATAAGTATTATGATAGACAAAATGAAATTATTAAAAGTGAGAGTGATAAAGATGAATAAAATAAGAGTTTATAATGATGATGAAATTAAAATCTTATTAGGTAATTCTAATGTAGAGAAGATCAGAAATAAATCTCAAATAGTTTATAAAAATAGTTTTAAGTTATGGGCAGTAAAAGAAAAAATATCTGATAGTTCTAAAACGGCAAGACAAATATTTGTTGCAGGTGGATTTGATATGAATATCATTGATGATAGAACCCCCCAAAAAAGAATTTGTTCTTGGGTAAAGAAATATAAAAAGTTTGGAGAAGATTATTTTACTGATAAAAATAAATATACTTATAAAGCCATAACTAATAATGATAAAAAAACTTTATCAACTTATATTTTAGTGAGAGTAGAAAATGAAGAAGTTAACAATTAGAGTTGAAGATTATATATATGATAGATTATTTCTTGTAGCAAAAGAAAATGAAACATCTACAAACAAAATTGTAAATGCAATAATTGAAAAGTATGTTAATGAACCAAAAGAAATTAATTATTTAAAAGAAGTTGATAATAAATTAAAAATTATAAATGATTATCTTGAAAAAATTTCTAAAAGACAATACAAACATTTTAGAATATCGCAACAACACTTTGCTAACTTTGGTTATTTATCTAATGCAGATATTAATGAAGATAAGTGCCTTAATGAAATATTAAATAATAAGGATAGTTTTAATGAGTAAGAAAAGTCCTAATGTGGTATTTAAAAGTAAATATTGTTTAGCTTTGAATTGTAGAGATAATAAAAATAATTCATTAAATTATAAAGATGATAGGTTAAAAGATGTTTCTGATATGATAGATTATTTTTCTAATGAAAAGAAAAAAGCAGTAGGGATGTTTGAATATTATATGGGACATACAAGAAATGAAAATTATAATCTTATATTAGAAGATGGAAGATATGCTACTAAAAAAGATATTATAAAAATAAAAAGTGATTATAAAAAATATATAGAAAACTCTAATTTATGGAAAGGTATTTTAAGTTTTAAAAGAGAATATCTTGATGAAAATATAGATATAAAATCTTTAGAACAAAAAATGGCAAAAGAAATTATGCCACAATTTTTGAAGTATTGTGGATTTAAAGATATTAAAAATATGAGTTATGTTTTTTCAATTCATACTAATAGAAAACATCAACCTCATATACATTTTGCTTTCATAGAAAAGAAACCTAATTATTCTTATTGTGATAATAAAGTTAATTATAGAAGAACAGGTAAAATAAGTTTAGAAGAGCAAAGATATTTAAAAAGACTTGTTGACCTTGCTATTCAAAGGGAAAAACATTATACACCACTCTTAAAAAAGACTAATGAAGATATTGATTATTTAAAATCATATTTTAATCCAAAGGAAAGGAATTTTACTTTAAGAAATATTGATGAGATATATGTTGAAGAGGATATTTTAAAACTTGGAGAATTATTAAAACAATATAGAGAAAAATATAATCAATCTTCTAATAGAATTAAATATAATTCAATTAAAAATGATAAGTTGGGATCTGAAATTAAGTTTTTAACTAAAAAGATAAAAAAATATTTGTTTAATGATGAAACTTCAATTTTATATGCAAGTCGAAAAGATATTAGTAGAGATTTACAAAAGTTAAATGATTATTTTGATTCATTAAATGAAAATAATAATGTTATAGAAGAAATTAAAAATAATAGTATTGTAACTAAAAAGGAAGAATATATTGATAACTATATTTATAATTCAATAGTTAATCATTCACTATATAAATATAATCATATTTCTATGGTAGTTAAAACAAAATATGATAAACAAAATATTTCAATAGAAGATTTAATTCAAGAAGTTGCTTATCAGAATAGTAAGAAAAATAGATTTGATGATAAACAAAGAAGAAAATTTATTTTAGATAATTACTTTAATGGTGGTAATATCACTTCTAAATTTCCTAGCAAACACCAAATGGAAAAAGCATTAAAAAATATAAATTATGAAATGGAAAAAGCATCACAAGAATTTAGCAAATTGTTTAATTATGATGAAAAAAATAAGTAAATCAGAAAATAGTAATATTACGTTCATTTAGATTTTTAAATATTTAACTCATAACTATATGAGAATTTGCAAAAAAGTAGTATAATTTATTTAGAAGAATTGGTGGTGATAATTTAATATGAGAGCTATATTAGGATA
>OCVV011274888.1_pt1 | contig 23304 bp, 19 predicted proteins | sample 1539721 | NCBI WGS metagenome assembly OCVV01 (sample SAMN02144230, study PRJEB22623) | gut metagenome | biome: sheep rumen | host: Ovis aries | place: New Zealand
GCTTGATTTTCAGTGTGGACCAGCCAGGGCTTGAACCTGGGACCTCCAGATTATGAGTCTGTTGCTCTAACCAACTGAGCTACAAGTCCGGTAATCGTAGGTTGTTTCGCCTTAATCGGGTGCAAAGTTACATTAAAATCAGCAAATATCCAAATTTTTTTGCGAAAATAGCAAAAATATGTTTAACTTTGCACTCAAAATGAAGACAATCGTACTTTCTTCAGAGACGAAACTGGCTGTTCCGTGCGTGGCCACGATAGGTAGTTTCGACGGTGTGCACCGGGGGCATCAACTGGTGATAAGGATGGTGCTGGAACGTGCGCAACGGCTGGGATTGTCGCCGATGGTCATCACCTTCGACCGTCAGCCAAGACAACTCTTCGACCCTGGTTTCCGGCCGCAACTGCTTTCGACGTTGCAGGAGAAGACGGTCTGCCTTCAGGCTCTTGGCATAGAGACCCTGGTGGTGCTGCCTTTTACGAAGGAGATGGCTGCGCTATCCGCAGAAGCCTTTATGAGGCAGGTGCTGCACCAACAACTGAATGTGAAGGTGCTGCTGACGGGCTATGACAACCGCTTCGGACATAACCGCAGCGAGGTTTTCGACGATTATGTGCGCTATGGGAATGCCTTGGATATAGAGGTGCTGCGGGGTGACGTGGAACTGATGGACGGTGAGACAGCAGTCAGTTCGACGGTTATCAGGCGGTTGCTGGCAGAAGGGGGTAGGGTGGAGTTGATGCCTGATGTACTCACCCGCTACTATGCCTTGTCGGGCCGTATCGTTGCTGGCCAGCATATCGGCCATGAACTGGGATTCCCTACAGCCAATCTGGAGCCAGACGATAGGGACAAACTGATTCCCGCCAGCGGGGCCTATGCCGTTTGGGCAACGCTGGAGGGAGGTGAACGGCTGCCTGCGATGATGAATATCGGCATGCGTCCCACGTTTGAGGGACACGATCGGACACTGGAGGTACATATATTAAAAGAGGTGGGCGATATCTATGGGCAGCGGCTCACGGTGGAGTTTGTGAGTAGGCTGCGTAGTGAACGGCGTTTCGACAGTCGCGAGGCACTGATGGCGCAACTCCGCCAGGATCGGCTGGCTGTTTTGGATTTGTTGAATAGATGACAAAATTGTTTTGAAGATGAAAAAGGCGTTGATTTATACTTTGTTTTTTGTGCTCATCCAACTGGTGGCGGGCAGTGTGATGCAGGGTTTGTGGATTCTGTGGAAAGGCCCAGGGGCTGAACTTGATGCGACGGGCACTATTTTGCTGATGGCATTGTTCAGTGTCGTGACGCTGGTACTTTTCCTCTGTAAGAAATGGGCGGAGGTGTCGCCGAATTGGATACGGACCCGGCCCTGGCTTGTGCTTTTCTGGTGCGTGCTGGCAGCCTTTGGGGCCATTATACCTTCCACATGGCTGCAGGAACAGTTGCCAAAACTGCCGAACATCGTTGAGGAAGAGTTTGACATGATTCTGCGTAATCGTTTTGGCTACGTCGTGGTAGGTCTGCTGGCTCCCTTTGCCGAGGAGGTGGTGTTCCGAGGGGCAGTCCTGCGGGCCCTGCTCCGCTGGGGGCGCGGTCCTTGGGTGGCTATTCTTGTCTCAGCCTTTCTCTTCAGTGCTGTCCATATGAATCCTGCACAGTTGCCTCATGCTTTTATCATCGGCGTGCTGCTGGGGTGGCTTTACTACCGCACGAACAGCATCATCCCAGGTATGGTGTATCATGTGGTGAACAATTCGATTTCCTATGTCCTCTATAACCTATATCCTGACCCTGACATCAAGTTGATAGACTTGTTCCAGGGTAGTGAGCGCAGTATGCTGATGGCGGTTTGTTTCTCATTGTGCATCCTGCTTCCATCCCTTTACCAGTTGCATCTGCATATGAAGCGATAGAAATGAAGTGGGCTGCCTGATCCTGTCAGTGCAGCCCAATCTTCTACGTTAGTATGTTTTTAAAAATTTGAGAGAACGAAGCTTCACAGCTTCTTTTTGTGTTTTAATAAATGTGTTGAATTATTATAGAGAAAGCATAGAAAAATTATTCAAATAACTTGGTGTTCTTATCCTTGGGTGCCAGTACGACGGTGTCGATGACATTTTCCGCCTGTATTGGACTTAGGATATTGATGGAATCCTGCTGCTCCTGATGGAACTTGGCGTATTCGTCTTTCGGGTTGTCCCATCCGTAGTTCCATGGTGCCTGGGCAGCATTTCCCAGCGTCAGGATGATGGCAACGATGGCGGCAGCCTTGAAGAGCGGCTTCAGTCTAGGGCCTAGGGTGACAATCTTTGCCTGTTGTTGCGGTTCCTGGCTCTCCTCGTCGATCATCTCGAGAATTCGGGCATCAAAGTCATCGCCCAGCGGCTCTTCTTTCTCGATGGTGAAGAGTTCCTTATAGGGCTGGAGATGCTTTGGAATGTCAGGCTGACTGAAGAAAGTACGGAGAATTCCCTCTTCCTGCAGGGTGGTCTCACCTTGCCAATAGCGCTCCAGTAACTGTTCGATATACTTATAGTCCATAATTCTCTGCTTCAATGAATTTCTGTTTGATGGTCTGGCGGGCTCGGAAGATGTTTATTTTCACCTGCTCCTCGCTGATGGCCAGTATCTTTGCGATGTCCTTATAACTCTTGCCTTCGACGTCGCGGAGTTGCATGATGCTTCGCTGTTTCTCTGGCAGTTCGCCAATGAGGCGGCGTATCAGTGCGACGCGGTCTCGCTGTTCCGCCTGTTCCTCTGGATTGGATGAGTAACTGCTGTCGGGTACGTCGTGATTGTCCGCCAGGCTTAGGTTCTGGTTCTCTGCCTTCTTCGTCTTGTCGATGGCGATGTTGCGGCAGATAGTGAGGCAGAAGGCTTCAATGGATTCTATTTCTTCCCACTTGTCCCGCCTGTTCCAGACCTTGATCATCGTTTCCTGCACGACATCCTCTGCCTCCGCACGATTGAGAGTGATGCGGAGTGCGAGCCGGAAGAGTTCATTTTTCAGCGGCAGCACGTCGTTCCGGAAACTGGTCTTTTTCATCCTCTCTATAAATAATGACGATTGGGAAACGGAAAAGTTACAAAAAGGCGAAAAAATTTTTCGCCTTTTATTTAATTATGGTGCCGTGTTGCCCGTCGATGGCAGTGGCAAGGGTGATGATGACCTGTGAGACACCGGCATCGATGGCTGAGAGGGCATTCTCTATCTTGGGGAGCATACCGCCACTGATGGTGCCGTCTTCCCTGTATCTGATGAAGTCCTCGCGTGTGATGATGGGAATGACGGATTCATCGTCATCCGGATTGCTGAGCACGCCTTTCTTCTCGAAACTGAAGATCAGGGTCACGTCGTAGTATGTGGCCAGTGCCTTGGCTGTCTCAGAGGCGATGGTGTCGGCATTGGTGTTGAGGATGTTGCCCTGGCCATCGTGGGTCAGCGGAGCCATCACGGGGGTGATGCCCTCTTCGATAAGACGACTGAGCATGCGTCCGTCAGCACGGTCTACATCTCCTACGAAGCCGAAATCAATACCGTCTTTCAACGGGCGTTTGTGGCTGCGGATGACATCGATGTCTGCCCCCGTCAGTCCGAGAGCATTCACACCATTGGCTTGCAGACGGGCCACGAGGTTCTTGTTGACCAGACCGCCATAGACCATTGTGACCACACTCAGCATCTCGGCATCGGTGATGCGACGCCCGTTCACCATCTTCGACTCGATGCCGAGCGACTCTGCCACCTTCGTGGCCTTGCGGCCTCCGCCGTGTACCAGCACCTTGCGCCCCTCGATGGCGCTGAAGTCTTTCAGCAACTGGGCGAGTTGGGCCTCGTCTTCAACGACGGCTCCGCCCACTTTTACTATAGTCAGTTTTTCTTTCATCACCCTTTCGGTTCTTTACTTATTCTAAATAGGTGTAGCCATAGAGGCCAGAACGGTAGTTGGAGAGGAACTCCTTACCCTCTTCGAGTGAGATCTTGCCTTGCTTGACGCTCTTGGCCACCCAAACCTCCAGTTGGCGGACCAGTTTCTTCGGATCATATTGTACATAGTCGAGCACCTCGGCCACTGTCTCTCCGTCGATGATCTGGTCAATATGGTAACTGCCGTCTTTCTCTGAGATATGGACGGCATTGGTGTCGCCAAAGAGGTTGTGCATATCGCCCAGGATCTCCTGATAGGCTCCTACGAGGAAGACGCCCAGATAGTAGGGCTCGTTCTTGCGGAGGCTATGAACAGGCAGTGAGTGGGAGTTGATGCGGTTGGTGACGAAGTTGGCCACCTTGCCGTCCGAGTCGCAGGTGATGTCCTGTATAGTGGCATTGCGGGTGGGGCGCTCGTCGAGCCGTTGGATAGGCATGATGGGGAATAGTTGGTCGATGGCCCAGGAGTCGGGCAGACTCTGGAACAGCGAGAAGTTGCAGAAATACTTGTCTGCCAGCAACTTGTCGATGTTCATCAACTCTTCCGGGATATGCTTCAGGCTCTTAGTCAGGATGTTAATCTCGTGACAGACACTCCAGTACATGGCCTCTATCTCAGCACGGGTCTTCAGGTCGACTATGCCGTGGCTGAACAGGTCGAGCACCTCCTCGCGGATTTGTTCTGCGTCGTGCCAGTCCTCCAGCACATTGCGGGGTGAGAGGTTATCCCAGATCTCGTACAGATCCTTTACTAACTGGTGTGAGTTCTCGTCGGGTTCGAACTCCTCAGGCATCTCTGGTAGCGAAGCGGTCTCCAGAACGTCGATGACAAGCACGGAGTGGTGGGCTGCCAGTGAGCGTCCGCTTTCAGTGATGATGTTGGGGTGGGGCAGGTCATTCTTGTTGGCAGCGTCCACAAAGGTGTAGATACAGTCGTTGACGTACTCCTGGATGCTGTAGTTGACAGATGACTCGCTCGAAGGGGAACGCGTGCCGTCATAGTCGACGCCAAGTCCGCCGCCGCAGTCGACGAAGTCCACGTTGTAGCCCATCTTATGCAGTTGTATATAGAACTGCGAGGCCTCGCGCAGGGCAGTTTGGATACGGCGGATCTTGGTAATCTGGCTGCCGATATGGAAATGAATGAGTCGCAGACAGTCGCGCATGTCCTTCTTGTCAAGCATATCCAAGGCTTCCAGGAGTTCTGCGCTTGTCAGGCCGAACTTTGAGGCGTCGCCGCCGCTCTCCTCCCATTTGCCGGAGCCGCTGGATGCCAGTTTGATGCGGATGCCGATATTTGGGCGGACGTCCATCTTCTTGGCCACCTTGGCGATAATCTCCAGTTCGTTGAGTTTCTCCACCACGATGAAGATGCGCTTGCCCATCTTCTGGGCCAGCAGGGCCAGTTCGATATAACTCTGGTCTTTATAGCCATTACAGACGATGATGGAGTCGCTCTGGCACTGAACGGCGATGACGGCATGGAGTTCGGGTTTGGAGCCCGCCTCTACACCGAGGTTGAACTTCTTGCCGTGTGAGATAATCTCCTCTACCACAGGCTGTATCTGGTTGACCTTGATCGGATAGACCACATAGTTCTCGCCCTTGTAGTCATACTCCTCTGCTGCCTTCTTGAAACAACTCCATGTCTTCTCAATCCGGTTGTCGAGGATGTCAGGGAAGCGTAGCAGCACAGGTGGCGTGACGTCGCGCAGTGCCAGTTCGTCCATCACTTCACGCAGGTCTATCTGCGTGTTGTTCTTGCAAGGAGTCACGTAGACATCGCCTTTTTCGTTGATGCCGAAGTAGGAAGTTCCCCAACCGTTGATGTTGTAGAGTTCCTTAGAATCGTCGATAGTCCATTTTTTCATATTTGGAGATGGGGTGTAATGGATGTCCGGCGAGCCGGATGTTCCTGGTTATAGGTTTAGTAATTCTCTGACTTTGGCGACACTGGTTTTGATTTTCTCATAGTCGTCCATCAGTGTGACGTCGAGTGTATAGCGGGCTTTGGTGTAAAAGGGCTCGCGCTTCTTCAACTGCTCGCGTATGAAGGTGATCAGTTCCTCTTCCGACTTGCCGCGCAGCAGCGGTCGGTCGTTCTTGCTCATCTTCAGGTGCTTATAGAGCGTCTCTGGCTCCACCTTCAGATAGATGACCTGTCCCTGCTGGTTCAGATAGTCGATGTTGTCGAAGAAGCAGGGCGTGCCGCCTCCACAACTGATGATGACGTTCTCAAATTCTGCCACCTCGTGCAGCATGTTGTGCTCTATCTGGCGGAAGCCTTCCTCGCCGCGCTCTTCGAAGATCTGGGCGACGGTCTTCCTCATCCGGCTCGTGATGTACCAGTCCAGGTCGTAGAAAGGAACGTTCAGTTCCTTCGAGAGCGCCTTACCGATGGTGGTCTTGCCTGCTCCCATATAGCCGATGAGAATGATGCGGATCATTTGGCCTTCTTGGCAGTGGTGTTCTCAATGATGTTCATGCATTCCTGATAGGTCAGTTCGGCTGCTTTCTCGTGCAAGGCTTTCGGCAGGCGGTAGTTCGTACCGTCGTAGGCGAGATAAGGGCCGTAGCGTCCGTTGAGCACTTCCAGTTTGGCATCCTCGTCGAATGTCTTCAGGTGCTTCTGGTCTTCCTCCTTCCGCTTGTTCTCTATCAGGCTGACAGCCGCTTCCAGGGTGATGGTCAGCGGGTCCTCATTCTTGGGCAGCGAGGTGTATTTGTGGTTGTGCAGGATATAGGGACCGAAGCGTCCTGCGCCAATGGTGACTGGTGTCCCCTCATAGTCGCCAAGTGTGCGAGGCAGTTTAAACAGTTCCAGAGCCTCTTCCAGACTGATGCTGTCCATTGATTTCTCCTTGGGTAGTTGCGCAAACAGGGGCTTGTCCTGGTCTTCGGCAGACCCAATCTGAACGACGGGGCCGAAACGGCCAATCTTCACGAAGACGGGGCGCCCGCTCTTGGGGTCCTTGCCCAGTTGGCGCTCACCGGCCTTGTGCTCCTGACGGCTGTTCATCGTCTTTTCTACCACAGGCTCAAACCCTTTGTAGAAACTCCTCATCATATCCTTCCACTGCTCCTGTCCTTCGGCTATCTTATCGAAGTCCTGCTCCACTTTGGCGGTGAAGTTGTAGTCCATAATCTCCTTGAAGTGATCCATCAGGAAGTCATTGACGACGATGCCGATGTCCGTAGGCAGCAGTTTGCCTTTGTCGGAACCGACTATCTCCTTGCGCATCTTTTGCGTGATTTGCTTGCCTTTGAGGCTGTCAACGGTGTATTGGCGCTCCTCGCCTTTCTTGTCGCCTTTCTGCACATACTCGCGCTGCTGGATGGTAGAGATGGTGGGGGCATAGGTGGAAGGACGCCCGATGCCGAGTTCCTCCAATTTGTGTACCAGGCTGGCCTCCGTGTAGCGCTGCGGTCCCTGGGTGAACTTCTCAGTGGCCTGGATTTCGCGGCGCGTCAGTTCCTGACCTTCCGTCAGTGGTGGCAGGATGTGCATGTATTCCTCCTGCTGCTCGTCGTCATCGTTGGATTCGCGATAGACTTTGATGAAGCCGTCGAACTTCACGACTTCGCCCTGCGCCACAAACTGCTCGTTGCTGCCGCTGATGGTGATGTTTACTGTCGTCTTCTCAATCTCGGCGTCGGCCATCTGGCTGGCGGCAGTGCGCTTCCAGATCAAATCATAGAGGCGCTTTTCCTGCGGATTGCCTTCTATCTCCGCCTGGTCCATATAGGTGGGGCGGATGGCCTCGTGGGCTTCCTGTGCTCCCTTTGAACTGGTGTGATACTGTCGTGTCTTGCTGTATTCTTCTCCGTACAGACGGATTATCTCCTCCTTGCTGGCAGCCAGACAGAGTGTCGACAGGTTGACAGAGTCCGTACGCATATAGGTGATTCGTCCGTTCTCGTAGAGGTGCTGTGCCAGCATCATCGTCTGGCTGACGGTAAAGCCGAGTTTACGGGCGGCCTCCTGCTGCAGTGTGGAGGTGGTGAATGGGGGTGCAGGCGTGCGCTTCAGCGGTTTCTTGCTGATGCTCTCGACGGTGAAGGTGGCGTCCTTGCATTTCTCCAGGAAGGCCACCACCTCGTCGTGAGTCTTGAAGCGGCTGTCCAGCGTGGCTTTCACCTCTGTGGCCGAGCCGTCGGGGTTGGTGATGGCGAAGATGCCATTGACGCTATAGAACACCTCGCTCTTGAAGTCCTGTATCTCCCGCTCTCGCTCCACAATCAGGCGCACTGCCACGCTCTGCACGCGGCCTGCTGACAGTGCGGGCTTCACCTTGCGCCACAGCACGGGCGAGAGTTTGAACCCTACCAGACGATCGAGCACGCGACGGGCCTGCTGGGCATTCACCAGGTTCATGTCCAGATGGCGCGGATGCTCGATGGCCTCCAGGATGGCCGGTTTGGTGATTTCGTGGAATACGATACGGTTCGTCTTCTTCTCGTCCAGTCCCAGCACCTCGCACAGATGCCAGGAGATGGCTTCTCCCTCACGGTCTTCATCGGATGCGAGCCATACTTTCTCTGCCTTCTCTGCCTTCGACTGCAGGTCGGCTACGAGTTTGGCCTTCTCGGCGGGGATTTCATATTCTGGCTCGAGCGACTTGTCGTCGATGCTCAGTTCCTTCTTCTTCAGGTCACGTATATGTCCGTAGCTTGACATCACCTTGAAGTCCTTACCAAGGAACTTCTCAATCGTCTTCGCCTTGGCAGGAGACTCTACAATTACGAGATTTTTTTGCATACTTTCTGACGTTATGTTTATTTCGGGGTGCAAAAGTAAGCAAAAAACTTTCTCCCACCTTATTTATATATAGGTTTTTTCGTTTAATTAACAGTTTTGCTGCAAAAAGGTGTGGACGGCTTGGCGGATGGAGCGCAGTCCGAAGCGCTCCACGTAGACCTGGCGTAGCGGCACCCACATGCACTCTGAGGCGTCGTCGGCAGCCTGTGGCAGGGTGTCGTCGTCCGTATGGCAGAGGTAGAACATGTCGAGGGTGTGGATGTCCATACCCGAGTAGCGGTAGATGTTGGGGATGGAGAACAGGTAGTCGACGTGGCCGATGCTGAGGCCTGTCTCCTCCTTGATCTCGCGGATGATGCCCTGCTCGCCACTCTCCCCGTTGTCGACGAAGCCGCCCGGCAGGTCGAGTGTGCCCTTCGCGGGCTCCTTGCCTCGGCGCACCACCAGCAGTTCTCCACGGCTGTTCAGGATAAAGGCGGCAGTGGCCGAACTGGGATTCTGATAGTAGGTGAATCCGCAGTTCGGGCAGTGCTTGCTCTTGAAGTTATGGATTTCAAAATCCGCGCTTCCGCATTTGGGGCAGAATCGGAAGAGTTCTAATGGATGCTGCATAAGCCTTTGTTTACCAGTTGTCTGTGCGGAAGGGGAAGAGGGGCAGGTTGCCACCATTCTTCACGTTGCCCAGTTGCCAGTTCTTGAAGCAGTAGCGCACGGCCACGGGCTTTTTCACGGCGTCGCAGCGAATCAGGATGGCCTCGTCCCAGTAGCCGCCGCCTGGCTGCCAGAAGTGACGGGCCGTGGCCGGATGGAACACGCGGTCCTCGCCAGCCACCTCGAAGCCCTGCATCTGCTCGAAGGGTGCGTCGCACCAGTAGTTGTCCTGCGTATGGATCAGCACGCTGTCGCCTTTGATCGTCATGTCCTTATACGCCGAACTCTTATACTGGATGGTCTTCATGCCGTAGTCGCGGTTGAGGGCCGTGAAGGCCAGACGCTCGCCGACGGGCTGCTTCTGCGAGGGATGGATCTGGGTCGTCTCGTAGGGATATACCAGGTCGTTGGTGCATACCAGCGAACTGTTGGGTATGATCTGCATGGCCTTGAACTGCTGCTCCTGCAGGCGGGCGTTCCAGTCGCCATTGGGGTCGCCGCTCTCGTAGGGGGCTATCTGCACGAAGTAGAAGGGTATCTCGCCGAGGCCGAACTGCTGGCGCCACTGCTCCACGAGCAGTTTCAGGCGCTGCGAGTACTGGTCGCCCGGATCGCCCACGTTCGAGCAGCCCTGATAGAAGAGGATGCCCTTTACGGTGTAGTTCAGGATGGGGTTGAAGGTGCCGTTGCCCCAGAGCATGGCGCGATGGTAGTCCCACTCCTTCTTGAAGTTGACGATGCCCATAGAGTCGGTGGGCTCGTTGGTGTATTTCTCCAGATTCTCCTTCGTCAGCCAACTCTCCACGCGCGAGCCACCCTTGTTGGCCTCGATGATGCCCACGGGGATGTCAAGCGTACGGCTCACCATCCGGGCGAAGAAATAGCCGGTGGCCGAGAAGTCGCCCACCGTCTTCGGCGAGCACTGGCGCCATTCGCACTGAGCGTCCTCCTGGGGCTTCAGGCGCATGATGCTGGGTATCTTCACCGAGCGCACGCCTTTCGAGTGGATGGCATCCACCACGTGATGGTTGTAGCCCTCGACGGGGCACATGCCGAAGCCCTTGACGGGCATCTCCATGTTCGACTGGCCGGCACAGACCCATACCTCGCCCGCGAGTACATTATTTATAGTGAGGGTCTCGCCGTCGTCGAACGTCACCGACAGCGGCTCGTAACTGGCCTTGGGCGTCTTGACCTTGACGAGCCACTTGCCGTCCTTGCCCACTTTGGCCTGGGCCACTTCGTCGCTCCACGAGGTCGTCACCTTCACCGTCTTGCCAGGCTTGGCCCATCCCCAGAGGCGGGCGTCCGTCTGCTGTTGCAGTACCATGTTGTCGCCGATGATGTGCGGCAGTCTTACTTTGGCCTGTGTGCTTGTGCTGAGCGCAGCCAATGCCAGAATCGTCAGAATCTTTTTCATCTTTTACTTTTTATTATGAGTTTTAAGTTTCTGACTGCAAAATTACGAAAAAAGCCACAGATTACACATATTTTTGCGGATTAATTCTGTGATAATCCTCAAAAACTGCGATTATCTGTGCCATCTGTGACGTAAATTGTGAAATAATTCGTAATTTTGTAGCCAAAAAAATAGAGAGATAATGAAAAGAACAGGTTTTATCGCGCTGCTGCTGGTGCTGACAGCAGTGGCTTTTGCACAGAAAGGGACGAAGATGGATTTGTGGCCAAACGGTGCTCCTAACGACAATGGAGATGAGAAGGACAAGGCGGAACTGACCGTCTATCTGCCGGATGCGAAGAAGGCGACGGGCCGGGCCGTCGTCTGCTGCCCTGGCGGTGGCTACACCCATCTGGCGATGGATCACGAAGGCCATCAGTGGGCCACCTTCTTCAATATGAAGGGCATCGCCCTGATTGTCGTAAAGTATCGGATGCCCCACGGCGACTACAAGATCCCCATCTCTGACGCTGAGGAGGCCATGAAGACCGTCCGCCGCAATGCCGACGAGTGGCATATCGACCGCAACGACGTGGGAATTATGGGATTCTCGGCCGGAGGTCATCTGGCTTCCACTATTGCCACCCACTCCAAGGGCGAAGCGGCACCTAACTTCCAGATTCTCTTCTATCCCGTCATCACGATGGACCCCTCCTTTACCCATAAGGGGTCGCACGACAACTTCCTGGGGACGAAGCACTCCAAGAAGGAGATGAAGAAACTGGAATATGAGTACAGCAATGACATTCAGGTGAACCGTACCACGCCACGTGCCTTTATCGCCCTCAGCGACGACGACCGTGCCGTGCCTGCTGCCAACGGCTTCAACTACTATTCCGAACTTTACCGCCACGACGTGCCGGCCTCCATCCACATCTATCCCACCGGGGGGCACGGCTGGGGCTATCGCGAGTCGTTCACCTATCATTATAATATGATATTCGAACTGAAGGCCTGGCTGGAGAGTTTTTAAATTAGTCTAAGTAAACTAGAGAACTAAGAATGATGAATAAGAACGAAAGATTTGTCATCACCATCAACCGCGAAGTCGGGACTGGTGGACGTACCGTAGGCCGCATATTGGCCCAAAAACTGGGAGTGAAGTACTGCGACAAGACCGTCATCGACGGCCTGACCCATAAGTTCGGGCTCTCGCCGGAACGCATCGAGGAAATCAAGGCGCAGAAGAAGTCGTGGTGGAACGACATCAACAACTACTACCAGACGCTAGTCAACAGCGCCGGCATGCCCATGGAGGCCGAGGTGAAACTCGACAATGCCACGATGTATGAGACCGAGAAGTGCATCCTGCAAGAGGTGGCCTCGCAGACGTCGTGCGTCGTGGCAGGCCGCACGGGCTTCATGGTGTTCCGCGACTGGCCCAACCACTTGAGCGTCTTCATCCAGGCCTCGATGGAGCACCGTGTCCAGCGCATCATGCGCCGCCAGAACGTCAGCGAGCAGGAGGCCCGCGACATCATAGAGAAGATGGATACCACCCGTGAAGCCTATATCAAGAAATACGAGAAGACCTCTCGCTACGACACGCGCAACTACCAGTTGGTCATCTCTGCCGATGGCAAGACGGAGGAGGAAATGGCCGATTTCATCTTGCAGTACATCGGATAGAACCGGCCAATAGGCATCAGTGTGAATCAGTTTCTGCCTTCCAACCTCCGATCGATCGGAGGGTGGAAGCCTGTGCTGGGCGCCGGCAAGGCGCCTCAGTGAATGCGTTATGACCGATGCGGCTTCGTATGGCGGATGACTCGGCAGGGATTTGTTTGGCCTGTAATGCCCTTTTTCTTGGAATATGCAAAGAAAACAGTGATTTTTTTTGTGTTTTCCAAGAAAAGGATTAATTTTGCACCTCGAATGAAGTTTTTTTGATTTTACGAACATTAGGAAATGAATATGGGAAGACACTGTTTCTCCTTGCTGTTGCTGCTGGCTCTCGCTCTGACAGGCCAGGCACAGAGCCAGAAAGACCATAACTTCGAGGTGGCCAAGCATCTGGACATCTTCAACAATCTCTATAAGAACCTCGACCTGCTCTATGTCGACACGCTCAATCCCAAGGAGGTCATCGGGACGGGCATCAATGCGATGCTGCGCAGGCTCGACCCTTACACGGAGTATTATTCACAGGACGAGACCAAGAACCTGCGCATGATGCTGACAGGCAAGTATGCCGGCATCGGCGCCCTGATCCGCAAACATCAGAAACTGGATCGCGTGGTTGTCGACGAGCCCTATGAGAATATGCCTGCTGCCGTTGTCGGACTGAAGAAGGGAGACATCATCCTTAGCATCGACGACACGCTGATGACCGACAAGGACGTCAGTTACGTGAGCAGTCATCTGCGTGGCGAGCCCGGCACCAGTTTCCTCCTGAAAGTGATGCGCCCGTCGACGGAGAAACTGATGAAGTTCAAGATCACGCGCAAGAACATCAAACTGCCCGAACTGCCCTATTATGGGATGCGTGATGGCCATATCGGCTATATCAACTACAACTCGTTCACCCAGGAGAGCGGCAAGGAGGTGAGGCGCGCCTTTATCGAACTGAAGAAGCAGGGGGCCACGTCGCTCATCCTGGACTTGCGCGGAAATGGTGGCGGCTCTGAGGCTGAGGCTGTCGACATCGTCAACCTCTGGGTGCCGAAGGAGGTGGCTGTGGTTGAGAACCGTGGCAAGGTGAAACAGGCAAGCCATGTCTACAAGACGCGCCTGGAGCCAGTCGACACCATCATGCCCATTGTGGTGCTGGTGAACGGCGAGACGGCCTCTGCCAGCGAGATCACCAGCGGCGCCCTGCAGGATCTGGACCGCGCCGTCATCGTGGGGACGCGAACCTACGGCAAGGGACTGGTGCAGATGCCTATCGACCTGCCCTACAACACGAATATGAAACTGACCACGTCGAAATACTATATCCCCAGCGGGCGCTGCATCCAGGCCATCAACTACAAGCAGGGCAGCACAGGCTATCGTGAGCATATCCCCGACTCGCTGACGAAGGTGTTCCATACCCGCAACGGCCGTGAGGTGCGCGACGGAGGCGGCATCAAGCCCGACCTGGAAGTGAAGGCCGACACCATCCCCAACATCGCCTTCTATCTCTCCGCCTCCGGGCAGGACTCCACGGAAGTGATGTTCGACTATGTGGTGGACTACATCGCCAGCCATCCCACGGTGGACGCTCCCTCAGCGTTTCATCTGACGGATGCCGACTGGGAGGCTTTCAAGCAGCGTGTCATCAAAAGCGGCTTCACCTACGACCCCGTCAGCCAGAAACAATTCGACGAACTGGTAAAGACGGCTAAGTTCGAGGGCTATTACGAAGATGCCAAGGCTGCCTTCGACACCTTGCAGGGCAAGTTGAAGCACGACGTGGCCTTCGACCTGGAGAAGCACAAGACTGTGCTGAAGCAGATGCTGGAGACCGACATCATCGCTGCCTATTACTATCAGGCTGGCGCCATCCAACTCGGACTGCAATACGACAGGCAGTTGAAGGAGGCCGAGCGCCTGCTGAAGAATCCAGAGGAATACAGGAAACTGCTGGCTCCTAAGAAACCTAAGGAAACCTCCTCGCTAGTACCCTTAGGCCGGAAATCGGATACAAATATCTCCTTGAAACAAAAGAAAAAGGTAATATTTAGTGCCATCGCTTAATTTTTTTTAAGAATTATTTGGCGGTTTCGCGGAAAATTCGTAATTTTGCACCCGTTCAGTGGAATGAGAGACTCGCAAGAGCCTCTCATTTTCATTATTATTAGTGTATCGATGATTAATAAAGAGACAGTAAGAGCATTGGTGGAAGAGTGGTTGCAGGGCAACGACTATTTCCTGGTAGACATTATTTTTGGTGCCGACGACCGCATTGTGATTGAGATTGACCACGCTGACGGTGTGTGGATTGAAGACTGCGCTGAGTTGAGCCGTTTCCTGCAGGAGCACCTGGGAGACGAACTGGGCGATTACGAACTTGAAGTGGGCAGTGCCGGCATCGGGCAGCCCTTCAAGGTGGAGCAGCAGTATCTGAATCACATCGGCGACGAGTTGGAGGTGATGGATGCCGACGGCAAAAAGGTGCAGGGCATCCTGAAGGAGGTCAGCGGACGTGAGTTCGTACTGACCGTCAAAGAAAAGCAGACCGTGGAGGGCAAGAAGCGCCCTGTCCTCGTCGATGTGGACAAGACTTACTCGATGGATGGCGTGAAGTATGCCAAGTATGTCCTGGCGTTTAAGTAAAGGTAAAAAGGTAAAAAGGTGAAAAGGTAAAAAAGTAAAAATATAAAATCAGAATGGCAAGTAGAGATGCGAAAGGCCCCTCAATGATTGAGACCTTTCAGGAATTCAAAGAGACCAAGAACATTGACCGCACGACATTGGTGAGTGTACTTGAGGAGAGTTTCCGGAACGTGATAGCGAAAATCTACGGTTCGGATGAGAACTTCGACGTGATTGTAAACCCCGACAAGGGTGACTTTGAGATCCATCGTAACCGTGTGGTGGTAGCCGACGGTGAGGTGGAGGATGAAAACAAGGAGATCGCCCTGAGCGAAGCCCAGAAAATTGAACCCGACTACGAGGTTGGTGAAGAGGTCAGTGAGGAAGTGAACTTCCAGAAGTTCGGCCGGCGTGCCATCCTGAACCTCCGTCAGACGCTGGCTTCGAAGATCCTGGAACTGGAGCACGACTCCCTCTATCAGAAGTATAAGGACAAGGTGAACACCGTGGTCAGTGGTGAGGTGTACCAGATCTGGAAGCGCGAGGTGCTGCTGATGGACGATGAGGGCAACGAACTCCACCTGCCGAAGAACGAGCAGATACCTTCCGACAACTATCACAAGGGTGAGACGGTGCGAGCCATCGTAAAGGAGGTGCAGAATGAGAACAACAATCCGCGCATCATCCTCTCCCGCACCAGTCCTGTGTTCCTGGAGCGTTTGCTCGAGGCGGAAGTGCCTGAGATCAGCGACGGCCTGATTACTATCAAGCGCGTGGCCCGCATGCCAGGTGACCGTGCGAAGGTGGCTGTGGAGAGTTACGACGAGCGTATCGACCCGGTAGGTGCCTGCGTCGGCGTGAAGGGTAGCCGTGTGCATGGCATCGTCCGTGAATTGGGCAATGAGAACATCGATGTCATCAACTACTCTTCCAACGTGCAACTGTTTATCCAGCGCGCCCTGAGCCCAGCCAAGGTGTCGAGCATCACGCTGGATCAGGAGAACCGCAAGGCCGAGGTCTTCCTGCAGCCAGAGGAGGTGTCGCTGGCTATCGGTCGTGGCGGTATGAACATCAAACTGGCTTCGATGCTGACGGAATACACCATCGACGTCTTCCGTGTGGTCAATGAGAATGAGGCCGACGAGGATATCTATCTGGATGAGTTTGCCGATGAGATCGACCAGTGGGTGATTGACTCTATCAAGGGCATCGGTCTGGATACGGCTAAGGCTGTGCTGAATGCTCCGCGTGAGATGCTCATTGAGAAGGCTGACCTCGAGGAGGAGACCGTAGACCATTTGCTGGAAGTGCTCCGTGCGGAGTTTGAATAACTTTGATGTTTCAATTTCCAATTTTTTAATTTCAAACAGAAAAGAATGGGAGTCAGATTAAACAAAATATTAACAGAACTGAATATAGGACTTCAGACGGCAGTTGATTTCCTGAAGAACAAGAAGAGCCTGGGCGAGATTAGAGACGACGCCAACGTCAACACCAAGATCTCTGACGAGCAGTATAATGCGCTTGTCAAGGAGTTCAAGGGGGATAAGGACGTGAAGAAGCAGGCCAACATGATCTTCCCCAAGAAAGAGAAGAAGGTGAAGCCGAAGGAGACGAAGGTCGAGTTGCACGAGGAGCCGCGTCAGGAGTTTAAGCCCTTAGGCAAGATTGACTTGGACAGCCTTGGGAAAAGACCTGCTGCCGAGAAGAAGCCAGAACCTGCACCTCAGGCACCTGCCGAGCCAGAGGTGAAGAAGGTGGAATCCGTGGTTGTTGAGAAGAAAACGGAGCCAGAGCCGGAGAAGTCGGTCGTGGTGGAGCCGAAGACGCCAGCACTCCAGGAAACCCAGACAAAGTCAGAGCCAAAACCCGCCCCTGCCCCGCAGCCGGCACCAGCATCTCAGCCGGTACCAGCATCTCAGCCGACACCTGCCCCGCAGCCGTCGCCTGCTTCTCAGCCGGAGCCCGCTCCACAGCCGACGTCCGCATCTCAGCCGATGCCTACATCTCAGCCGGAGCCCGTTGAGGACAAAGAGCAGCCGTCAGCCAAGGAGCAGCCGAAGGTGTTTAAGTTGAAGATAGAGCAGAAGATCGGGACGGCCAACCTGAATGTGGTGGGCAAGATCGACCTCGACTCGCTCAACCAGAGCACGCGTCCGAAGAAGAAGACGAAGGAGGAGCGCAGGAAAGAGCGTGAGGAGAAGCAGGCCCAGATGCGTGGTGGCAATAATGGTGAGAAGAAGAAGCGCGAACGTATCCGTGGGGGTAAGGAGCGCGTTGACATCGAGGCTGCTGCCAATCAGGACAAGACTCAGAACAGCAACAAGAAGAATAAGAACAAAGGCGGCAACCAGAACTTCCAGGATGGCGGACAACAGGCTGGTGGCAAGAATAAGAAAAAGAACCGTCCTGCCAAGCCTCTGGAGGTGGACGACGAGGCCGTGGCCCGTCAGGTGAAAGAGACGCTGGCCCGTCTGACTTCGAAGACCAACCAGACCAAGAAAGGTGCTAAGTATCGTAAGGAGAAGCGCGATGCCGTGCAGGAGCGCATGAGCGAGGAGATGGCCGCAGAGGCCGCACAGAGCAAGGTGCTCAAACTGACGGAGTTCGTGACCGTCTCCGAACTGGCCACGATGATGAACGTGGGTGTCAATCAGGTCATCGGTACCTGTATGAGCATCGGCATCATGGTGAGCATCAACCAGCGTCTGGATGCGGAGACCATCAATATCGTGGCCGAGGAGTTCGGCTTCACCACTGAATATGTGAGCGCCGAGGTGCAGAATGCCATCACTGAAGAGGAGGACGACGAGAACGACCTCGTCAACCGCGCACCAATCGTGACGGTGATGGGTCACGTAGACCACGGTAAGACCTCGCTGCTCGACTTCATCCGCAACACCAACGTGATTGCCGGTGAGGCGGGCGGTATCACCCAGCACATCGGCGCCTACAATGTGAAACTGAAGGATGGCCGCCAGATCACGTTCCTCGACACGCCGGGTCACGAGGCCTTCACCGCCATGCGTGCCCGTGGTGCCCAGGTGACGGATATCGCCATCATCATCATTGCCGCCGACGACTCGGTGATGCCCACCACCAAGGAGGCCATCGCCCATGCCCAGGCTGCCAACGTGCCGATGGTGTTTGCCATCAACAAGATAGACAAGCCGGGTGCCAATCCCGATAAGATCCGTGAGGACCTGGCCAATATGAACCTGCTCGTCGAGGAGTGGGGCGGTAAGTATCAGTGTCAGGAGATCTCGGCCAAGAAGGGCATCGGTGTCGATGACCTGCTGGAGAAAGTGCTTCTGGAGGCTGAGATGCTCGACCTGAAGGCCAACCCTAACCGCAAGGCTACGGGATCGATCATCGAGAGTTCGCTCGACAAGGGGCGTGGCTATGTGTCAACAGTGCTTGTGTCGAACGGTACGCTGAAGGTGGGCGACATCGTGGTGGCCGGTACCAGTTACGGGCGCATCAAGGCGATGTTCAATGAGCGTAACCAGCGCATCGAGAAGGCCGGCCCTGCCGAGCCCGCCATCATCCTCGGTCTGAACGGTGCCCCGACGGCCGGCGACTCCTTCCACATCATGGAGACGGAGCAGGAAGCCCGCGAGATCACCAACAAGCGACTTCAACTGCAGCGTGAGCAGAGCCTGCGCACCACGAAGACCCTCGGACTGGATGACATCTCGCACCGTATCGCACTGGGCGAGTTCCACGAACTGAACATCATTGTCAAAGGTGATACCGACGGATCGATCGAGGCTTTGTCGGATTCGTTTATCAAACTCTCTACTGAGAAGGTGCAGGTGAACGTGATCTCGAAGGCGGTCGGTCAGATCTCGGAGAACGACGTCATGCTGGCTTCGGCATCCGATGCCATCATCGTCGGCTTCCAGGTGCGTCCTTCTGCTGATGCCCGTCGTGCCGCTGAGCGTGAGGGCGTGGAGATCAATACCTATTCTATTATTTATGATGCCATCGACGAGGTGAAGTCAACGATGCAGGGTATGCTCGACAAGGTGAAGAAGGAAATCGTATCCGGCGAGATCGAAGTGAAGCAGGTGTTCAAGATATCCAAGGTGGGCACTGTGGCCGGTGGCCTGGTGACCGACGGAAAGGTACACAACAAGGACAAGGCCCGCGTCATCCGCGACGGTATCGTCATCCACACGGCTCCTATCGATGCCCTGAAGCGCTTCAAGGACGATGCCAAGGAAGTGGCAACAGGCCTGGAGTGCGGTATCTCACTGGTTAACTTCAACGATATCCAGGTGGGCGACATCATCGAGACCTTCACGGAGATTGAGGTGGAGCAGAAACTGTAGACGGATGAAGAAACAGGTATACCGCACTTTCTCCAGCCGGCTGACCAGGAGGCTCGTGCTCACGCTGCTTATAGTGATGAGCATAGCCTCTTTTGTGGTTTTTATGCTTGGAGGATCTTTTGCCATAATGAACGAGGGGGAACGCCACGAGGTGATGGTGGAGGCCCTGGCGGAGAATATCCAGCGGGTTGTCTCTGAAGTTTGCGTCGGAACGCAGAATTCGCTGCCCGAGGTGGAGGAAAACCTCGACCGCCCCGACCGTCTGATGGCATCAGTAGAGCGGATTGTCAGTCAGAATCCTCGTATACGCAGTTGCGGTATCAGTTTCATCGAAGGATATTATCCCCAAAAGGGCCGTGCCTTTATGCCGTATGCCTTCAGAGGCGACAGCGGTCGCGTCGAGGTGTCAGACCTTGGTACCGCGCGTCAGGACTATCTGCACGAGAAGTGGTTTCTGGAGGGGCTGCAGGCCAAAGGCGGCTACTGGTCGGAGCCCTTCTTCGAGGCCGTCGACTCCGTTGCTCCATTGGTGGCCTATCTCCAGCCTGTCCGCGACGCGCAGGGTCGCACTGTGGCGGTGCTGGGCGTCGACCTGCCGCTCAGCGGCATCCATAAGGACATGGCTGCAATGGATGGCAGGATCTTTGCCAGCGAGTGGACCAGCGGTGGGGGACGAAAGAGTAAGCAGTACAAACCTTACAGTTTCCTCATCTCCGGCAAGGGCACCTTCCTCGTCCATCCGGACAAGCAGCGCATCATCCGCGATAATATCAACAATATCATTAAAGCCTCGCCCGACACACTTGCCGCCTATGCCGGCAGACGGATGAAGGCTGGAGAGAGCAGCGCAGAGGACAAGAATGAGGATGCCTATTTGGAGACGTTCGAATTTGACGGTGCCGACAGTTATTTCTTCTACAGGCCCATCAAGCAGACTGACTGGTCGGTGGCGCTTGTCGTGCCAGAATTGTCGATTGACATGGTAGGCTATATTGTGGGAGGTGTCCTGGTCTTCTTTGTACTCGTGGCGGTATTGGTGGTATGGCTCGTCAGCAGACTCTCTATCCGTAGGGCCACGATGCCGCTGAAACTGCTGGCATCCTCTGCCGACGAGGTGGCCAAGGGCAATTTTGACACCCCGCTGCCTGACATTAAGTACAACGACGAGTTCCTGCAACTGCGTGACTCTTTCGAGGTCATGCAGCACTCCCTGACACTGTATATCGCAGAACTCAAGGATACTACCGCCTCAAAGGCCGCCATGGAGAAGGAACTGAAGGTGGCCCACGACATCCAGATGTCGATGCTGCCCAAGATATTCCCGCCCTATCCTGAGCGAAGCGACATTGATATTTATGGTATGCTGACACCGGCGAAGGACGTGGGCGGCGACCTGTTCGACTTCTACATCCGCGACGAGAGGCTGTTCTTCTGTATCGGCGATGTGTCGGGCAAGGGTGTGCCGGCCTCGTTGGTGATGGCTACGACGCACTCTCTGTTCCGCAGCATATCGGGACACATGTCAGACCCTGTGCGCATAGCCGAGACACTGAACAACACGCTGGCCGACGGCAATGAGACCAGTATGTTCGTGACGGCCTTTATCGGCGTGCTCGACCTTGCTACAGGCTGCCTGCGCTATTGCAACGCCGGCCATAACCCGCCGCTGATCATTGGGCGTGAAGTCAGTGTGCTGGATTGTGAGCCGAATGTGGTGCTCGGCCTGATGCCCGGATTGACGTTCGTACAGCAGGAGATACACCTTGACCCTCAGACCTCCGTCTTCCTCTTTACCGACGGTCTCAACGAGGCAGAGGATGCGACGCATGCCCAGTTTGGTGACGACCGCGTCCGAAGCGTGCTGGAAAAACTGCTGAAAGAGAATAAGAACGAGCCGGAAATGATTGTCACTCAGATGTGTGATGCCGTCCACAGTTACGTAAATGGGGCGGAGCAGAGTGACGACCTGACGATGCTGGCCATCAAATATAAGGGAGGAGAGAGGAAAGAGGAAAGAGGAGAGAAAGACAATGGAAAACAAGGATAAAAACATAGACCCGGAAGAGCAGAAAGGCGATAACGAACTGGTGCGCCGTATCGCCGAGCAGAAATACGAGTTCGGCTTCACCACAGATGTGCATACGGAGATCATCCCGGTAGGTCTGAACGAGGATGTCGTCCGCCTCATCTCGCAGAAGAAGGGAGAGCCGGAGTGGATGCTTGACTTCCGCCTGAAGGCATTCCGATATTGGCAGGAGCAGGCGGAGCCGACGTGGGGACATGTCCATGTGCCGGAGATCGACTATCAGGCCATCTCCTACTATGCTGACCCCACTGCGAAGAAGCCGTCCTCTGGTTCAGTGGGCAGCGGCAATGTCGCCGCCATCGACCCCGAACTGGAGAAGACCTTCGACAAACTGGGCATCCCCCTGGAAGAGCGCCTGGCCCTGAGCGGGAATACCGCAGTCGACGCCATCATGGACTCTGTATCGGTGAAGACCACCTTCAAGGAGAAACTCCGAGAGAAGGGGGTCATCTTCTGCAGCATCGGCGAGGCCATCAAAGAGCATCCCGACCTGGTGCGCGAGTATCTAGGCACGGTCGTGCCCTATCGCGACAACTTCTTCGCAGCCCTCAACTCGGCGGTATTCTCCGACGGCTCCTTCGTCTATATCCCCAAGGGCGTGCGCTGCCCGATGGAACTGAGCAGTTACTTCCGCATCAACGCCCGCAATACAGGCCAGTTCGAGCGCACGCTGATCATTGCAGACGACGATTCGTATGTCTCCTATCTCGAAGGCTGTACGGCTCCGATGCGCGATGAGAACCAACTCCATGCGGCCATTGTCGAGATTATCGTCAAAGAGCGTGCAGAGGTGAAATACTCCACCGTGCAGAACTGGTATCCCGGCGATGAGCAGGGCAGGGGAGGTGTGCTGAATCTGGTGACGAAGCGCGGCGATCTGCGGGGCGCGGACTCCAAACTCTCATGGACGCAGGTGGAGACGGGCTCGGCTATCACATGGAAATATCCCTCGTGTATATTAAGAGGCGACCGCTCGCAGGCTGAGTTCTACTCAGTGGCCGTGACCAACAACTATCAGGAGGCCGATACAGGCACGAAGATGATCCATATCGGACGGGACACCAAGTCGACCATTATCTCGAAGGGCATCTCTGCGGGTCACTCGCAGAACTCGTATCGCGGTCTCGTGCGTGCTGCGGCCACTGCCGACAATGCCCGCAACTACTCTTCGTGCGATTCCTTGCTCCTGGGTTCCGACTGTGGCGCCCATACCTTCCCTTATATGGATGTGCACAACGACACCGCCATCTTCGAGCACGAGGCCACCACCTCGAAGATCAGCGAAGACCAACTCTTCTACTGCAACCAGCGCGGCATACCCACCGAGCAGGCTGTCGGACTCATCGTAAACGGCTATGCCAAGGAGGTGCTGCAGAAACTCCCGATGGAGTTTGCCGTCGAGGCACAGAAACTCCTCTCCGTCTCTCTCGAAGGTACTGTCGGATGAAACTATTCCGTATCCTTACCTAGGAGTGGCAGAATTCAAGAATGCCATCAGTATTGTAAAAATTAACAGGCTCTTTTTGGGAAATAGAAGCCTGTTATTTTTCGTAAAGAGCCTGTTTTCAGATAAAAAGAGCCTCTTAATTTCCGATAGGAGCCTCTTAATTTCCGATAGGAGCCTCTTAATTTCCAATAAGAGGCTGCTACAACTCTCTCGTGCACACGTATAGTTGCCTCTCGCGCACACGTATAGTTGCTATATGCCATTTCTATCCCACACTTCTTACACTTCTTACACCTGCGGGCACTGGATTTAGGGGATCAATCCCAAAAGTCTGTTGCGGGTTGTGACCTCCCCTAACCCCTCCTGTAGGAGGGGGATTAGTTACCACCGAAGGGGAGGGGGCC
>OCVV011344056.1_pt1 | contig 23298 bp, 18 predicted proteins | sample 1539721 | NCBI WGS metagenome assembly OCVV01 (sample SAMN02144230, study PRJEB22623) | gut metagenome | biome: sheep rumen | host: Ovis aries | place: New Zealand
CATGGGAGGTAAGGGGGTGGCTCAGGAATCGTGACGGAGTGGCTCAGAAAAAAGTGACGCCGCCGGCTCAAATCTACTTGACGGAACACATGAAGCCCCAGCTCACAAGGTCTTGCAGGTTCATGCGCGCCCTCAGCTCGTCTGTGGTCAGAAGCCCCGGCGACGCGGAGGGCGCGCCCGCAAGCGCGAGCCCGCTGCTCAGCAGGCGCTTCCGCACGATGCCCTCGATCCCCATGAACGCGCCGGCAAACACGTTCAGCACGCGCCCCGCGTCCAGGGTCACCTCGCGCTGGCCCTGGGCCTCCGGCGCCAGCTCCAGCGTCCCGCCGTCCAGGAGCTTCAGGAAGTTGCCCTGGCTGTCAAAGCTCCGGCCGCCCTCGCGCGTCTTGCGAACCAGCTTGTCCGCCTCGTCCCAAAACGCGAGCACCGGACGTCCGTCGCTTCTCTCCATCACGCCGGCCACGCGCCTCAGCTCGCTGCTCACAGAGTCGCCAACCCATCCGGCGCCCGTGATGCCAGAGCAGTCGATGCTCACCAGCTCAAGCCCCATGACCTTCGCGACCACCTTCATCACGAAGCTCTTGCCGCTCGCCGTGCTGCCAGAAAGCATGAACGCGCACGCGCGGGGCAGGTCCAGGTCGTCCACGCCGCGGGCGCGCATCTCCATGCGCTGCAGGCACGAGTACGTCAGCCCCACCACCTCGCGGAGCACGTCCTCCTGCCCCACCACGTAGCGCCGGCACTCCGCAAGCACCTCGTCGCGCGGCCTCGCCAGAATGGACTCGATCGCCTCCACCGCCCCGGCGGGGTCTCCCGGCGCAGCGCATCCGCCCGCCGCGGCAAAGCCGCCCGCGGCCGCAGTCCCAAATCGCACGTCCGACATAACGCAAGCCTCCCAGCCCGGCGCACCCGCGCCGCCCAGGAAAGATTATGCCCCCGCCGCGCCATCCCAAGCGCCTCGTCCGGGCGAGAAGAGCCCGCCCCTTTGGTCGCGACGAATCGGCCAGACGCAGGCTCCTGCCAATCCCTACCCCTTGAAAATGACGTCGTTGTGGTACTCGATGAAGTCGCGGCGCGGCCTCATCCTCGTGGGCAGCCGCATCTCCCGTTTGTCGAAGCTCCACAGCCAGTCGTTGTACGACCCGTCGCGCGGCACCGTCGACGAGACCCGTATGCGCATGTGCTCGTCGATCGTCATGAGCCCCTGGTCAAACGCCCGGTCATGCAGGGCGTTCAGCAGCAGGCCGTTGTCCGGAGAGACCTTCTCCCTCGAGTCGGAGGCGGCCCACGGCTTGATGTGGCTCGCCATCAGCAGCGTGTCGATCGCCATGCCGGTAAAGCAGCACTGGTGGCTGTAGTTCTCCAGAAGCGAGTTCCTAAAGTAGCTCTGGTTCACGCGCGTGGTGGCCTCCACGATCCTGTCATGTCCCTCCGGCACGCTCACAAGCAGGAAGCCGACCTCGTCACCCTCCGCGTTCGTTCCGCCCAGCCTGGCATCCAGCAGAGAGACCGCCTGCTGCATGAGCTCGTTTCCCTTGGCGTCGTACTCCTCCCACACGTGGGCGTCAAGCTTGCTGCCATGCGCAAGCCCCTTGCCGCTCCTCATTGGGTCCCACGCCTTGATGTTCCCGAGCTTCAGCGCCACGGAGGATGGCGTCCTCCCCACTGCGTCCGCCAGCGCGATGACGTCCTTGTTCTGCTTGGTCTGCTGCCCGGACGGCAGGTAGAAGTACAGCGCAAACGCAGCCAGCGTGTCTTCCCAGCTCCAGTTTCGCCTCTCAGACATAAGGCACCTCCCGCGTCGTCACCAAGCCAGGCTAGACGCGGGAGGTGCGCTCGCGTTCGAAGATCCGGCGAGAAGGCCAGGCTCCGTGGCAGCCGGCTCGATGCGAGCTGGGATAATCCATAAGTGCACTTCTATCGGAAAGAGTCAGAGAGAATCAAGACCATGCTATGACCGCTTTTTTAGCAAGATCTTTCGCCCTTTGATCAACGCTTTTATCATCGAATTTATCAGGATAGTCCCTTACAAGCTCGCGAATGAGTTTGAAAGTATCTATTGGCTTGCCCCTGCTCACTCCATGAGAGTCTTTGAGGTCTGCTCGGTACTTATTGAGTTTATCCTCATAGTTATCGTTACCTGCGCTCGAGTTTTCGGGTTGATAGAGTATCGCCAAGTTTCCGATGCTCTTTATCACTTGGTTTGTGAAGTCAACGTTATCGAATCCTTCGGCATCGATGACAGATGAGCCCACCCATTGCCTAAGTACCTCAATATCAGGCTGCTTTGGAATGATGTGCTCAACCGACAGCTGCTTCCTATCTACCGATATAGGCATATGGGCACCCCATTCCTTTTCTTCTATACGCCGAAGTAGCGTCCTTGCAATCTTCTGAGGTTTTGCTGAGTAGTCAAATGTCAAATTCCTGAAGTAATCTTCAAAGACATCGTCACGCTGCTGCTGTTGCTTGAAAAACTCAATCACATCTTTCGCAGTCTTCGATTCGTCCACCATCACCTCACAAGCGCTACTGAACACTGCGTCAAGCTTATTAGATGACTGCTCACAAACAATGTGCCGCGCTATAAATACGAGAATACTGTCTGCGACACTTGCGAAGTCCTCGGTTGATACACCAAACTTGACCCCAGCGGCAAGCAGAGGGACGTAGGCTTGAACTTGCCCAAAATCCCGCATATCTTGCAACTGCATGCACGCCGGGTTGTTTGCCGAAGGATTCTTGAGCTCTGCATATACCTTTGCACAGTTCGTGAGTTCGGAGAGTACTGACGATACGCTATCCGATCTTAATATGTTTTTGAATTCGCTATACGTATCCTTGCGCGAAACTCTGGACGTCTTCTTATAGAAGAGGAAATGTGATAGAAAGTCTACTAGACAATCTTCCCCAACCAAAGACGATATGTTCTCCCATTGGCTAAGGCTTTGGTCCCGGCTCTTTGACTTCATCAATACAATATTCTTTACCTGTTCAGCCGGGGTAAGAGAAAGTCCCGTTGCATTTAGCGACTCAAAGATCTGATATGCATCAGAATCCTCCTCGCAATAAATTCCAACAAAGGTCAAATTGTATCTAACCTGTTCTGCTAGTCCATTTACTGCTTTCTCGGGATTCTCCCTCTCGCAGAATTCGTCAATGAACTGCTTACATAGTTGATAATTATGATTTAGATGCTTGGCACCTAGGTATTTCTTTGTAAATTTATCAGAAGTGCCATACAGAAGGCTTCTGTAGCATTCTTGAGTGTTAATATTTGAGAAATTGATAACTGGAACAAGTCTGCTATTTTCATCCTTCTTCTCGGTATCAATCAGCTGGTCAATCTTCTCCTCAAGTTCTATTTCATTTTCTTTTGCATAATCGCGAAGCGCAATAAGTAGAAGCGAGAGTGTGGAGAGCCTTTGCTGCCCATCGATAACGTTCATCTTGACGAAATTCTTGAGTCGGGGCGACTTCAAGATATCCCTCGTATTGCGCGATACTTCCTCATCGAATGCAATTGTGACAATTGATCCGCAAAAGTGTTTGGAGACTTTGGACACTCCGCTCTTACTATTTGTTTCGTACAACGCCCCGATATCATCAAGTAATGTTTCAACTTCTCCTCGACTCCACGAGTAGTCTCTCTGGTAATCGGGAATTGAAAACACAGTGTTGTGAACGATGTCGTCCAGACTGTTAAAGTCTATATGGTTCACTTACATTCCTCCGTTAGTAAGTTCTGGCACATTGATTTCGTCGTCACACGGCTTAATAAGACATTGCTCACACCATGTTTGCAAGCGGGTTCACGGGGCCTAGCCCCTTCGGTTTGAGCTCGAATGACTGCGAATAGTCTACCGCTTCTTTAGAAGGCACCTCCCGCGTCGTCACCAAGCCAGGCTAGACGCGGGAGGTGCGCTCGCGTTCGAAGATTCGGTAAGAAGGCCAGGCTCCGTGGCAGCCGGCCCTACTCCAGCTCCTTGGCAATCTCCCTGCCGATGCGGTACGGAATGCCGGTCACGAGGGCGTTTCCCATGCAGAAGGCCCTGTGTCCATCGGTCATGCCCGTGTCGGTCCACCCCTTCGGGAAGCACTGCAGCTGGTCGAGCTCGTCCGGAACCAGGCGCCTCATGCGGCCGCCCTCGCAGCGGATAATGTGCTTGAAGCGGGACGGACTCGTTCCGCCCTCCCCCGTCAGAATCGTTCTCGACGGGTTTTCGGTCAGGTCGGGGTACGCCATGGACCCCTCGGAGTACATGTACTCGAAGCCCGTCTTCTTGTTCACGCGCTTCTCGCGCTTCGCACCCTTCAGGTACTCCCACCGCGAAAGCTGCTCCTCGGGAACGAAGAACTCCTCCGGAACCTCGCTGTCGGGCACGAGCACGTCAGCCAGACAGCCAAGCCGTCCGGCATATGCCTCCTCAACGTCGCAGGTCAGGGCCGTGTTACCAACCATCACGCCACGGTCCCTGAACGGAGAGCGCTTCAGTCGCTGCTCGTTGAAGTGCATCGTCGCCTCGTAGGGGTCGGCGGGGATGGCAACCTCGAACACGTCCTCCTGGCGCGCAATCGGGAAGGCGCGGGCAATTACGCCGTCGAACAGCCTTCCCTCAAGGTTCCAGCCCGCGTTTCTCTCGGCATATATATAGATGCGCTTGCGACGCTGCGGAAAGCCGTAGGCCCCCGAGTTGATGACCTGCCACTCGACGGAATAGCCCAGGGTTGCCAGGCAGCTCAGGATGATGGCAAAGTCGCGGCCGCGCTGCGAGACCGGAGACTTCAGGAGCCTGTCGACGTTCTCAAACAGGCAGAGTTTTGCGTTGTCAGACGACTTCGATATCTGAATCTGCAGAAAGCGATAGATGTCCCACCACAGGACGCCCTTCTTGCCCTCGATGCCGCCGGCCTGGCTCAACGGTCGTGCCACGCTGTAGTCCTGGCACGGGAAGCCACCCACGACCATGCGGACGGAGGGGATGTCTCTCTTCCCCTCGTCCACCTCGTCCAGAACCTTGTTGATGTCCTCCACCACGACGGACCCCTCGCCAAAGCGGGCCTCATAGCACCTCGCGGCAAACTGGCGGGTCTTCGTCCCTGGCGGCTCCCATTGGTTGGCCCATATCGTCTTGAAGGGGCCGGATGCGGGCATGTCAAACTCGGGGTGCTCCTCGCTGTGATAGCCATCGAGTCCCAGCCTGAATCCCCCGACCCCCGCAAAGAGCTCGGCTACGGTAATCTCCTCGGACACGTTTCTCCAATCGCTGCTGTGCCCTGAAACTTGTGGGATCCATCATAGACGATCGAGTGCCCTCGATCAAGACTTCCATATCCGTCGGCCACTTGCTCCGTCAGCTACTTGCCGCGCGCCCTCGCGATTTCCCCTGCAAGGTAATGGGCGTTCAGCCAGAAGCACTTCTTGACCACGGGCGGACCATACGGCTGGGGACGCGTGTCGCTCGAGTCCCGGCCGTGAGGCCTCACGTGGCAGCAGCGGTTCTCCGTCGCCCCGACGGAAACGTCCGCCCTCCCCCGCCTCACGTTCTCACGCATCTGCTCATAGCAGCGTCTCGCCTCTGGAAGGTCCGCGTCCGGCATCTGCCAAAGCGCCACGTCACGCAGGCGGTATGCGCCCTCGCCATCGATTTCGTACAGCACGAAGAGATACTTCGTCTGCAAGTAACTATAGAAGTCCGAATCCTCGAAGTCCGTCTCCGCAAGCTTGTAGTAGTCAAAGGCGGGGAAGGAGACCGACTCCTTGGGCGTTCCGTTCGCCCTGAGCCTGATGGTCTTCGGCTTGATGCCTGCCTTCACGAACTCGTCGATTTCGGCATCGTCGTCCACGCCCAGGATGCGCTTCGTGATTCTTGCGCACAGGTCCTTCGACTTCGAGATGCCCAGGCGCTGCGCCAGCTCCTCCTCGCTCAGCCCAAAGTACGGCTCGAAGCGAGAACGCACCAGCTCCAGGACGCCCATGTCCTTCTCGCCCGCGCCCCTCTTGATGCCCTGACGGCGCCGGTCGATCATCTCGTTTTCCACCGCCGTCATGTACGAGGCCTTCAGGGCCCACGCACGCGGCTTCGCCAAAACGGGCGAGAAGGGCTGCGTACGCCGCTTGGAGGAGTCTGCCGCCTTCGTGCTCGCCTCGAGGTAGACGGTGTCGGAACCGGAGATGTCCTCCGCATGGCCCGCCCTCACCTTGTCGACGACGGTCTCCCAGTCCAGCTTCATCTGGACGAGGTCGACCTCCGGAATCTCCCAGAGGTCTACCAGCACGATCTTGTAGTCGAGCGGGTCGACGTCCTTCTCCCAGAGGTATGAGATTAGCAGCACCTTTGACGCCTTTTGCATGAAGTGGCTGCGCTCGAAGTCCTCGTTCACGACGGTGTCGTAGTCGATCATGTTGACGACGAGCCGCTCCTTAGCGACGTACCTGCCGCTCTTATCGCGCTTGAGCGGGGTCGTCTTCAACTCGATCCCCACCTCGGGAAAGTCAGGTTCCTGGCTGCTGTTTGGCTTGTATTTGAAGTAGTACTGCTCGACCGCGTTGCCAAACGCACCGCGGCGGCGGTTCGGGCTTTGGAGTTCCGCGGCATCGGTCATCTCGCGCAGGGTGTGACCCTCGAGCCTCTCTGCGTACACCATGATCGAGTCCACGCTGAACTTGTCGTACGGCAGCTTGTCCTGGTCCATTGCGCTCCGTCCTCGGGTTACGAGAAATGCCAATACCTTGGATTATGCCCAATGCGGCGGCCAAGGCATGCACGTTCTTCTCGCCCGGCGCGCAGTGGCGCGGGCGGCAATGCGCGTGGCGACGTGCCTGGTACGCGGGTTGCAGCTGCCTTGCGAGCGGGTGCGTGGCGACTATCGCAGCCAGTCCAGGATCGCGGCGGAAACCTCGCCGGGATAGTCGCGCGGGCCGTTGTGGCCGCCCGGCATGACGGCGGACGTTGCGCCAAGGCCCTGGCACAAAAAGTCCAGGTTGCGCGCGTGGTAGGTGGCGTCGCTCTGGCGGCCGATGCACAAAAGGACGGGCACGCCGGAGCCGCGGATGGCGTCGTAGTCCGGCACGTAGTCGAACGCCCAGGTCTCGCGGGAGAAGCTCGTCTGCATGTTGCGCTCGCGGCATTGCAGCTCGCTCTCGGAGTACGGCACGACGGGCTCGCCGATGGACTCGCGCTGGGTGGTGAGGTAGAGCGCCGTGCTGGAGCGATGCCTTGCAAGTGCCTTGCGGGCGCGCTCTATGTTGGCGAAGACCTCGTCATCGGGGTCCAGGCCGCAAAAGATGGGCGGCTCATACGCCACCAGCCTGCGGAAGAGCCACGGCGCGCGCTCCAGCAGCCGGAGCGCAACCACGGCGCCAAGGCTGTGCGCGACGACGTCTGCCCGGCCGCCCGCCGCACGGATTACGGATGCCAGGTCGCACGCCTGCGCGTCGAGCGACCAGTCGTCGTCCAGTGCGTCCGAGCTTTGACCGCAACCGCGGCGGTCGTAGGCAATGGTGCGCCGCGAAGGCATGCGCGCGACGAGTCCGTCATAAAAGCTGGAATCAACGCCCGCTCCGTGCACCAGCACCAGGGGAAGGCCGTCCGCCTGCGACGGCACGACGTTGCGCACGAGCAGCCGGGCGGAGGGGCCGTGCTCCCCTGTCACCTGCAGCGGCGTGTCCGTGTGCTGCGGATCTTTGGCCATGGCAAAACCTTCCTCTTGCGCGGAGCGCGTGCGCAGGACATGGTAGCACCGCGGCGCCGGTGCGGCGCAACGGGAAGGTGGCGCGGCGGTTACACATGCCTTACAAGGCGGTCGCGCACGCACGGGCGCGCGGCAAGACCATCATACTGACGGGGAGGACACACAACCGCAGCCGGCCGGCGCACAAGGCACGGCCAGACGCCGAAGACAAGGAGGGGCGCATACTCACGGGAGAGGCAATAGCCAAGATGGTGGACTTCTCGGCGGGAAACCTGCACGACGTTGACCACCTGCTGCACGTGTTTGGCCTGGCAAAGGCCATTGCGGAGGGCGAGGGGCTCGACGCGGAGACCCTGCATGTGATAGAGCTTGCGGCTGTGGTGCACGACATCGCGTGCCCGCTGTGCCGCAAGAAGTACGGCTCCGCACCCGGCAAGCTGCAAGAGAAGGAGTCCGCGCCGCTCGTGAGGGAGTTCTTTGCGGGAACGGACGAGCCGCAGGAGACCGTGGAGCGCATTGCGTGGGTCGTGTCGCACCACCACACCTACGAGCCGGTGGACGGCGCGGTGCACCAGGTGATCCTGGAGGCAGACTGGTTGGTCAACACGTCCGAAGGAGTGCGCGACGGCAGGCCTGCGCCCACGAGGCCGGCGCCGTTTTTTGCCACGAGGACCGGGCTTGCGCTGTTTGCGGCGATGTTTCCGCCCGTGGCGCAGTAGCGGCGCACGGCACACGCGACGAGGCGGAGACGGCGGCGCCGCCCGGAGTGGCCACGCGTGAAGCTCGCATTTATTTGATATATCAACCTTGACACGTCAACCGATGAGAGTAGGCTAGCTGCCGACAAAAGGTTGACATGTCAAGGAGACGCACTATGCAACAGCGCAGCGACGCGCCGGCAGAGGGACGCTCCCTCAGCGACGCGCACATGATGCTCTATCGCGCGTTCCACGCGCAGACAAACTTCCTGCGGCCGCGGATGGCCAAGATCGGCCTGGGGCCCGGCCAGCCCAAGATCCTGGGCTACCTTGGGGTGAACGGCCCGTGCAGCCAGCGGACCCTTGCGGAGTACTTCGAGCTTGACCCCGCGGCCGTCAGCCGCATGCTCGCCTCGCTCAGCCAGAGCGGCTTCGTGCGCATGACGCAGGGAGAAGATCGTCGCACCAGGCTTGCGGAGGTCACCGGGGAGGGCAGGGCCGCCCTGGCCGAGTGGGATCGGTGCTGCGACGAGGAGGGCGCGACCATGCTCGCGGGCTTCTCGCCCGACGAGGTGGCCCAACTGCAGGACTACCTCACGCGCATCCACGCGAACCTGCGACGCGCGAACCGCGCCACCGCCCCGGACGGGGAGGCGCTGTGATGGAAGACCTTCGCTATGTAGCGCGCTATCTGCGCGGATATCGGTTGGACATGCTGGCGGCGACGCTGCTGATCATGGGCGAGACCGTCGCGGAGCTCGCGATTCCCTTCCTGATGGCACGCATCGTGGACGTGGGCATCGCTTCGGGCAGCCTGTCGCTCGTGCTTGCCACGGGGCGCCGGATGGTTGTGGTGGCGCTTCTGGCAGGCGTCTGCGGCCTTGGGTACTCGCGCTTCTCGGCCAAGGCCGCCATGGGATTTGGCGCGAACCTGCGCGAGGCGGAGTACGCCCACCTGCAGGAGTACGCGTTCGCAAACCTGGACGAGTTTGAGTCGTCCTCGCTGGTCACGCGTCTGACCACCGACATCACCGTCATCCAGAACGCGTTCGTGATGGGCGTGAGGCCGCTTCTGCGCAGCCCCGTCATGCTGGTGGCCGGCCTGGTGCTGGCGTGCGCCATGAGCGCGCGGCTCGCGGTGGTGTTCTTCGTGATCCTGCCGTTTCTTGCGGTTGCCTTGGGGCTCATCGTGCACCACGTGGCGCCGCAGTATGCGGTGCTGCAGGGCGTGATGGACCGCCTGAACGAGACGCTGCAGGAGGACCTGGTGGCCATACGCGCCATCAAGGCGTACGTACGCGAGGGACACGTGGCGAAGCGCTTCGAGGATGTAAACGCCGCGCTTGCGGACACTGCGACGCACACGTTTGGCGGCGCCGTCCTGAACATGCCCGCGTTCCAGGCGGCCATGGCCGTGGCGAACGTGGGTCTGCTGTGGTTTGGCGGCCAGATGGTCTCCTCCGGCGAGATAGGCGTGGGCACGCTGACCGGCTTCATGAGCTACGTGCTGCTGATCATGAACTCCCTCAACATGATATCGAGCGTGTTTTTGCTGCTCGCGCGCGCCGTCACGAGCGTGGGACGCGTGTGCGAGGTGCTGCGCGAGAAGCCGGCCATGGACCCAAACCCCACGGGCGCGAAGGAGGTGACGGACGGCTCCGTGGAGCTTCGCGACGTCTCGTTCAAGTACAGCGCCACCGCGCGCAGGAACGTGCTGGAGCACGTGTCGCTTCGCTTCGAGCCAGGCTCCACCGTCGGCATCCTCGGCGGCACGGGGTCGGGCAAGTCCTCCCTGGTGCAGCTACTGCCGCGCCTGTACGACGCGACGGAGGGTGCCGTCCTCGTGGGCGGGCGCGACGTGCGCGACTACGACGTGCACGCCCTGCGCGCGGGCGTGGGGATGGTGCTCCAGAAGAACGTGCTCTTCTCGGGCACCGTACGCGACAACCTGCGCTGGGGCAACCCCGGGGCGACGGACCAAGAGATCTTGCAGGCGTGCCGCGTCGCGTGCGTGGACGAGTTCCTGGACCGCATAGGCGGGCTCGACGCGGACCTGGGACACGGCGGGGGCAACGTCTCTGGCGGGCAGAAGCAGCGCCTGTGCATAGCGCGCACGCTGCTGGCGCACCCCAAGGTGATGGTGTTCGACGACTCCACCAGCGCCGTGGACACCGCGACGGACGCCCGCATACGCGCGGGGCTCGCACGCCTGCGCGACGTGACGAAGGTGATCATCGCGCAGCGCGTGAGCTCCGTCATGGACGCGGACCAGATCGTGATCTTGGACGACGGGCGCGTGCACGCAACGGGGACGCATGCGCAGCTGCTTGCGAGCGACCCCATCTACCAGGAACTCTATCGCTCGCAAAACACCACGGGGGATGATGGCAATGGCTCAGAGTAAGGCATCGGGCGGCGCGCGGCCCAAGGACATGCGCCGCACGCTGAGGACGTTCGTGGGCTACATGGGCCACGCAAGGTTCCACATGCTTGCCGTTGCGCTGCTGGTGACGGTCGCAGGCGCTGGCAACCTCGCGGGCACGTACATGATCAAGCCGGTCGTAAACCGCATCGCCGCTGGCGACGTCGCCGGCTTCACGGCAGACGTCGTGGCGACGGCGACCATCTACGCGGTGGCCGTGGCGGCAGCGCTCGCGTACACGCAGGTCATGGTGCACGCGGCGCAGCACATCGTGTTCGACATCCGCCGTGACCTGTTTGGCCACATCATGCGCCTGCCGGTGTCGTTCTTCGACCGCACGCGCAACGGCGACGTGATGAGCTACTTCACCAACGACGTCGACACCATAAGCGAGGCGCTCAACAACAGCTTCGCCAACATGATGCAGGCGGCGGTGCAGACGGCGGGCACCCTGGCGCTGCTGCTGGTGCTCAACTGGCGGCTCACCCTCGTGACGCTCGCGTGCGACGCGGTCGTGGTGCTGCACACGCGCTTCTCGGGCAGGCGCTCCAAGCGCTACTTCGCCGCGCAGCAGACCACGCTCGGCGCGCTGGACGGCTATGTGGAAGAGATGATGTCCGGCCAGAAGGTCGTGAAGGTCTTCAACCACGAGGGCGCGAACCTCTCTGGCTTCCGCCGCCTCAACCAGGACCTGCGCCGCACGGGGACCAGCGCGCAGGCCTACGCCCTCACCATGGTGCCCAGCACCGTCGTAATCGGCTACGTCAACTACGCCGTCGTCGCCGTGCTCGGCGCGACTATGGCGATCGCCGGCCAGACCGACGTGGGCAGCCTTGCCTCGTACCTGGTGTTCGTGCGCCAGGCCACCATGCCCCTCAACCAGCTCACGCAACTCGGCAACTTCGTGCTCACGGCGCTTGCCGGCGCGGAGCGCGTGTTTGGCGTGATGGAGCTTTCGCCCGAGGTGGACGAGGGTAGCGTCGTGGTTCAGCACGTGGGCGACGCGGACCGCGCAGGCGCGCAGCGCCAGGATGCCCCGGGCAAGAAGGGCGCGCCGGGCGAGAAGAGCCTCCCCCGTCGCATGGCGGCCGGTGCGGCCGGATGGCGCTGGGTGCTCCCGGGCGGCGGTGCTGTGCCGCTTGCGGGCGACGTGCGCCTGGACGACGTCACCTTTGGCTACGAGGACGGGCAGACGGTGCTCTCGCACCTTTCGCTCTACGCGAAGCCCGGCCAGAAGATCGCGTTCGTGGGCTCCACGGGCGCGGGCAAGACCACGATCACCAACCTCATAAACCGCTTCTACGACGTGCGCTCCGGCTCCATCACCTACGACGGCATCGACGTGCGAGACATCCGCAAGAACGACCTGCGCTCGACCCTGGGCATCGTGCTGCAGGACACGCACCTGTTCAGCGGCACCGTCGCGGACAACATCCGCTTCGGCAAGCTCGACGCCACGGACGAGGAGGTGCGCCACGCCGCGCGCATCGCAAACGCGGACTCGTTCATACAGAGGCTTCCCAACGGCTACGACACCAAGATCACGTCCGACGGCGCAAACCTCTCGCAGGGGCAGCGCCAGCTCATCGCCATCGCGCGCGCCGCGGTGTCGGACCCGCCCGTCCTCATACTGGACGAGGCCACGTCGTCCATCGACACGCGCACCGAGGCCCTCATCGAGCGCGGCATGGACGCCCTCATGCGCGGGCGCACCGTGTTCGTAATCGCGCACCGGCTCTCCACCGTGCGCAACGCGAACGCCATCATGGTGCTGGAGCACGGCCGCATCGTGGAGCGCGGCACGCACGAGGAGCTGCTGGCCCAGCACGGCGAGTACTGGCAGCTCTGCACCGGCAAGCGCGAGCTGGACTAGCCGCCCCGCCCGCGCAGACCGCCCCGCCCGCGCAGACCCCCGCCCGCGCGGCGCGCGGACCAGGCGACGTCCGGCGGCTACGCCTCCGCCTCGGCGAGAAGGACCACCAGCCTGTCCCGGACCTCCTTCGCGACCGCGAGCTTGTACATGAGCCGCGACGGCTGCGGGGCGAGGTGCACGTGGAAGCTGTGGTTCTTCTCGCCCTGGGCGTCCTCGCCCGAGCCCAGGCAGATGGAAAAGTAGACCTCGCCGGGAGTCGAGGCCGCGGGGTTCGCGGGGTCGACGTTACCCATGGTGCCCGTCACGCCGATGCCGATGTTCGCGGCGTACGACCTGCGACACGCCTGCGCCATGGCCTCGGCCGTCTGGGTCGAGTAGACGGTGTGCTCGCGGATGACCTCCGCCGGCACGCCGCACTTGACCTTCGCCTCGTTGCAGTACGTGACGTACGCGCCCCTCAGCACGGCCGAGGCGCCCTCCGTATCCGTGATGAGCGACGCGATCTGGCCGCTCGTGGCGCTCTCCATCGTGCTCACCTGCAGCCCGCGCGCGATGAGCTCGCGCGTGAGGTCCGCGTACTCCGCGCGGATCTGCGCCTCGTCGTAGGTACCCTCCGCCTGTGCCATTGCGGTCACGTCCTCTCGCATGCGATGCCCGGGCGCCGCGCCCGGGCCAACACAGCCAGCCTAGCACGTGGCAACCGTGGACGTCGCACGCACGTGTTGATATGACCGTCATACAACATCTATTACCTTGTTGAAATATATCCGCAATATATAGTGGTATTGCGATAGCAATTGCCCCAAATGGGCTCCGCCGACGGCCGGAAATCCTTGTCAAGTGGAGATTGTCCGCGTTCCGCAAAATGAATCAAACAAATTTCTTTTAAGCGCTTTCGCAATGCGTGTTGAATCGCGCAAATTTTTGACCTGCGGGGACTCGGGTTTTCATCATGAGTTTCGGCATGATTGACACAATAGGAAACCATATCTGGTGTTTTCAACACAAACACACCACCACCAATTGTGGCATAGTAGTTCCGCACACCAAACGCAGCAGCAACGGCCAGCAAACGGCGCGTCGCATGGCGCGCATTTTTTGGCTCCAAGCTGCCCGTTTACAACAATAACGTACGCGCAGGCGCACCATTGGACACACAAGATCGAGAGGCGACGGCATGAAGATCATCAAGAGGAACGGTTCCGAGGTCGAGTTCGACGTTCAGAAGATCGTGAACGCCATCAAGGCCGCGAACGCCGAGGCCCCCGCCGACGAGCAGCTCTCGGACCGCGAGGTCAAGTTCGCATCCTACAACGTGCAGGACGAGTGCGCGGACGCCGGTCACACCGTGACCGTCGAGGAGGTCCAGGACCTCGTCGAGGACCAGCTCATGGCCCTCGACCGCTTCACCGTCGCCCGCAAGTACATCATCTACCGCTACGTGCAGAACCAGAAGCGCCAGAAGAACACGACGGACGACAAGATCCTCAGCCTCATCGAGGCGAACAACGAGGAGGTCAAGCAGGAGAACTCCAACAAGAACCCCACCGTCGTGTCCGTCCAGCGCGACTACATGGCCGGCGAGGTCTCCAAGGACCTCGCGATGCGCGAGCTGCTTCCCGAGGACGTGGTGAAGGCCCACGAGGAGGGCATCATCCACTTCCACGACGCGGACTACTTCGCGCAGCACATGCACAACTGCGACCTCGTGAACCTCGACGACATGCTGCAGAACGGCACCGTCATCTCCGGCACCATGATCGAGAAGCCCCACAGCTTCAGCACCGCGTGCAACATCGCGACGCAGATCATCGCCCAGGTGGCGTCCTGCCAGTACGGCGGCCAGTCCATATCGCTCTACCACCTCGCCAAGTTCGTCGACGTGTCGCGCAAGAAGATCCGTCGCCAGGTCTACGCCGAGATGGAGGCCATCGACGCGCACCCCGGCACCGAGAAGATCGACCAGATCGTCGAGAAGCGCCTCCACGATGAGATCGCGCGCGGCGTCCAGACCATCCAGTACCAGGTCGTCACCCTCATGACCACCAACGGCCAGGCGCCGTTCATCACCGTGTTCATGTACCTCAACGAGGCCCAGAACGCGCAGGAGAAGCACGACCTCGCCCTCTGCATCGAGGAGATGCTGAAGCAGCGCTACCAGGGCGTGAAGAACGAGGCCGGCGTCTGGATCACCCCCGCGTTCCCGAAGCTCATCTACGTGCTGGAGGAGGACAACGTCCACGAGGGCGACGAGTACTTCTACCTCACGAAGCTTGCTGCTAAGTGCACGGCCAAGCGCATGGTGCCCGACTACATCTCCGAGAAGAAGATGCGCGAGTACAAGCTGTCCAAGGGCGAGACCGAGGGCAACGGCGACGTGTACACCTGCATGGGCTGCCGCTCCTTCCTCACCCCGGACCGCTCCGGCAACGGCTACGACAACGTGGCCCGCGCCAAGAACTACGAGCCGGGCAAGCCGAAGTACTACGGCCGCTTCAACCAGGGCGTCGTCACCATCAACCTGCCGGACGTCGCGCTGTCCGCCGACCGTGACGTCGACAAGTTCTGGAAAATCTTCGACGAGCGCCTCGACCTGTGCCACAAGGCCCTGCGCTGCCGTCACGACCGTCTGTGCGGCACGCTGTCCGACGCCGCGCCGATCCTGTGGCAGTACGGTGCGCTCGCGCGCCTCGACAAGGGCGAGAAGATCGACTCCCTGCTCTACGGCGGCTACTCCACCATCAGCCTTGGCTACGCCGGACTGTACGAGTGCGTGAAGGCTCTCACGGGCCACAGCCACACCGACCCCGAGGGCGAGGAGCTCGGCCTTGCCATCATGCAGCACATGAACGACAGGTGCGCGGAGTGGAAGGCAGCCGAGAACATCGACTACTCCCTGTACGGCACGCCCCTCGAGTCCACCACCTACAAGTTCGCGAAGTGCCTCCAGCGCCGCTTTGGCGTCATTCCCGGCATCACGGACAAGGGCTACATCACGAACTCCTACCACGTGCACGTGACCGAACAGATCGATGCCTTCAGCAAGCTCGCCTTCGAGTCCAAGTTCCAGCGTCTCTCCCCCGGCGGCGCCATCAGCTACGTCGAGGTCCCGAACATGCAGGACAACCTCGAGGCAGTCGTGAAGGTCATGCAGTTCATCTACGACAACATCATGTACGCCGAGCTCAACACCAAGAGCGACTACTGCCAGGTCTGCGGCTACGACGGCGAGATCAGGATCGTGGAGGACGACGGCAAGCTCGTCTGGGAGTGCCCCAACTGCGGTAACCGCGACCAGTCCAAGATGAACGTCGCCCGCAGGACCTGCGGCTACATCGGCACCCAGTTCTGGAACCAGGGCCGCACGCAGGAGATTAAGGACCGCGTGCTGCACCTGTAGCGATGATTGGGCCACCCCCTCGTGGACATGCTCGGCGCTCGCGCGTTGCGCTCGCTCGCTTCGCGACTCGCCGTCCACGAGGGGGTGGCCCCTTCTTGATGACCTACCCCTATGACCGCGAAGCTGATACGGTGTACATTCACGGCCTTATTCCACAATGCTCAGTTCGCTAGAACCACCTCACCCAAAGGAACCATCCGATGAACTACGCCAACATCAAGTACTGCGACATCGCCAACGGCATCGGGGTGCGCACCACGGTCTTCGTGTCCGGATGCCGCCTGCATTGCAAGGGATGCTTCAACGCGGAGGCCTGGTCCTTCTCGGCGGGAAAGCCCTTTGACCGCGCGGTGGAGGACAAGGTGCTGGAGAGCCTGCGTCCCTCGTACGTGAACGGGCTTTCCGTGCTGGGCGGCGAGCCTACGGAGCCGGAGAACATCACCGCGCTTGCGCCCTTCCTCGAGCGCGTGCGGGCAGAGTTGCCCGAGAAGGACATCTGGATGTACTCCGGACGGACCTGGGAGCAGCTGACGGGCGACGGGGACCACGCCTCGCCGGACATGGACCGTGTGCTCGCGTGTCTGGACGTGCTGGTAGACGGACCTTTCGTGCAGAATCTCTACGACATCTCCCTGCGCTTTCGCGGGTCCTCTAACCAGCGCCTGATCGACGTGCCCGCCACGCTCAAGGCGCATGCGGACGGGACGCTATCCGGCGCGAACGACGTGGTGGAGTGGGTGGACGACCCCGTGTTCTCGACGCACACCATGTAGCATTCTGGCTGTTGCTTGCACCTGTCTTGCGCTACATTTGAAACCAGGCCAAGACGAGGAGGCAAGATGTTCTGCACTAACTGTGGCGCCAAGATCAAGCCGGGAACGCGCTTCTGCCCGCAGTGCGGCGCGGACCTCTCTGCCATGGCGGATGCGGACGAGACGGTCGCCGGTGAGGCCCTGGGTGACGCACAGGACCTGACGCAGCCCATGCCTCCCGCACACGCCTCCTGGGAGCCAAGGCAGGCCTCAAGCGAGTATTCCGGCCAGGACGAGCCCTCCAGCCAAGATGAGTGGCAGGCGACATCACCGCAGGCAATGGCAGGCGGAGCCGTCGCGCCCAGGGAGGTGCCCCAGGCACCGGCGCACCCGAAGGCGGGCTCGCTTCGCCCCGACCCGGAGCGTGGCGGGCGCAAGGTCGCCCTCATAGCGCTCGGCGTTCTTGCGCTCTGCGCGGCGGCCGTCGCGGGCGTGATCCTGGGCGTGATGCCGATGATCAACGCCAACCACAAGGAGCCCTCCATCGTGAGGACCGACGACTCGTCCAGCTCCAGCGGCACGAAGAAGCTCACGCTCGGCGGCTCCGACGAGGACGACGCGGACTCCAGCTCCAGCGAGGAGCACGTAGGCTTCAAGGGCGTCACCCGCGCCAGCGCGTCCTCGACGCTGCCGACGGACCAGTACGCAGACTACGGCGCCCAGAACCTGATCGACGGCAACGTCACGACCTGCTGGGCGGAGGGTGCAAGCGGCCTTGGCATTAGGGAGTCCGTGACGCTTTCCGGTGACGAACGCCAGACCTTCTCGGCAGTCTCCATCGCGAACGGCTACCAGAAGTCCGAGAGCCTGTACTACAAGAATCCGCGCGCGACCAGGCTGGGCGTCTCCGTGGACGGCAAGAAGGTCATGGACGTCGACCTGCCCGACAACGAGTTTGGCTCAATCACCCGCTTTGAGCTGCCCGAGCCCGTCGACGGCAACTCCATCACGTTCACGATAGAGGCGGCGACGCCAGGCTCGAAGTACGAGGACACCTCCATCTCGGAGATCACGGTTTCGTAGCGGCGCGCGCTCAAGGGGGATTGGGAGCACATGGACCAGGCACGGGATGACATCTGGGCGATAGAGCACCGCCACTCCGTCAGGCGCTTCACGGGCGAGGCGGTGCCTGCAGACGTTCGCGCCGAGCTCGAGCGGGCCGTTGACGCAGCGAACGCCACCTCTGGCCTGCACATGCAGCTGGCCTGGGACGAGCCCGAGGCCTTCAAGACCATGCTCGCCCACTACGGCAAGTTCCAGAACGCTTGCAACTACCTTGCGCTGGTGGGGCCAAAGGGCCCGGACCTCGACGAGCTGTGCGGTTACTTTGGCGAGAAGATCGTGCTCCTTACGCAGCGGCTTGGCCTTAACAGCTGCTGGGTGGGCGGCACGTTCAGCCGCAAGAGGACCCGCTGCGACGTGGGCGCGGGCGAGCGGCTCGTGATGGTGGTCGCGCTGGGCCTTGGCGTGGACGACGGACGTCCGCGCAGGTCGAAGGGCATAAGCGAGCTCAGCAACACGCATGGGCTCGTGATGCCGGACTGGTTTCAGCACGGGATGCAGGCGGCGGCGCTCGCGCCCACGGCCCTGAACCAGCAGCACTTCATCTTCACGCTGGACCGCGACCGCACCCGCGTGAGGGCGCAGTCCACGGGCGGATTCTTCAGCAAGGTCGACCTGGGCATCGCGGAGTGCCACTTCGAGCTTGCAAGCGGACACGCCGTGGACGGGTCCGCCGCAAGCCGGCTCGCAGGCTCACGCGCGGGCGAGAAGGGCGGGCGCTAGCAGCCGATGAGGCCCAGCCTCACGCACGCGTTGTAGATGCCGTCGCGGTCCACGTCGTCGGTCACGAAATCCGCCTGCTCCCTCACCTCTGGGTTGCCGTTGCCCATGGCGACGGAGGTGCCGCACACGCCAAACATGCCAAGGTCGTTTCCGCCGTCGCCAAAGGCGATGGCCTCGTCTGGCGTGATGCCGTAGAGGTCGAGCACCTTGCGTACGGCGCGGTCCTTTCCACCTCCGCGGGGAAACACGTCCACGAACTCGCGGGTCCACCGGGTCATCTTGATGGAGTTGCACGCCTGCTTCACCACGTCGGTCTGGCCGGGCTCCAGAAAGACGTTCAGCTGGTAGATGTCCGCGTCAAGCGCAAGGGCGGGGTCGTCCTCCTCGTAGGTGAGGCCCACCCTCGCCTCGATGCTGCGCACCAGGTCGTCGTGGCCGCTCACGAACATACGCTCTGCCGTCATGAACAGGCACTGGTACATGCCGGCCTGCACCTGCCCCACGATCGTGGCGATGTCCGCCTTGTCCATCGTCTCCTGGTACAGAATGCCGTCGCGGTTGAGGATGAACTGACCGTTGAACAGGATGAACGCCTCAAGGCTGTCCAGGGGCACCTCCTCTACGGTATATGGGGCGCGCCCGGTGCACAGGAAGCACTTCACGCCGTTCTGGCGCAGCTCCCGCAGCGCCACGAGGGTGGACTCGGGCACGCGATGCGTCGCGAAAGAGATCATGGTTCCGTCCGCGTCGAAGAACGCGGCCTTGATGTTCTGGTCGATCTTCCACTCTGACATGTGGCTCTTCTCCCCTAGCGTCGTGTCTTGGTGGCCTTGGGGGCCGTCTTCTGCTGGCGCGCGTTCATAAGGTAGAGCAGGTGCAGGCCGCGCAGCGTGAGCGTGGGGTCCACGGTCGCGGGATGCTGGAGCAGCCCCGCGATCACCTGCGCGCCGTCGCCGCACATCACGACGGGCGCCTCGCAGCCAAGCTCGCGCTCGATGCCGCGGACGAGCCCGTCTATGCGGATGGCCTCGCCCAGCACCACGCCGGACAGCATGGCCTCGCGCGTGGATTTGCCGATCACACGAGTGGGGACCTTCAGCTCTATCTGGGGCAGACGTGCCGCCGCGCCCGCAAGCGCGCGCACGCCGAGCGCGAGGCCCGGCGCGATGACGCCGCCCACGAAGGTGCCACGGTCGTCCACCACCTCCATGTTGACGGTGGTGCCCAGGTCGACCGCAATAGCCGGGCACCCCAGGGTCTCGCGCGCGGAGACAGCGTCCGCTATGCGGTCCGGCCCTACCTCGGACGGATCGTGGTAGTCCATGCGGATGCCCGTCTTCAGGCCCGGCCCCACCACAAGCGGCCGTGCGCCGCACGCGGCAGCAAGGCCTCGCGTCCACGGCTCCGTGAGCGAGGGCACCACGCACGAGAGTATGGCGCCCACATGCCCCGTGGCCGCAGCTGGCGCGTTGGCATCGCGCCCCAGCACCTCGAGTGCGCGCTCCACCAGCAGACGCGCCTCGTCCGCGGTCAGGCGCTCCGGGGTCGTTACCTCGAACGTGCCCACGGGCTCCGCGTCACGGGCGGCGTCAGGCGCAAACAGCCCCAGGCTCGTGGTGGTGTTGCCCACGTCCACCGCAAGCGACCCGCATGGCCCGTCCTTCTCGCCCACCTGCATGGCTCCGTCCTTCGCATACTCGCGCCTGCCTTGCGCGGACGCATGGTGCAGGCCGCGCGCGGGATCGGCATGCGTCCCCATGGGTTTCGCACCACGCCCGCCACCTGTATACTCTAACCGTTTGCCCTGCATGTCCGGCACGGCAGACGGTCCGGTAACCCGACTTCCCGACGCAATCCACGTCAAGGGGGAGCGGATATACGCAAAGGAGCACAAATATGGACAACGGCAACAACCGCGCCCCGTGGCGCGGGCAGCTCACGCTGCGCGGAGCGATTATCGGCACCATAGGCTGCGTCATCATCACGGCGTCGTCCGCCTACACGGCGCTCAGGCTGGGGGCGCTGCCCTGGCCCATCGTGTTCGCGGCGGTCATCTCGCTCTTCTTCCTCAGGCTTCTGGGCAACGCCAGCCTGAACGAGGCCAACGTAACCCACACCATCATGTCCGCCGGCGCCATGGTCGCGGGCGGCCTTGCGTTTACGCTGCCCGGCGCGTGGATGCTGGGACTTGCCAACCAGATGGGCTGGGTGCAGATGTTTTTGGTGGCGCTGTGCGGCACCGTGCTGGGCTTGGTGTGCACCGCGCTCATACACCGTCACTTCATCGTGGAGGACGAGCTCGAGTTCCCCACCGGCACCGCCGCGGCCGAGACGCTGCGCGCCACCGAGGCGGGCGGCAGCACCGGCGCCAGGCTGTTCTGGTCCATGGGACTTGCCGGCGCGTACGGCGTGCTGCGCGACGCCCTGGGCGTGGTCCCCACCATGCTGGCCCAACTGCCCATCCCCGGCGTCAGCTTCGGCATCTACAACTCGCCCATGATGCTCTCCGTGGGCTTTCTCGTGGGCTTCGTGCCGCTGGCGTTCTGGTTCGGCGGCGCCGCGGCCGCAAACTTCGGCCTGATAGGCGCAGGCAGCGCCCTTGGCCTGTGGAGCGTCACAAGCGCCCAGGGCATCGTGAGCAGCCTCGGCATGGGGCTCATGATGGGCTCGGGCATCGCCACCGTCGTCAAGGACATCCTGCCGCAGGTGGGCACGTTCGTGCGTCAGGCCCGCCAGGACGCGCCGGGCGAGAAGGACGACCCCCAGTCGCTGGTATCCGGCAGTCTCCGCACGGACGCCGGGATCTTCGGCGTCGCCACCGCTGCCGTGGCCGTCCTCGCGTGCCTGGGGCTTGGCCTTTCTCCCGTGGCCTCCGTCGTCGTGGTTGCGCTCACCTTCGTCACCACCATCATGAGCGCGCAGTCATGCGGCCAGACCGGCATCGACCCCATGGAGATCTTCGGCCTCATCGTGCTTCTGGCCGTAGCGGCGCTCGGCGAGCACAGCCAGGTCAGGCTGTTTTTCGTCGCGGGCATGGTCGCCGTGGCATGCGGACTCGCCGGCGACGTGATGAACGACTTCCGCGCAGGCCACCTGCTGGGAACGGACCCGCGCGCGCAGTGGCTTGGCCAGGCCTTGGGCGGCATCGTGGGCGCCGTCGTCGCGGCAGCCGTCATGTACGCGCTCGTGGCGGCATATGGTCCGGGCGCGTTCGGCCCGGGCAAGGCGTTCGTCGCGGCACAGGCGTCCGTCGTCGCAACCATGATCTCTGGCATCCCCAGCGTGCCCGCCTTCGCGATCGGCCTTGCCGCCGGCATCGCGCTCTATTGGGCAAAGCTCCCCGCCATGATGGTGGGCCTTGGCGTCTACCTGCCGTTCTACATGTCGCTCACCGCGTTTCTGGGCGCGCTCGCGAAGCTCGCCTACGATGCCGCCTGGCGTCGCCGGAACGCCGCGGCCACCTCGGGAACCGACGATGCGGAGCGCGAGCGCCTCTTTGCGGAGCATGAGCAGAACGGCCTCGTCGTCGCATCCGGCGTGCTTGGCGGCGAGTCCATCGTGGGCGTGATCATCGCGTTCGCGTCCGTCATCATGGGACTCGCGGCCTAGGCTCCCCACCAGGTACGACACCGCACCTCGTCAAGTCGACGCGTTACGCAAGCCCGCCCGCATCCCGCCGGTTGGCGTGGATGCGGGCGGGTCCTTTTGCGAGCGACCGATCGCTATGCCCTGCTACGCCCTGGCCTGAGCTCGTGCCTGGAACGCCGCGATGATCTTGTCGCCCATCTGCGAGGTGCTCAGGCGCTTGTCCTCCGGGGTGTCGTCGTCCGCAAGGTCGGCCGTGCGCCAACCTGCGTTCAGCACGTCCTCCACCGCGCCGGCGACGTCGTCCGCCGCGTCGTCCATCTGGAAGCTGTAGCGAAGCATGAGCTCGACGGAGAGGATCTGCGCAATGGGGTTCGCTATGCCCTTGCCTGCGATGTCGGGCGCGGAGCCGTGGCTCGGCTCGTACAGGGCGGTGCCCGTGCCGAGCGATGCGGATGCGAGCATGCCGAGCGAGCCCGTCAGCATGGACGCCTCGTCCGAGAGGATGTCGCCAAACGTGTTCTCCGTCACAAGGACGTCAAACTGGGACGGGTTCGCGACCAGCTGCATGGCACAGTTATCCACGAGCATGTCCTCGCCCTCGACGTCCGGATACTCCTCGTTCAGACGGTGGTTCACCTCGCGCCACAACCTGGAGGTCTCGAGCACGTTTGCCTTGTCCACGGAGGTGACGATGCCGTCGCGGCGAGCTGCCGCCTCGTACGCCCAGCGGATGACGCGCTCGATCTCGTACTCCGAGTACTCCATGGTGTCGACCGCCTTGTCGCCGGCCGCACCGGCAACGCCTGCCCCCTCGACGCCGTGCTCGCGACGGTGCTCGCCAAAGTACAGGCCGCCCGTCAGTTCGCGCACGATGAGCAAATCTACGCCATCAAGCCTGTCCTCGCGCAGCGGAGATGCATCGCGAAGCGCCTCGTACACGCGAACGGGACGCAGGTTGAGGTACAGGCCCAGGTTCTTGCGGATGGCAAGCAGGCCCTGCTCCGGACGCACGGCGCCGGGACGGG
>OCVV011311720.1_pt1 | contig 23289 bp, 24 predicted proteins | sample 1539721 | NCBI WGS metagenome assembly OCVV01 (sample SAMN02144230, study PRJEB22623) | gut metagenome | biome: sheep rumen | host: Ovis aries | place: New Zealand
GGTGCGATCGATGTGACCAAGATTTTTGATAAGTGCGGGTCCTACTATGCATTTTTAAAGAAATATGAGCCGGAGTATACGTGCACGCTCACGTGTTTGTTGCATAATTAAACAGGTTCGTGAGTGGGTGAAGCAGGAGCCGCAACTCCTGTCCTCCTTCTTGGCCCGGTTCCCATGAACACCGGCGGAAAGCCTGTGATGCAGAGAAGAAAACTGTAATTCAGCACGCAAACGACGATAGCCAAAAAGGAATAATACGATTCTGATTCATCATTGGACAGGAAAGAGCCGCTATGATACAATACAATTACCTAAATCAGAGTCAGGTCATGAAAAAGGAGGCATTATCGTGAAGATCACAAAGGTCGAACCCATTATGACCGGCTGGCGGCGCATGTTCGTGAAGGTCTATACCGATGAGGGCATCGTCGGCGTGGGCGAGGGCGGCAACTGGGGCTTTCGGGAATCCATGGTGGGCGCCATTCACCGCATGGAGGAGCCTCTTCTCGGTCAGGATCCTCTGCGCATCGAATACCTCGACAGCGAGCTTTACAGCCGCTTCAAATTCGGCGGCACCTCCATCGCCGCTGCCATCAGTGCTATAGACATTGCGCTATGGGATATCAAGGGCAAGTATTTCCATGTGCCTGTCTATCAGATGCTGGGCGGCGCGGTGCGCAAGAAGATCCGCCTCTGGGGCGTGGTCTTTGGCAAGACCATCGACGAGAGCGTGGAATGTGCCAAAAAGCTCAAGGAGGAGGGCTACACCTGCATCCGCCTCAACCCCACTAATATCAAGGAAGCCAGCGGTACCTACGCCAAGCGCGAGCGGGCCATGAGCGACATGATCCACGCCGTGCGCGAAGCCGTGGGGGATGATGTGGATATCGGCTGCGAGATCCACCGCTCCCTCCAGCCGCATGAGAGCGTAAGGCTCATGCAGCTTGTGGAGGATGTGAACCTTCTGTTCTTCGAGGATCCCATCAATTACGAAAATTATCAGACGATCCAATCCGTCGCCCGCCGCGCCATGGCGCCCATCGGCGTCGGGGAGCGCAGCTTCTGTATCCAGGATGTGGACATGCTGCTGCGGGAGGACAATATCTCCTTCCTGCGTCCGGATGTTGCCATCATGGGCGGCATCACGGGCTGCAAGAAGGCAGCCGCTATTGCGGAGAGCCACTATGTCAATGTGATCCCACACATCGCCACCGGCAGCATCTGCTATGCCGCAAGCCTCCACCTTGCCGCTGCCATCCCCAATTTCGAGGTCATGGAGATGTGCCCCGCGCCCGGTGAGTGGTCCAAGATCCAGCAGGAAATCAAGACCCCCTTTGTGATCGAAAACGGCTGTATGCTCCTGCCTGAAGGCCCCGGCCTCGGTGTGGAACTGCGGGATGATATCCTGGAAACCGCTCCCTATCATGAGTGGCGCTGGGATCTATCCTACAATGAATATAAATAAAGATGACATACAGGTTGGATTATGTACTGGCGCTTGCAGAGGAGAGAAATCTGACCAAAGCGGCGCAGAAGCTCTATATTTCTCAGCCGACCCTGACCAAATACATCACAAGGCTTGAGCAGGATCTGGGCGTGCGGCTCTTTGACCGCAGCGTCCAACCCATCCGCATCACAAGGGCGGGGCAGGTATTCATCGAGGATATGCAGAAGATCCAGACCAGAGAAACAAACCTGCGCACGAAGCTCAAGGCCATCAGCCAGGACGCGGACAGCTTCTCTATCGGCATCCCCACGATCCGGGCGGAGTATCTGCTGCCGGAGGTGCTGCCTGAATTATTGGGAAAATATCCGCATGTGAGCATCAGCACCGATCCCCGCATCGAAAGCACTGTTGAGGGCGCTGTGGCCGCGGGAGAACTGGATGTGGCCGTCGGCGCGCTGACGCTTGCCTATGATGAGCTGGAATACCGCTTTCTGAAAGAGGATGAAGTGCTTTTGCTTCTCTCACGGGAACATCCTGCCGTTTCCGGTATCTCAGCACAGGAGGGAACAATTTCGTCTCCGCTGCTGCTGGACAGCCGACTGCTGCGTGATGAGCGGGTTTTGCTGCTGCGCTCGGGCGGCGGGCAGTACCGGGCAGCCATGCTGATGTTGGAAAAGTATCAGATTACCTATACTGGTACAGTGCAGTGCAACAGCCTGCACGCACTGTTTTGCATGGCTGCGAGAAACGCCGGCATCCTGTTCACCACACCGACGGACTTCTGCCGCCGCTTCCCGGAGGAAGCCGGGAGGCTTGCGTTTTGCCGTCTCCAACCGGAGCCCTTTTATCAGCGCAGTTTTCTGTGCTGGAGAAAGGATCGCGGGGACGAGGCGATCATCCGCGACTTTGCTGAGATATGCCTGGACAAAGAAAGAACGACACATAAGGAGGGATGAGCGTGCAAACCCCAACACGAGAAGAATTGATCCGCATGGCGCATGAGACGCGCAGGCAGGTCACCAATGCCGAGGTGCCGGATGAGCTGATGCAGCAGTTTCCCGTCATGATCGAAGAGCGGGTGATCCCGTTCGAGGAAGGCGATATCCGCAGCTTCTACAGCTATCCCGATGAGATGAAAAACCCGGATGTGCTGATCCTGAACATGCATGGCGGCGGCTTCATCCGCGCCCGCACCCCCAATGACGAGCTGTTCTGTCGCCGGATGAACCATGCGCTTTCCTGCAAGTTCCTCGATCTGGACTATAAAATTGCGCCGGACTATCCGTTCCCGGCGGCTGTGCATGAAGCCTACCGGGCACTGCGCTGGGTATATGAAAACGCCTCATTACTGAAAATCGACCCGAAGCGTGTCGTCCTGATGGGACACAGCGCGGGCGGAAACCTGTGCATCGGCGCGATCATGCGCTCTATCGAGCAGGGAACAGAGATCCCGAAGCTGCTTATATGCGAGTCCCCGCCGCTGGATGTGTATACCGATCCCAGCGAGAAAAAAAGTATGGGCAAGGGGGTTCCTGCCGAGCGCGCAAGGCTGTATAATCTGTATTACTGCGACAGGGAACTGCAGAAAGACCCATACTGTTCGCCGGTCTACGCGCCTGACGGGATGCTGCACGGTTTCCCGCCCACCTTGATGATCACCGGCGCGTGCGACGATCTCTGCAACGAGGCGGAAGACTTCGCCCTGCGCCTTGCCCGCTGCGGGGCGGAGACCACCATCAGACGTGTTCCCGGCGCAGGCCATGCCTTTACCATCTATCGCAGGGAAGGGCATGAGATCGCCTTTGAGCTGATGGTGCGTTACCTGCGCAGTATGCTGAATCTGAAATAAGGGATACAAATGGAATAAATGATATAAAGGAGATATACAAACATGGAATACGCGAAAGAATCCCTGCGCATGCACTATGAATGGAAGGGCAAGCTGGAGGTTACGCCCCGCGCCGCTGTCGATTCCGCCGAAGCAATGAGCCTCGCCTATACCCCCGGCGTCGCTACACCCTGTCTGGAAATCCAGAAGGACGTGAACAAGAGCTATGAGCTCACGCGCCGTTGGAACACCGTTGCCGTTGTCACCGATGGCACAGCCGTCCTCGGCCTCGGCGATATCGGCCCTGAGGCGGGCATGCCCGTCATGGAGGGCAAGTGCGTCCTCTTCAAAGCCTTCGGCGATGTGGACGCGATCCCCCTTTGTGTGCGCAGCAAGGATGTGGACGAGATCGTCAACACCGTGCGCCTGCTCGCGGGCAGCTTCGGCGGCGTGAATCTGGAGGACATCTCCGCGCCCCGCTGCTTTGAGATCGAGCGCAGACTCAAGGAGTGCTGCGACATCCCCATCTTCCACGATGACCAGCACGGCACCGCCGTCATCACCCTGGCGGGCCTGACTAACGCCCTCAAGCTGGTGGGCAAGAAGCTTCCCGAGGTTCGAATCGTCCTCAACGGTGCGGGTGCGGCAGCCACCGCCATCACCAAGCTCCTGATCACCGCTGGCGCTGTCGACGTGACGCTCTGTGACCGCAGCGGCGCCATCTGGAACGGCCGCACCGACCACATGAACCCCGCCAAACAGGAGATCGCCGAGCTCACCAATCCCAAGCTCCGCAAGGGAAGTCTCAAGGATGCCATCGAGGGCGCGGACGTATTCATCGGCGTTTCCGCTCCCGGCGTGCTGACCACCGAGATGGTAAAGACCATGAACCGCGACGCCATCATCTTTGCCTGTGCAAACCCCACCCCCGAGATTTTCCCCGAAGACGCCAAGGCGGGCGGCGCTGCGGTGGTCTCTACCGGGCGCTCCGACTATCCCAACCAGGTCAACAACGTCCTCTGCTTCCCGGGCATCTTTCGCGGCGCTTTGGATGTGCGCGCAAGCGATATCAACGACGCCATGAAGCTGGCTGCCGCCTCTGCCATCGCGGGCCTGGTTTCCGACGAAGAACTCAATGCCGACTATATCCTGCCCAAGGCATTTGATCCGCGCGTGAAGGACGCGGTAGCCAGGGCGACCGCCGAAGCAGCCCGTGCCAGCGGTGTTGCAAGAATCTGATAATTGCTGCAAATATTCACAGCGGAGACCGCCTCATCAGCGGCCTCCGCTGTTTTCGTATAACATCACCAAAAAGCATAAAACGGTTTTATGGAGAAATACCGAAGCAAAGGATATACAATAAATATTCTTGATAGAGAGCCCAAAAATCATGTATTTGACAGGGAATAAAAATTAGGATATTCTATATACAACAAGAAATGGAGAAAAATCGATAAATAAATTTTATTAAATCAAGGAGGAACGCTTATGAAAATCACAGATGTCCGCGTAGAGCATTACCGCTGGCCCAAGGCAAAGCCTATCGCGAACGGAAAACACACCTACACCCACAATGAGCTGAATCTTCTCATCGTTGATACCGACGAAGGCATCACCGGCTATGGCTGCAGCTGGGCCATCGAATTTGCCGAGACCATGGGCAAGGCCATCATCGGCATGGATCCCCTGGATACCGAGCGTATTTTCCAGAAGACTTATGTCCCCAAGTTCATCGGCCGCCGCGGTACCAGCCTGAAGACCGTCTCCGCCATCGACATTGCTCTCTGGGATATCAAGGCCAAGGTCGCGGGCATGCCCCTTTACAAGATGCTCGGCGCGCACAAGGAAAAGGTCGAGTGCTATGTGGCGGGCGGCTACTATGCTCCCGGCAAGGGCCTCAAGGAGCTGCAGCAGGAGATGGAAGAGTACCGAAGCTGGGGCGTCAACGCGGTCAAGATGAAGGTCGGCGGCGTTTCCCTGAAGGAAGACGCGGCCCGCGTCAAGGCCGTGCGCGAGGCCATCGGCGACGATGCCAAGCTCATGATCGACGCAAACTGCGCCTACCGCTTCTTTGAAGCCGTGGAGTTTGCCAAGATGGTGGAGGAGTACCACCCCTACTGGCTGGAGGAGCCTGTGGATGCCGACGATTATGATGGCTACAGCAAGGTTGCCGAGAAGACCATCATCCCCATCGCCGGCGGTGAGAATGAGGTCTCCCGCTTCGGCTTCCGCGATCTCATTACCAAGGCCCGCGGCATTGCCATCCTCAACCCTGACGCCACCTGCCTCGGCGGCGTGACGGAGTTTATGAAGGTCGCCGGCATGGCGGACGCCTTTGGCCTGGACATGAGCCCCCACGGCCAGCAGCAGGTGCATATACATCTCGACTGTGCCGTTCCCAACGCCACCATCGCCGAGTTCTACCCGCCCCAGTACGACGCCAAGGTCTACGAGGCCTTCAAGAACCCTGTTGTCTTCAATGCCGACGGCACGGTCAGCCCCTCTCAGGCACCCGGCGCCGGCCTCGACATCAACTTCGACGTGATGGCTCCCTTCCGCGTGAAGTGAGGATTACAGTATGAAAATCACCGACGTCAAGGTTCTGCGCGCAAACCGCGCGGTTTATTGCAAAATCTACACCGACGAGGGCATCGTCGGCCTCGGTGAGAGCGGGGCCTGGGGCTTCCTGGAGGCCTCGGCCCAGGCAATCCTGACCATGGGGGAATACCTGATCGGGAAGGATCCGCTGGACATCGAACATCACTGGCAGTACCTGTACCGCTTCTCGCATTTTCGCGGCGCGGCGGTTATGGGCGCCATGTCCGCCATTGACATTGCACTCTACGATATCGCAGGCAAATATTTCAATGTCCCCGTGTACCGCCTGCTCGGCGGCAAGTGCCGGGACAAGGTGCGTGTCTACAACCACACCTCCGGCAGAACCGAGGAAGAGCTGGTGGAAAACGCGATCAAAGGCGTGGAGCAGGGCTACACCGCTCTCGGACATCTGAACCCCTATCTGGATGAGCCGCGCACCGCGCCCTTCTCCGACGGCAACGCCGCCCTGCTGTACAAGGCGGAGCGCCGTATTGCCAGGGTACGGGAGGCGGTGGGGGAGGAGGTAGACCTCTGCCTTGAGCTGCACCGCCGTCTGGAGCCGGGGCTTGCCATTCAGCTCTCGGCCCGTCTGGAGCCCTATAACCCCATGTTTCTTGAGGATCCCATTCGCCCGGACAACTTTGACGAGATGGGCCGGGTCGCCGCACAGTGCCGTATCCCCATTGCCACCGGCGAGCGCATCAACACCTATCATGAGTTCGAGATGCTGCTTGAGCGTGGGGCCTGCAGCTATGTGCGCGCCTCACTCGGCGTGTGCGGCGGCTTTACCGGCGCAAAAAAGATCGCCGCCGTAGCGGAGGCGCACCATAAGAGCCTGGTGCCGCATAATCCATGCAGCCCGGTCATGACCAATGCGGTTTTGCAGTTTGTCGCGGCAACTGACAACATCGCCATTACCGAATACCCCAACCCCTTCGCTGCCTCGACCGCCGATCACCTGACCGGCAGCGGCGTGAAGCTGCGCCAGTGCGATATGGTCGATCACATCCCGGAGATGAAGGACGGTTATCTTCCGGTTCCGGAGGAGCCCGGCATCGGCATCGACGTGATAGCGGATCTGGAGGAAAAGTTCCCCTTCCGTCCCCATAAGGTCATGACGCGTCTGAATCTGGACGGCTCCATCTGCGACCAGTAATGCTATTCCTTCATGGCATGGAACAATGAATATTTAGAATTTGAGTAATAGGTTAACGCATGATAAACTGAACATAGCAAAACCCGGGAAACTTGTTCTCCTGATTGGAGAACAGCAAAATACAGAAAAGAAAGGAAAAGGAAAATTATGTCTACGCAACTCATTATCTGCCTGGTGATTTTCGTCCTCACCTGTGCCGGTTACATGACCGGCGTGTGGAGCCTTGCTACCGTGGCTATGACCTCCATCTCCGCACTGGCCCTCACCGGCTGCCTCTCCGCAAAGGACGCCCTCGCGTACTTCTCCAACAACAACGTCATCATGATCGGCGCCATGAGCGTTGTTGCCGCAGGCTTCAACAAGACCCAGTTCTGCACGAACCTCGCAAACGGCATCTCCAGGATCGCCAAGGGCAGCCTCTCCAAGGTGCTGCTGATGTACTGCATCCTCGCCATGCTGCTCAGCCAGATGGTGCAGAGCCCTGTCGTTGTCTTCGGCATCGTCGCTCCCCTCTGCATGGCCTCCGCCGACTCCATGGGCATCTCCAAGTCCAAGATCGCCCTGGCTCTCGGCATCACCTCCATCGCCACCTGCTGCACCCTGCCCATCGGCACCGGCGCTACCCAGGCGGCCGAACTCAATGGCTACATCTCCGCCTACTATGACAAGCTCGAGAACTTCACCGGCACCATGCCCGTCGTGAACTTCTTCGATCCGATGAAGGCCCGTCTCCCCATGCTGATCTTCACCGTTATCTTCTGCGCGTTTGTCATGCCCCGCTTCTCCCCGGATCAGCCCACCGTCAAGACCGCCGAGAGCGAAGTGCACAAGACCGCCGAGAAGAAGGCTCTGCCCGCTTTCTCCGAAATCGCCGGCATCGTGATTTTCTTCGGCACCGCTGTTGCCCTCATGCTCCAGGCCAACGTCCTCAAGTCCCTTGCCATCTGGCAGATCTGCCTGATCGGCGCTGTCCTCATGGTTATCTGCGGAGTTCTCAAGCCGAAAGAAGCCGGCAAGGCCATCCCCGTGAGCATGCTGCTCCTGGTTGTCGGCGCGCTGGCCATGGCGGGTGCTCTGTCCGGCACCGGCGCCGGTGACTGGATCGGCGGCGGCATCGCGAAGGTCGTGGCGAATGTCAACAACAACTACATCGTCGGTCTGATCTTCTTCGTGATCCCCTTCGTACTGACCCAGTTCATGTCCAACCGCGGCGCGATGCTGATCTTCATCCCCATCGCGATAGCGACCTGCCACAAGGTCGGCGGCGATCCCCGCGGCCTCATCATTCTGATCCAGGCTGCTGCGCTGACCGCGTTCATGACCCCGATGGCCACCGCTGCCGTCCCCTACATGATGGAGTACGGCGGATATGACCAGAAGGATATGTTCAAGGGCGGCTGGCTCTTCGCCATCATCGGCTGCATCATCTCTGTCGGCTGGATCATGACCGTCATGCCCGTTCTCTGATCGCATCATAAAACCATAAAACATAACGACCGCCCCTGTCTGATCACAGGGGCGGTTTTTGAAACAGGAGGAAGACGCCATGGAACGCAAGTACCCCCATCTTTGCAAGCCGATTCGCATCGGCGACGTCTGGTACCGCAACCGCATGTTCTCTACCCCCATGGGCGGCACCGATATCGAGCTTGACGGCTGCATCGGGCCCAAGTCCCAGGCCTTCTACGAATATCGCGCCAAGGGCGGCTGTGCGGCTCTGTCTGCTACTTCTGATAGGCGCTGCCGTTGTACTGGCTCTCTGTGACCACCGAGAAATGGAAAATCGGCCTGTCCACGCGCAGAATGCGGATCGCGTGGGGGAGCTTCGGCGGCAGAAAGACGAGGGATGAGCGCGTCAGCACATGCTCCTCGCCGTCTATGATGACATGCACTTCGCCGTGAAGCACATGCGGGTCCTCCGGGTCGGAACCGAAAAAGCCGATGATTTCAGCGGAATCATGACTATGCTCGGCAAAAATCGGATCGAGCGCCGGCACTTCTTTATACCAGGAGACATTCATCTGAAACGCGCCGGGCACAAGATTCCCGTCGATCCACAAAACACGTTCGGCAAAGCGTCGATAGATCTCACGAAAATCCGGTGCCATGTCCGGCTCATATCTGAGCTCGGACATGATGAGGTTTCTGTATTTACTGTCCTGATCCATTGCTGATTACCTCCGTATAAATCATTTTCGGCAGCACATTTTCCCGGAGAAGCTCTATAGCTTCTTGAATAAGCGGCTGCTGATCGGTATCGTCCCGCCAGACAACAGAGCACTTGCGCGTAACAGGGAAATCCGGCAGCAGGCAATAATCAAGCTCTCTCCGCTCCTCGGACGTAAGGGAACGCAATATTCCTCCGGAAATAAGCTGCACGCCAAGGCCCTGAACAGTCATCTGCAAGCCGGTCGTCATCGTGTCGATTACCAGCGTATGGCCGGGCTTGATGTTAAACTGTGTGATCATCTTCTGAAAATTCAGATACATGCCGTTAGCAGAGGAAGGTGTAATGAAGGGCAGATTTTGCAGGTTCGCCGGATTGATCAGATAAGGACTGTCAGGGCTGTTGCCTTCGCGATCTTCTTCGGGGACAAGGCCGTATTTCCGGTGTACGACCAGCAATGTCCTCTCCAGCGCCACATCTTCATAGACCAGCGGAATATCACTCTCCGGAATGTCAGCCAGGGAGCCGATCGCCATGTCGATAGAATCTTTTCCCAGAAGCTTTTGCAGTTGCTTTTCGGCACCGAGAGAGACTGTGAAGAAGATTTCCGGATGCCGCTCTGACAGCAGCCGCAGCAGCGGCGGCAGCCAGTAGTGACCGCGCACGCGCGCGCTGCCGATGCGGAAGGTGCGCGCCGGGTCAGACACGGTGCGCAGTTCGCCGCGCAGGATCTGCTCTGCTTCAGCGATTTCGCGCATTTTTTCAATATAGTGCCTTCCGGCAGGTGTGAGAAGAACAGGGTTTTTCCGCCGGTCAAAAAGCTGCACGCCGAGCGATTCTTCGAGCCGGTTGAGATACATGGTCAGCGTAGGCTGGGAAATATACAGCTTTTTAGCGGCACGGGTGAGGTTCTGCTCTTCGGCAATGGCAATCACATAATCAAGCTTTTCATACAGCATGTCCAGACTCTCCTTTACTTGGGATTATCAACAAAAATTATAAATCAAATTTATGCAATATGCGAAGGCATCTCCTTTTGATAAAAAATGTTAATCAGATACGTAAAAAACATGTATTGGACAATAGCTTGAAATTATAATATTCTATTTACAGGAAAAGAGCAAGTGACAAAAATAAAAAAACTTTATAAATATTGACTATACTATAATATGGGAGGCTGCTTATGAAAATCACGTCTGTTGAGCTTTTACCGGCAAGCAAGTATCTGTTCATCAAGATCCACACGGATTCCGGCATCTACGGCACCGGTGAGGTCGGCGCCTGGGGTTACCTGGACGGCTGTGTGGGTATCCTCAAAAAGATGGAGGGCTACCTCATCGGCCAGGACCCCTTCCGCATCGAGCATCACTGGAACTACCTCTACCGCAGCATGTACTTCCGCGGCTCCATCCTCATGAGCGCCCTGTCCGCCATCGACATCGCCCTTTGGGACATCAAGGGCAAGGCTCTCGGCGTGCCGGTCTACGAGCTGCTGGGCGGCAAGTGCCGCGACAAGGTGCGCTCCTATGAGGCCTGCTTCCAGTTCACCCCCGAGACCATGGCGAAGCGCTGCCTGGAAATCAAGGAGATGGGTTTTGACGCTGCCCGCCTCATGATCACCGGCGACATCCGTCTCAGCCAGGCCGAGCGCCGCTCCAGCGTGTATAACGCCAAGGTCTCCGATTATATCGCGAAGGTCAAGGCTGTGCGCGAGGCCGTGGGCGATGAGTTTGACCTGATCCTCGAGTGCCACCGCAGCATGGATCCCATGGAGGCAATTGCCTTTGCCAAGGGTGTGGAGGAATACCGCCCGCTGTTTCTCGAAGACCCCATCCCGCCCGATTCTCCCGAGGCCATGGCGGATATCGCGGCACGCACCAATATCCCCGTTGCCACCGGTGAGCGTTTTATCAACATCCAGGAGTTCGAGACCACATTCCAGAAGCATGCGGCAAAGTACGTCCGCCCCGACGTGTGTGCCCTGGGCGGCCTGACTCCCTCCAAGAAGGTCGCCGCCATGGCGGAGGCCAACTACTGCAAGATTGTCCCGCACAATCCGCTGGGCCCCGTGTCCACCGCCGCCTGCCTGCAGCTTGACGCCGCGATCCCGAACTTTGCCATCCAGGAGTTCCCGTCCTTCTATCACACGGGCAACGAGGCTGAGATGACCAAGGAGGCCTTCGTGGAGGACGCGGGCTACATCGTGATCCCCGACCGCCCCGGCATCGGCATCGAGCTGGTGGACGACATCTGCGAGCGCTTCCCGGCCAAGGCCAGAAGCATCTCCGCGCAGATCGCCCACGACGGTTCTGTCTACGATATTTGAGGAAATGCCCATGAACCGGAAAGAATTTATCGAAAGCTGCCGCGATTTAAGCGAAGCGGAACTGCTGGAAATCGCGGTTCGCGCCCGCACCATGGCGGAAAAGCGTGTGCCCGAGGAAATGAAGAACCTGTTTCGCAGCCTGGACGATGTGACCGAGGTCGAAGAAATCCGGGTCGAAACCGCGTGGGGCAAATCCCATGTCTTTGTGGTACAGACCAAGGAGCAGAGCGCGGAGAAACGCCCCGTTCTCGTCAATGTCCACGGCGGCGGCTGGACCATGCCACACACGGAGCGCGACACCTATTTCTGCCGCCGTCTTGCCGTGCGCACCGGATGCCTGATCTTTGATGCCGACTATGTGTTGGCTCCGGAGTATCCCTATCCCGCTGCCCTGGAAGAGCTGGAGGCACTGTTTGACAGGCTGCCGGAGCTCTGTAAGCAGTACGGCGGCGACCCGGAGCGCGTGATCCTCTGCGGGCAGAGCGCGGGTGGAAATCTGATCGGCGGCGTCATGTGGCGCAAAAAGACCGCGCTCAAGCCCCTCGCGCAGATCCTCTGCTACCTGCCCGCCGATAATTACAACGATCATTTCAAAGGCGAAGAGCTGGACGAGCGCGGCAAGAGTACAGAGTATTACGGTTTCTTTTATAACCGCGTGTTTGAAGAGCGCGCAAACTATGACGTATCGCTGGCCCTGACGCCCGCGGAGGAGCTGCGCGGCCTGCCGCCGACGGATATTGTTACCGCCGGAAAGGACAACCTCATCGAGGAAGCGGAGCGTTATACTAAACAGCTTCAGAATGCAGGTGTGCCAACAACATATCGCTGCTTTATCAATAGCCGCCACGGCTTCGTTGTCAACCTCTATGACGAGTGGCAGGAGGGCGAGCGTTATGTGGCGGAGCGCGTCCTTGCACATCTGAAATGATACAAAAGAACGAAGCTGACCTTGTAAAGGTACAGCTTCGTTCTTTTTCCGCAGCGGGATCAAAATGAAATGAACGCGAAGCCCGCCCTGATTTTCGGGGCGGGCTTCGCGTTCAGAACTCCTCATACAGACGATGAGCCAGACGCAGAAGGCCTTTGAAGGATTTGCTTTGATTTTCCTTCTTGCGGAAAACCAGATAGACCTCCTGCTCCTCCGGTGGGAGATCGGGCAGGATCAAATAGTTGACGAGCTTGTCCGTGTGGGGGATGGCGGTCAGAAGACAGTTTCCGAGTCCCTGCTCCACCGCTGCCAGCGCGCTGCGGGTATCGTTCACATAGACACGGCTGACAGGGCGGCGTCCGATCTGACGAAAATAGCGCTCTGCCGCTTTTCCTGAGCGGGTGTGCTGCGCAATTTGAATATAGGGTTGCTGCAGCCACAATGAATCATGCAGTACCGGGTAGGGCTGCCCTTCTTCCCGGACACCCAGCTTCACAATAGGGGAGTCGTTTGGAACGGCCAGCACCATGCGTGATATAGCCAGCGGATCATATTCCAGTGCGCTGCTCTTTTCGGAGGCGTATGCAAGGCACAGATCCAGCTTTCCTTCGTCCAGTGCCTGAATGACGGTTGTGGAGCTGTCTTCCTCCAAACATATGCTGGCCTCCGGGCATTCGGCAAAGAAGGCCGGCAGCAGAAATTCCATCACAAAGGCGTGCATGCCCATGGGGTAGCCGAAGCGGATCGCCGCGTCCTGGGAGGAATTGAGCCGTGCGATCTCCTCGCTGAGCTTATGATCCAGGTCGATGATCTGACGCGCTTTGGCAAGATACAGCGCCCCGGTCTTCGTCGGGATAAGGCGGTTGCCGTTTCTGAGAAACAGCGACGCGGACAGCTCGTGCTCCACGCGCTGCAGATATTTGGTCAGCGCCCCCTGCGTGATGCAGAGTTTTTCTGCCGCCTTGGAGATGCTGCCCCAGCGGGAAATCTCAAGGATATATTCATAGTCCTTTACATTCATACAGAGGCCCCCCTTTACAAGCCCTATTATATATTACAAAAAGGAATAAAGACAAGAGAAAGTTCAATTTGAAAAATACCTGTATATAGGATATAGTAAGATCAGAAAATCGAATACACAAATATACAGGAGGTATTTTTCATGCAGCCTTATCTTGAAAGCGTCAGCTCCCAGGCACTGCGTATCCGCTGGATTTCGGTCCAGTGCTATGAGATGGTCCTTCCCGGCGGGAAGGTGCTCGTGACCGATCCCTTCTATTTCGACGCCTCGGCCTTCGACGGCATCCCCGAGGAGGAGCTCACCAAAAACCAGAAGATGGAAAAGCAGGTCTACGCCCAGCGCGGCTTCTCCGTGGATGAGTTCACCGGCGCGGATTACATCCTGCTCAACCATATCCACGGCGACCACTCCAACCTGGTCGGCCAGCTCTGGCACCGCTTCTATGGCCGCGTGCTGGTCCCTGCCTACTGCGCCGAGGAAGTGGCAAAGACCTTTGACATTCCCTATGCCGCGATCTATCCCCTTTATCCCGGCAACACCTATTACTTTGACGATTTCACCCTCAAGGTCTACCCCGGCGCCCACGACAACCGCGCTTTCCGCGAGGGCAAGTTCCAGCGCCCCAGCGATCCCCGCTGCCTTTACGACGGGTCTGAGGGCTTCGGCATCCCGTGCCCCAGCCGCTTCGGCCCCCTTGGATCCATGTTCAATCTCAACTACCTCATCGAGACGCAGAACAATTTCAAAATCGACTTCCAGGCCGGGCGCGACTATGATGAGCATGTGCAGCATGTCCGCGAGGAAAAGCCCAACCTCATGCTCTGCCACCGCATCCGCTCCTACAGCGCCGAGCAGTTTGCCGGCATGATCGAGCGCATGGGCGCGCAGCTCTGCCTGCCGCTGCACCACAACAACGCCCGCGCAAAGGGCGAGGACCTCAACGAGTACTTTGCTCAGGTCAACGAGATCCTGAAATCCCACGGCAGCGCCGCCCGTGGCTTCAATCCCGAACCCTATCACTGGTACCAGATCCAGACGAGCATCAACGCGGAGTAACAGGAGATTGTCATGGACAAACGGATCGCGCTGATCGACCAGTCCGCCCTCGGCGGCAGGGCCAGCTTCTATATCGGCGGCGAATATGCCGAGACGGACGGAAAGCGTTTTCTCACCGGTCAGATGTTTGTGGAGGTCTATGAACCCCGCGAGAGAAAGCACGACTATCCCGTCGTGATGTTCCATGGCGCGGGTCAGACCAACATGAACTGGCTCCAGACCCCCGACGGGCGCATGGGCTGGGCGGACTATTTCGTGTCGCATGGCTTTTGCGTGGTGCTGGCCGAGCAGCCCTCCCGCGGCAGATCGGCCTATCACCCGGCGGCGGAAGGGCCGCGTACCTTCCACCCGTTGCAAATCGTGCGGCAGCGTTTTACCACGGATGAGGGCCCCTGGCCCCAGGCGAAGAAACATACCCAGTGGCCGGATAACGGCGGTGACTGGGAGGATCCGACATTTCGCCAGTTTGCGGCGGCGCAGGTGGAATACCTGCCCTCCAACAAACGCTCTCAGGAGCTGGTGCTTGCGGCGGGAAAGGAGCTGCTGGAGCTGCTCGGCCCCTGCATCCTGCTGACCCACTCCCAGGCCGGCCCCTTCGGCTGGCTGCTGGCGGATGCCTGCCCCGAGAAGGTGAAGGCGGTCATCGCGCTGGAGCCGACTGCGCCGCCCTTCTCCGTGGATCAGAGCAGCCCAAAGGCCAAAAATTACGGCCTTGCCGATCTGCCGCTTCATTTTGAGCCGCCCGTGCAGTCCCCGGAGGATTTCAGGCTGCGCCTGCTTCCGTCCCAAGGCGGGGGACTCCATGCGGGCTGGGTGCTCGATGAAGAGCGCAGTCTCCCGCGTCTCAAAATGCCGATCCTGCTTGTGACCAGCGAGGCATCCTATCACGCGCAGTTCGATCATCTGCTGTCTTATGTCATGGATCAGCTCGGCGTCTGGCACGACTTCGTGCGTTTGGAAGACGTCGGCATCCGCGGCAACAGCCACATGATGATGCTGGAAAAGAACAATCTTGAAATTGCGGATTATCTGATTAACTGGATTTCAAATAAAGGATTATAAAGAGTTTATGTTCAATATCTTTCACAAACAGGTAATTGAGCGAATCCCAGAAGGGATTCTCGATCGTTACATCCATGATCATATCCTCCTTGCCGCAGGTTACTGTGGCATTTTTTATTTTGTCCGGTTGGCAGGGGCGTGCTCGGGCGAGAGCTTGACACCGAGATAAAATTTGAGGTTTCAAATTGGAACCTCAAAACAATAACATAAACTATTGAATAATAACAAATAAAATGTTATTATAAAATAAAAATGTTATTGAGGCCTGATATGATAGAAAATGCTTTAAGATCCAGTTTTGGCATAGAGTGCAGAAGCGAGAAGCTTGAAGTAAAAGGACTTCCTCTCTATATGATGTCCGGACGCAGGTGTTATCGGATAACAGTGGATGGGTATGCATTTTTGCTCGTGGAGCTGCCGGATACAGACAAATTCGGAGCCGCAGCCCTGGAAAAACAGATGCGGCAATACCGCGATAAAACAGGGATGGAGACTGCGTACCTGTTTAAGAAGCTCACAAAGGTCCAGCGAGATGCCCTGATTGAGAGGAAAGTGGCGTTTGTATCCGTTCCGGATCAGATATATCTGCCATTTTTAGGTGTGATGATGCGAAACAATTTCAGAAAAGAGCCTGATGTAAACGCAGACAGGATGATGCCGGCTACGCAGAGCCTGTTTCTTTACATTTTATACCATGGGAACGGTAGCTATATTTTAAAGAAGCAGGCGGCAGAGGAGCTTTCTCTGACCAGGACATCCATCACAAGGGCGTCGAGGCAGCTGAAGGAGATGGGCCTGATCGCTGAGGAGCGTCACGGGAAGGAGATTCGCATGACCCCGCTGGCAGGCGGGCGGGAGCTTTTCGAGAAAGCGAAAGGGTTTCTGATCGACCCGGTTCAGAGAAGGCTTTATGTCAGGGATAGTGAACTGTTATCAGATCTGTTTCTGGCGGGAGAAAGTATGCTCAGCAGACATAGTATGCTTGGAGCTCCCCGATATGAGACATATGCTGTCTATAAAGGAGCTGCAGACCAGAAAAATCTGCAGTCGGTCGATCCGCTGTGGCAGCCGGATAACAACGTTATTATGCTGGAGCAGTGGAAATATGACCCGGCGCTGTTTGCCTCAAATAAGGAGGTTGATCCTGTTTCATTGTACATGTCACTGGCGGAGAATCCTGATGAGCACGTGCAGGGGGAGCTGGAAGAGTATCTGGAGGGATGTGAATGGTAGAAGGACTGGATGGCCCTCGGCAACTTTATGATTGGCTGTGTCTGGTGCATTACGATTGTAGGGATTCCGTTTGGAAAGCAGTTTTTTAAGATTGCGAAGCTTTCGCTTTCGCCGTTTGGAGCGGTGATCGAAAAGATTTAATCTGTAAGCGCCCAATCAGGGATCGGAATCGGAACAATCTGGGAAGAAAGGAGAGCTGAAAATGGATATGCCTGGCTTTTTAGGCAAAAAGGTTGATTTAGTATGCAATGATGGAAAATATATCTGAAACAGAGGAGATACGTTATTATGATAAATCCAGATTCATTAAAGAAAAGAGTTTATTTCTTTGTAAATGAAGAGCGTCCGGACCTGTCGAACTTCATAGTGGGTACCGAACACGAAATGTTTGTCAAGGACCGTGATGGAGAGATGATGCGGTTGGTATTTCGCGTGACGCGAAATGCGCAGCTTGGCCCTTATCAGCATTGGATCTATGGTCAGGTCCTGGAACCCTACAGCGGGTATTATGAGCAGGTGGAATTCCGTTTTTATAAAGACCATCCTGAATATGATTCTATCGAGATCTTTCCGCAGGCGCCGCCGATTTATTTATAAAAAGGAACCTATGAAAATGAAAACAGTAAAAGTCGTCGCCGCCATCATCCACAGGGACGGAAAAATCTTCGCGACCGCCCGCGGCTACGGAGACTTCAAGGGCGGCTGGGAGTTCCCCGGCGGGAAGATCGAGCCGGGCGAGACCCCGGAGGAGGCCCTGAAGCGGGAGATTCTGGAGGAGCTCGACACGGAGATCGCTGTTGAGGAGCTGATCGACACGATCGAGTACGATTACCCGACGTTTCACCTCTCGATGGAGTGCTTCTGGTGCAGCGTTGTGAGGGGAGACCTGATCCTCAATGAGGCAGAGGCGGCCAGGTGGCTCACGAGGGAGGAGCTCTGGAGCGTGGCGTGGCTGCCGGCGGATGAGACGATTATTGAGGAGGTTGGGGAGAGAATGAGACGGTCCACGAAAGTGAGGAATACCTGAAAATCATTATTGATATAAAAATTTCTGCAAAGAATATTGCATAAGAGTGGACTGAAGACCAAATTTAAAGTGGATTCTAGATGTACACAGACACAAAAAAGGAAGCCACAGAGTGACTTCCTCAGTGCAGTCCGAAAACATACACCTCATTCAATATCACTACTATACACTAAAAAGGATAATAAAGCAACTGCTTGTTTAGCGATTTGTATGTTTTTGTGTGTTTTTTTATGAGTCTAAGTATGTTTCTAGAGCAGAAATTTTGGCTGCTACATTTTGCTGGAAGAGGCAAGTATAGATGGTTTGACCGACTGCTGATCGTAAAGCACTATTTTCGGTTTTGTAGTTCTGTATAAGATTTTTCGCCCTGGTTCCAGTAAAGTCGAGCCGTTTCAGTAAGCAGCATATCATTATTATATAATCGATTAATGAGTATAAAGTAATGTTTTGGATATTTGTTTCTTTTTCTGTCCATTTTCTCAGGACGGGACTTATTTTGCGATCCTTAAAACGCGTATCAAAAATTATGTTATTATGAGCTACGGCATTGCGGAGCGCTTTGACGGTATAAAGCATACTTGAAAGAAGCTCACGGTTTGTATCTATGGAAACATCGAGCATGTCCAATTTCCTTAAAATGGTTTCTCTGCTGGTAGTGTTGAGGCATTCAAAGAAGCTGGCTAAATCGCTAAGGTATAGAATTTCAAAAACAACCCATAAAGGCGCGTCTTCTCCTCGATTATAAAAATGTCGAACCATTTGGTTGTCTTTACGTTCTTCTTCTTTATAACGAGCCGAGAGTTTTGAATATACAGAGTTGCGCAATTTTAAGCGATTTAGCTGCAATTTTGTGTTTGAAGGATTATCCTTCATCCGTTCTTTGAATACATAGTCAAAAGTGCCTTGGCTAAGACCGTTTACAGACTCATTGCAGACTATATTTTTTAATGCTGTCTCAATAAACATGAGATTAGAATAGAGGGCGGCTTTAAGATTATTATCATATTCAATAACGGCAACAACTTCGCTAAAATCCGAATAAGGGATTCGGTTTCTTTTGTTCTGGAAGAAACGATATCCTTTATATCCATGATAATAACCATAACTTATCAACTGTTGTTTCTGCAGGCTCCCGCTAATTGCTATATTGCAGTCGTTACGCAGATGCCGCATTAATCCGTTTATGGTCTGAGGTGAGTTCATGTCTTGCTGCCTTTCGTGATAGTATATACTAAATTATATCAACAAGATGCGCTTAAATCAATATAGGGATGGTATTGAGGATAAATCATACTCGCGAGAAAGAATAAGGACGATAAAAAGGCCAAGGAGTTTTATTTTCAGAGAACCACGCATTGCGAGATTGCGCAGGATGAAACCGTAAAGAGGGATCGATGGGAATGTTTGAGGTCACAAATTGTGACCTCAAAACAATAACATATATTATAGAACAATAACAAATAAAATGTTATTACGAAATTTAAATGTTATTGAGGTCTGAAAATTCGGCTCCCAATGATCGAAGTCCCTGCTGAAAGAAGTCATATTAATTGAACTGTCCCTGCAAGGCCAATCGCACATTCCGCACCCGGTATAAATTCTATACCATGTACCAACATTCTGCGTACTTGAACAACATTTTTAGAATAAGTATAATTTTGATACTGACTAAAATATAAGAACGCGAGGTGTTTTCGTTGCATGATATATGGAATCCGTGGCACGGCTGCAAAAAGTGCAGCGAGGGCTGCCGGAACTGTTATATGTACTACCTGGATGCTCAGCGGGATAAGGACGGTTCTGAAATTTACAGAACAAAAGCGGGGTTTAAGTACCCGCTCTCAAAATATCGGGACGGGACCTTCAAAGTGAAAAGCGGAGAAATGCTTCGGGTCTGCATGACGTCGGACTTCTTTTTGGAGGAAGCCGATCCCTGGCGAGACGAAGCGTGGGCGATTATAAAGCAGCGGCCTGATGTGAAATTTTTCCTGCTGACGAAGCGCCCGGAACGTGTGGCAGACCATCTTCCGCGGAACTGGGGAGATGGATGGGAGAATGTGATGTTCAATGTCACCTGCGAAAATCAGAGGCGTGCGGATGAACGCATCCCGATCCTGCTTGAGCTTCCGTTTAAGCATAAGGGCATCATGTGTGCGCCGTATATTGGTCCTGTCAGCATCAGAAGATATCTGCCGTCAGGACAGATAGAGCAGGTGCTTTGTGACGGAGAGAATTACGGCGGCGCGAGACCTTGTCACTATGAATGGGTAAAATCCCTCAGGGACGAATGTGCCGAATTCGGTATAACCTTTGTGTTTTGCGGGACCGGGAGAAGATTCGTAAAAGACGGTAAGGACTACAGGCTGGAGGGCTGCATTCAGAGCGAACAGGCATATAAATCCGGGTTGAGTTTTGAGGGAAAGCCGATAAAATGGAATCTGACAGATGACTGGGGATATCCAATACCGGAAGACAGTCTGTATAAACCGTATTTTGGTGAACGGTGCCAAAGCTGCGGGATGCGGATGACCTGCAATGGATGCAGCAGATGCGGAAAATGTAGTGCGTGATGGCCTGCGGGGAAATGAGATATCAGAACAATCCGGCATATGAAAAAGTCAGCGAAGAAAGAAATTCGAAGGAACCCGGATTGCCGCATAAAAGTGCAGGAAACAGAGAGAAGTTCGATCATAAAAATGTGAGGTTGACAGAAAGGAAAAATAAATAATGGAATACCGCAAACTGGGAAACACCGGTCTTCTGGCCAGCGTCATCGGTATGGGATGCGAAGGCATGACCGAGGATAATTATCGTATGACCGGAAGGCTGTTTGATGCAGCGGAGCAGCTGGGCATCAACTATTTTGATCTCTATGCCTCCGATCCGAAGCTTCGCTCCGCGATCGGTGAGGCGATGGAGGGCCGCAGAGAGAAGTTCATCATCCAGTCTCACATCTGCTCGGTCTGGAAGAACGGGCAGTACTGCCGCACACGCGATCTCGATGAAGTAAAACGCGGATTTGAGGAAATGATGTCCCTGCTGAAAACCGATTTTATTGATGTCGGGATGATCCATTACTGCGATGCCATGTCCGACTGGGAGGCAATCGTAGAAAATGGCATACTGGATTATGCGCGTGAACTGAAGAGCCAGGGCCGCATCCGTCACATCGGGCTCTCCAGCCACAATCCGCTTGTGGCTGAACGCGCTGTGCTTGAAGGCGGCATAGAGATGCTGATGTTCTCGGTCAATCCGTGCTATGATTTGCAGCCCGCAGATGAGGATGTGGAGCAGCTCTGGAACAATGACGCATACGCCGGCGTACTCACGAATATGGACCCGGACCGTCAGCGGCTGTACGAGGTATGTCAGCGCGAGGGTGTTGGAATCACGGTTATGAAAGCCTTTGCGGGCGGAGATCTGTTGAACGCAGAGGTTTCTCCGGCAGGAGTCGCGCTGACAGCGAACCAGTGCATCGCCTACGCGCTTTCACGGCCGGCGGTTTCGGTCGTCCTTGCGGGGGCCCATACGGTTGAACAGCTTAAAGAGAGTGCGGCCTACTGTGAAGCGGATGAAGAGGCACGCGATTACGCGGCGGCCCTTGCGTCGTTCCCGCGGATCCGCTGGGAGGGGCACTGCATGTACTGCAGTCACTGCGCTCCGTGTCCGATGAAGATCAGTGTCGCTGATGTGACGAAGTTCCTGAATCTTGCAGAGGCGCAGGGCGCTCTGCCGGAGACTGTTCGGGAGCACTATAAAGCGCTGCCGCATCATGCTGAGGAGTGTATCGGGTGCGGTGTGTGTGAAACGCGCTGTCCCTTCGGTGTTGCGATCCGCGAGAATATGCAGAAGGCAGTTCGGGTGTTTGGGTATTGAAAATATGACGAAAATGCAACGGATCGGTTTCCGTTGCATTTTTTCGTTAAATGGGAGAGCAGGGACAAAAGAGACTTGCATTTTCCAAAATTAGATGCTACACTTACTACGACAGATATACTACGACAGGCGTTGTAACGACAGTCGGATGATAATCCAGGAAAGGAGGCGGACGCGTGGCGGGAATCAGCAGCGATATCATTCGCGGATATAACGATACCATGATTCTATGTCTCCTTATGGAGGGGCCGTCCTACGGCTACGAGATCTCAAAGCGGATAAGGGTGATGACCGGGGAGAAATATGTGATCAAGGAGACAACCCTCTACTCGGCCTTTACCCGCATGGAGAGGAACGGCTTCATTACCAGCTTTTCCATGAACGCGGAGAACGGTAAGCGGCGAACCTACTACCGGATCACGGAGGCCGGGCGCGCTTACTACCGCGAAAAATGCGCAGAGTGGGAGCTCACCAAGGATGTGGTGGAGTGTTTTATCAGGAGGCGGCTGCCGGGGAGCGGCGCGCATCCGGAGAAGACGGCGGAAACGGTTTTACGATCATAAAGGGGGTATAAGGATGGAGAAAATCAGAAAGTATCTGGCGACCATGTTCCGGAATATGCCTGACACCCCGGAGGTGCGTCGCGCAAAGGACGAGCTGGGGCAGATGATGGAGGATAAGTACGCGTCCCTTTTGGAGGAGGGGATTCCGGAAAATGAAGCCATCTCACATGTTCTGGAGGAATTCGGCAATCTGGACGATCTCTCGGAGGTGCTGGACATACAGCGCTATCTGCCCGCCCGTATCGAAAATGAAAAGAGGAGCGGACGGGAGCTTGGGCTCGAGGAAGTGCGCAGCTGTATCAGGGATGACCGCTTTGCGGTGGTTCTGCTGGCCTTTGGCGTATTTTTGTGCATTGTGAGCGTCAGTATGCCGGTTCTCTTTTCGGGCGCCGGGGATATGCTGGGAACGAGTTCTTTGGACGGGCTGGGAGCGGCTCTGTTCCTGATAATAGCCGTGGCAGGTGTGTGGTCGATCGTCTATTCACGTACCCCAGTAAAGAAGTGGAAATTTATTAAGAAGGAGTCCTGCAGCATAGATCTTACCTCCTCCTTCTATCTTGATAAGGCGGTGAAGACTCAGGCGCCGCAGCTGGGGCACATCCGAAGCGTGGGAATTGCACTTTGCGTTCTTTCCGTTGTACCGGTAATGGTCTTTACGAGCATCGCCACGTACGGCGGGCTTCACAGCCTTCTGAGCTCGATCGGAGTCACACTGCTTTTTATCATGATCGGCGCGGGAGTGATGCTGATTATATTCGCCTCGCTTTACAATCGGGCGGCGAAACGGCTGCTCAAGCTGAACGGCGGCGCACAGGACATGCCCGGGGACGCGGGCCCTGCCAGAGCCCGACAGCATCGCGAGGTCCGGTGGCAGGTTAAGCATCCGATGCTGTTCTGGATGACGGGTCTTGCAATCGTGGCAGCTGTCTCTTTAGTCGTGAGACTGTTCGTGAATCCGTACGGACCGCAGGAAAGCGTTGAATATTGTCCGGCGGAGCCGG
>OCVV011321896.1_pt1 | contig 23287 bp, 24 predicted proteins | sample 1539721 | NCBI WGS metagenome assembly OCVV01 (sample SAMN02144230, study PRJEB22623) | gut metagenome | biome: sheep rumen | host: Ovis aries | place: New Zealand
CCTGCCGCCAATGCAAGAATAGTTCGGGGAAGACGAATTTGCAATAAAATGATTTTAGAAAAAGTTTGTTCTGAAGAAAGCAATTCTGCAATGCTCAACTTTTGTGCTCCGAAGAGAAGCGAAAAAACAAGTGCTCCCCCTAACAGCAGAAAAAGCAAAGCTATTGCAGAAATGACACGTTTTTTGTTCATCAATATAAAATTAGAAAGTTACGCCAGGATGTAAAATTTGGGCAATGTTTTTTATTGCTTCAATTACACGAGGACCTGGACGAGAATATACATCGCTGTCGATAAAGTAAACATTTCCATCTTTAACAGCTTGAATGTCTGCCCATCCGCGACGAGAAGAAATGCTCTTTTTTGTTTCACCATTCATGTTGGGAATGATAATAAACTGTGGATTCTGTGCAATAACAGATTCTTCGCTAATCATAGGATAGTCGCCATCAACAGAAGCAAATATATTTGTTCCGCCTGCTGCCTGAATAATTCCATTGATAAAAGATTTATTTCCAACAGTCATGTAAGGGTTGCCCCACACTTCGTAGTAAACAGTTGGTTTTGCTTCTTTAGCAACTGCTTTTTTTATTGCAGATAATTCTTTTTGCATAGAAGAAGCAAGTGACTCTGCCTGTGCTGCGTGTCCCGTTATTTTTCCTATTGTGCGAATTTCTGCAATAACGGCTTCAACGCTGTCTGCTTTTGAAAGATAGAGTGTAATACCTGCTGCTTCAAGTGGTTGCTTCAAGAAGTCATGCATTCCGCTCGTTCCGTACACAAAATCGGGCTGATATGCAAGAATTGTTTCTACACTAACTGTCTTTCCGTCAAAACCACCAACACTAGGTTTTTTGCTTAGTTCTGCGGGAAAGTCACAGAAGTCTGTTCTTGCAACAATTTGATCGTATGCACCAACTGCACACAAAATTTCACTATTAGCTGGAGCAAGGGAAACAATACGGTTTGCACTTTTTGCAGTAGACGCATCTTTTGAACCCATAGCCCATGCTGAACCCATTGCACAAAAGAGTGTAAGGGCGACAAAAATTTTCTTTACAGTTTTCATATATTCCTCCATATTGAATGCTTATTGATGAACACCCCATTCTGCATAGTAGGCATCTACCTGAGCTTTAAGTGCATCGGTAATGATTGCAGAAGGGTCTTGCGGTTTATACAAGTATTCTACTACTTCGTGCATAGAAACAATGGCTCGGGCAGGGAACTTGTACTTTTGTGTAATAGTATCAAGGGCGCTTACTTGACTGTCGGGGGCACGCTCTTCACGATTAAGACTTACCATTTCGCCTACAACAGTTACTTTGGCTGACCCTGTTACAATAGGATATGTTTCTTCAATAGACTTTCCTGATGTAGTTACATCTTCAATAATGACTACACGATCTCCATCTTTTAGTTCATACCCTAAGAGCATGCCTTTGTCTGCACCGTGATCTTTTACTTCTTTGCGGTTAGAGCAATACTTTACTTCCTTGCCATACAACTTACTGTAGGCAATAGCAGTAGCAACACTTAGGGGAATACCTTTGTATGCTGGCCCAAAGAGAACATCAAAATCATCACCAAAATTGTGATGAATTGCTTGAGCATAAAATTCTCCCAGTTTTGCAAGCTGAAAACCTGTTACATACGCTCCTGCATTCATAAAGAAAGGAGACTGCCTGCCACTCTTAAGGGTAAAAGAACCGAACTTGAGAGCATTGCAAGAAACCATAAAATCAATAAATTGCGTCTTATACTGTTCCATGTTTTTTAGTGTATCGTTTTTTTACGCATTACACAATTACACAAAAGCTTAAACAAAAGACCAAGCAGTATGGTTGCCGCTACCACTGCCGCCGTGTACAGCGCAAGGTACAGTTCGGTATGCTGACGCAAAAGAATAATGCTGCATCCTACAATCGCCATGTAGTTCATCAGATAGGTTTCTAAAGACATATTGCCAAAAAAGCGCGTTACCGGATTAACGCTATGATATTTGAACATGACAACAAAAATGCTTACGCAGAATAACATGCAGTACGGAATCTGGCAAAGGTACGTCAACAGTTTGTCGGTTATGCCTGGACCCGGTCTCATATACTCTGACCAGTAACCAAATGCAGTCTGACCTGCAGCATTAACACCAGCGGCATACACGGTAAGCACAAGAAGCGGAATCAGTTTGAACCAGTATCCTCTCATAAACCAGGTGCGTATATTTGTTTCGTATCGGCCGAATATCATTCCAATAAAAAATGCAGGACACGTGTTAACCCACCATTCTCCGGAGAACCAGAACATCTTATCCTGCTGCCACCACTGGGTACGCTCTCCCATCCACCAGACTGAATGTCCGCGGAAACAGAATAAAACTCCCAGTGCCAGAATAAACAGCGCCATAAGAATATAACTGAGCTTTTGATGCGTTCCCTTTTTGAACAGGAGGTAGAACATCAGGTACAGAATTGCAGCGGTTACCGGATACCACGCATTTTCGTTTATGAGCGAAATACCGGTCAGGTTGCAGACCCACTCCAAAGGTTCAAATTTCTGTCCGATTGCAAGCCAGAAGACTGCGTACAGGGCAACACTTATGTAAAACGGAATTACAAGCGTCTTAACAATGCGTTTTTTGATGAATCCGTTAAAATAGCCGGGTTTTGACTGCATGCTTTTAATAAGACCGAATCCTGAGCAGAAGAAGAAAATTGAAACAAACAGGACTCCTGCATCACGGAACAGGAAAAGCGTTTCTGTCTGCTGAAACAGTTCGTTCTGAGCAATGTGATGAAGTATGATTCCAAAGGCTGCTATACCACGAAGTGACTTAGTGACATCAAGCGAAAAAGAATCCTCATAAAATTCAGTATCCCTGAATCCTGCAAATTTACCGCCCCAGACAATCAGGGCTGCAAACAGTACGTATACGACAATAGAAAGAATCATAGTGAAATTATACTCTGACCTGAAAAATTCTGCAAATTCCGGCGAATTTACTTGACATATAATACTATTTGCCGTATATTATCAATCAGAGAATGATATTATAACTGCTAGAGGAGGTGCGTATGATGTTCAACACAGGCTCCTCGTTGCTTGATGCTGTTGTACTGTCAGTTGTTGCGCGCGAACAAGCTGGCACATACGGTTACAAGATAACGCAGGATGTCCGAAGTGTTCTGGACGTTTCGGAAAGTTCGCTCTATCCGGTGTTACGACGCTTACAGACGGGCGGTCTTTTGGAAACATACGATCAGGAGTTTTCTGGGCGTAACAGGCGGTACTACAAAATTACCGCACAGGGTTTGGAAGAATTAAATTCTTACCGTAACGACTGGCGGGACTATTGCAGTAAGGTAAACAGCTTATTTTTTGGAGAACAAGAATGACACGGCAGCAGTATCTTAAAGAGTTGAAGTACGAGTTGCGAAACTTAAGCGTTGAAGAACAAGAAGAAGCTTTGGAATACTACCGAGGCTACTTTGATGACGCAAATAATGACGAAGAAGTGTTCAAGGAATTTGGAACACCGCAAGAACTGGCTCAGTCTATCGTAAGCAAGTTTGCAACGGTACCTGAAGTAAAACAGCGCAGAAAGAACGATACAGGTGACGGTTCGTACGATTCGTTTAATGCAAATGAAGTTCGGAGTTTGGACATTTCGTTGGGAACAGCAGAAATTGTTATGACAAGTGGCGACTGTTTTTCTGTGGAATACCGCGGACTCTTACCTGGTGAAATTCGGTGCGGCCTGTCACCCTTTGGAACACTCTCTATTGAGAATATGCGTAAACTACCAAGCTTTAACTTTTGGGATCACAAAGACCATAACGAAGCAAACCATCCACGCATTCTCATAAAAGTTCCCGACAACGCTCAACTTGATTCACTCCGCTTGCATATTGGTGCTGGTTACTTTAGAACACGAGATGTATCGCTAACGGCAACAAGAAGCCAAGTTGATGTAGGAGCTGGTAACCTTGTTTTGGGCAATGTAAAAAGCGGTGCAACAATCATGCGCTGTGGAGTAGGCAACCTTGAGTTTACTGGCAGTGTAGAACGTCTTGTAAAGATAGATTGCGGTATGGGTAACGTTTCACTCAATTTGAAAGGCAACCCCGCAGATTACTCTATCGAAGGAAAAGTCGGTTTGGGTTCAATTCGCTTCAACGACATCAAAAAAGACGGTGTAGGAACTCTTGCTTGCACGGAACAGAAAGAAAATCATTTTTCTGTAAACTGTGGCATGGGTAGCATCAAAATAACAATGGCTCAATAAGCTATTCTATAAGGAGACGACAATGACTAAGAGACTGTACAAATCATCAGAAAAGAAAATTTCGGGTGTTTGCGGAGGAATCGCAGAATACTTCAACCTTGACCCAACACTCATCCGTATTTTGTGGGCAGTGCTTACCTGTTTTTCTTTTGGATTCCCGGGAGTTATTCTGTACATTATTGCTGCACTTATTATGCCAGACAGACCGTCAGATGCTTCTACGGACTGGGACAACATGAAGCGTGCTAACGAATACACAGAAAAAGACAAGGAATTCGACAGTTACTTTGAAAAAGAAAAGGAAGAAAACCGTAAAAACCAGTAGCGCTTCTTCCAAAAATGCCCTATCTTGCAAAAACAGTCGGTTTATGGTACTTTCTTACTGTTGACGAACGGCAGTAGTCGGTCGGCAATTCTCTGGAGAGTTTCCATCATACCGGATGGAACACCGAAGGGTTAGGCTGAAAAGCTGAAATCTCAGGTAAAGAGGACAGGGCATTTCTAACAGAAAAGTTCTAACCACTTCCAGAGAGCGAAGAAATGTCATAAGGCATTTGTTCGCTCTATTTTTTTCTAAGGGGATACGTCTATGTTCAACGACATCCTTACCAAAATTGATGACGTGGTATGGGGCATTCCTACCATCGTACTAATTCTTGCAACGGGTATCATTCTTACTTTTAGCGCCCGTGGCATTCAGTTTTCAAAACTGGGCCGTGCATTCAAGCAGATTTTCAAAAAGAATGAAGGTCACGGAGAACTTTCAGGTTTCTCTGCTCTCTGTACTGCACTGTCAGCTACAATCGGTACCGGTAACATTGTTGGTGTAGCAACCGCTATTGCAGCAGGTGGTGCAGGTGCTCTGTTCTGGATGTGGATTGCCGCAATTCTGGGAACTGCAACCAAATTTGCTGAATGTATGCTTGCCATCAAGTACCGCGAAATTAAACCCGATGGACATGTTTTAGGTGGTCCTTTCTATACTATCGAAAAAGGTATGGGTCCAAAGTGGAAGTGGCTTGCTGTTCTTTTTGCTGTATTTGGCGTTTTAGCTGGACTTTTGGGCATTGGTACAATGACTCAGATTAACGGTATTACCAGTGCAGTTAACATGGCATTTGATCCTACCAATGCAAACATTGCTTTTACCATTGGTGATAAATCTTACACTTGGGCAACTGTCATTGGTGGTATTGTAGTTACCGTATGTGCAGCACTTGTTATTATTGGTGGCTTAAAGCGCATTTCTAAAGTTGCAGAAAAAGTTGTTCCTGCAATGGCTATAGTGTATGTCTTCTTGGGTCTGTCTGTTATCATCATGAATGCAACTCACATTCCTGCAGCATTTGCACTTATCTTCAAGAGCGCATTTGGTTATAAGGCTGCCATTGGCGGTGCAGTAGGTTGGACTGTTAAACAAGTTGCAGATTCTATGCAAAAAGGTATTGCTCGCGGTATCTTCAGTAACGAAGCTGGTTTGGGTTCAGCACCTATCGCAGCAGCTCCTGTTCAGACAACAGAACCTGTTGAACAAGGTCTGGTTAACATGACTGGTACTGTTATTGATACCCTTATTGTTTGTACTATGACTGGTCTTGCTATTGTTCTTGCACTTACAAATCCTGAATTCTTTGCTCAGTATCAGGCAAAAGGATGGCAAGGTGTTGAACTGACTGCAAACGCACTTTCATTCGACTTGGGTGGAGACGGAGTTTCTGTTCAGTTCCTGCTTATGCTGTGTCTTGCTTTCTTTGCATTTACAACCATTTTGGGATGGGACTACTACTCAGAAAAATGTCTTGAGTATCTGTCAAACGGAAAGATGAAGTTTGTTATGATTTACCGCATTCTGTACATTATTGCAATTGCTATTGGACCCTACTTTGCTGTTAACGAAGTATTCCAAATTGCAGATATCACTAACGGTTTGATGGCAATTCCTAACTGTATTTCTCTTATCGTTCTCAGTGGCGTTGTTGCAAAAGAAGTAAAAGATTACTTCAACCGCTACCCCAAACTGCAATAGTCGTTTCTAAAACTTTTTACAAAGGGCTGTCCAATAAGTGAAGTAAACTTCTTGTTGGGCAGCTCTTTTTTTATAACATGACAAATTTTTACTTTCTGTCATAAACCTAAGCGCTTCTTTTTCAAAGCCACATTCAAGAAAAATATCTTCCATAATTTTAAATTCCGTGTTAAAATAGACTTTGAGTTCAGTATTGAAATTTACATTTTATACCGATATTCAGTTATGGAGGAGACTATGACTAACGAAACACCTGTAATCTCTAGGTTTCCCAAACGCGTGTTTGTATTTTACATGCTTGTATGTATTTTACCAGGGATTTTAAACGGTCCTATTCTTGCGTTTATTAGAGAGTTGAGCCTAATGCAATTCCTTGCACTGCTTACTAATCCCATCTTTTTAAGTGGAATAGCTTTGTTTGGAGTTGTCATACCTGTTATCTATTACAACATTACGGTAAGAAAAATCTTTTCGCTAAATAGTACCGAAGAATCAATTGCTTTTGTGAATAAGACAGTAAAAAACTTTGAAACCAGGTACATGCTCTATGGCGTTGCAGTCGGATTCATTAACATAGCTCTTATTTCTCTTGGACTTCGCATGGCAGGAATTCCCTATGACCCTGTCGCAATTGCCTTTGTTTGTATTGCAACAACATTCCTTTTTGCATTAAGTCCTTACATTATTTTCATGCAGCAAATGGAACACAATCTTTCAAAGTTGCAGTTCAAAACTGAATACAAATCACTGCCACTGATTGTTCGTAACATTTTGGTTATTTTCTTTGCTTGTACTGGTTTGGTTTTTATTTCTGTTTCTCCTATGCTGGTTCAACTTAATGCAGAAATTCCTAACCACATTTTGTTTGAAACAAAAATGCTTCCCATAGATATTCTTGCAGAACTTATTACTATCTTTGATGTCTTCTTACTTATCCACGGTATTACTGAACGCATTAAAGAAATTACTGACTTTACTGCTTTAGTTGTTCAGCGTAACTACACCAGTGAACCGCTTCCTGTTCATAGCCGTGATGAATTTGGTATGCTCATTAACGACTTGAATGAATTCTATGACACAACACGCGAACTTTTGACCGCAATCAACAAGTCAGTTGATATTTCAAATAATTCTGCTACTGAACTGTCTACATCAATGGCACAAACATCTGCAACCATAACTCAGATTGTTGCAAGCATTGATTCAATTAAACAGCGCATTACTAACCAAGCAGCAGGTGTTGAAGAAGCACAGGCCACAACACAGACTATGGTTCAAAACATTAAGTCTTTGGAAGAACAAGTTATTTTGCAGTCTTCAAGTGTTACTGAATCATCTGCTGCTGTTGAAGAAATGGTTGCAAACATTCGTTCCGTTACAGATATTCTGGGACGCAACGCCGACACTGTTGAACGCTTAAGCACAGAATCTGAAAACGGTCGAGCAAAAATTGATACTTCTGTTAACCAAGCTCGCAGTATTCTTGAAAAATCTGCAGGTCTTTTGGATGCAACAAAAATTATTCAGAGCATTGCTCAACAGACAAACCTTCTTGCTATGAACGCAGCAATCGAAGCAGCACATGCAGGCGAGTTAGGTAAAGGTTTTGCGGTTGTTGCAGACGAAATTCGTAAACTGGCAGAACAGTCAAATACTCAGGGTAAACGCATTAACGGTCAACTTTTGGAACTTCAGAATGCAATTGGCGAAATTAGTTCTGGTACTTCCGAAGTACAAGAACAGTTCAGCATTATTTACAAACTGACAGACACCGTTAAGAATCAGGAAAAAGTTATCATGAGTGCAATGCAAGAACAGTCAGCAGGTAGCTCTCAGGTACTTGATTCTATAAAAACAATCCGCGAAACAACGGCAGCTGTTCAGACAGGTTCCGCAGAAATTACTTCTTGTGGTAATGAAGTTGCAAACGAAATGACATTGCTTGCAAATGTTACTGAAGAAATCAACGAATCTATGACAGGTATGGCAGAGGGTGCTCAACAAATTATTACTGCAGTTACCGAAGTAAATACGGCTTCTACAGAAAACAAAGAAAACCTGAATAATATATCAAAAGAGGTTGGAAGCTTTAAACTTCAGTAAAAAGGATGAACAGAGAAAAGAAGTCGGAAATTATCAGACAGAGTATTCTCACAGCTGCTGCAGATCTATTTGAACAAAATGGATTTGAAAACACAAAAGTAAACGACATTGCAGCAAAAGCAGATTTAAGTAAGGCAACCTTCTATGCTTATTTTAAAAGTAAAGAAGTTTTGCTGGACACTTTGCTGCTTAACCTACTAAGAAACATTATCCGTCGTATCAAAGAATTAATTGATCGCAAGATGGGTAAAGAAAACTGCTTTATTGCAGTATGCAATATGTTCTTTGAAGTAAGCAAAAAGAATCCTGTCTGTTATAACCGAATGCTTCAGTATTTTGGAGTTCCCTACAACGACAAAACTCCTCAGTTGTACAAGGATATTCTAAAAGAAGCACAAAACCTTAGCGATACTCTGTATCATGCAATGAAAGAAAACGGTCTTACAAAACTCTTTACTACAAACACACCGCAACAAGCTGTCTTCTATTTGTGGATAAGCGTTACCGGCATTATTTCAATCATACAAAAAAAAGGAGCTCTTCTTAACGCACTCTATGGGGTTAATGAAGAAGAGTTCCTTTCTTTCGCGTTTAAGCAACTTTATCTTTCTTCTGCAGACGACTGACGCTTATACAGTGGGAACAACATACGAGTTTGTTTTTTGTATTCAGCAAAACCTGGTTTGCGTGAAGCCTGATGATTTTCTGCAAGTGGTATACTGATGAACAAAAACATCAATGTGTTTAAACCTGCACCAAAAATAAAGTACCATCTAAATCCTAACAAACCTATAGCAGCAAGAGCAACTCCCCACCACATAAGAATTTCACCTAAATAATTTGGATGTCGTGAGTATTTCCACAATCCGTATCGAATAAATCCCCTTTCTTTATTCTTTCTAAATGCATGCATTTGTGTATCTGCAACAAGTTGAAGCAGTGCCGCAAGAATACATATTGCACAACCTACAATACACAGTATTTGTCCTCTTCCACTAAATGATGATTCTTCGTTAAACACAAACATTGCTGGCAAAACACAAGCATACACAACAATTGTGGGGAACAAATGAATGCCAAAAAAGTTTACCAGTGGATACAATTTTCCAGATTGATTTTTTAGCTGAGTATAACGCCAATCTTGATGTTCTAAGTTTTTGAATGTGTAAGCCCAGTTTGCAGTAAGACGAATTGCCCAAACAAGTACTGCAACTAACACCAAGAGACGGCCTGTGTTAAGTCCGTTCGCAATAGCAAATGAACACAAAATAAAGGGTGGTTGTACACTCCAGTATGGATCATACACAGACGAATTTTCAAACAGTACACTGAACAAAAACACAATCGCTGTTGCTATTACATCACAAACAAATACATTCCAGTAAAGCGGTATGCGTAATGTAAAGGAACTAAAACATAACAGTGCAAATGCACCAGCTATAGCGTACACCCACAAGACCATGACAAAAGAAAGCACGCGGCTTTTTTTTATTTCCATAGGATACTCCTGCCTTTAAGCATACTGTAAAATTTGATACAATACAACTATGACTGCGTTAGAAAAGTATTACAATAAATTTAACGAAGAACACCGGCTAGACACAAGGCATGGTACTGTTGAATTTACGACAACACTCAAATACATTCATGACTTTATTCCCACAGACAAAAAAATCAGCATACTAGATGTTGGTGCAGGAACAGGAAAGTATTCTGTTGCTCTTTCGCGCGAAGGTCATACTGTTACTGCTGTAGAATTAGTTAAACGCAATCTTGATGTTCTTGAAGCTAAACACGAAAAAGTAAACTGTTGGCAAGGTAATGCTCTTAATTTACATTTTCTAAAAGATGCAACTTTTGACATAACACTTTTGTTCGGTCCGCTTTACCACCTTCACACACAAGAAGAAATGCTTAAAGCTTTTTCTGAAGCAAGACGCGTTACTAAAAAAGGTGGACTTATTTTTGCTGCATACGTTATGAATGATTACAGCGTCATTACTTACTGTTTCAAACAAAACCACGCTTTAGAAGTTGTTCAAAACAAAAGAATAACTAAAGACTGGCACACCATTGCTTCGGAAGATGAACTGTACACTTATTTAAGATTAGAAGACATAAATGAACTTAACCGCATGTCTGGTTTACATCGTGTAAAAATTTTTGCAGCAGATGGCCATGCAGATTATATGCGTCGTGAATTGAATGCTATGGATGAACAAACCTTCCAGCTTTTTTTGCAATACCATTTATCTACTTGCGAACGCCCTGAATTGTTGGGCGCAAGTTCACATGTGGTAGACATTTTACAAAACTAATTGTTCCACACAGCACTGACTGCACAACCTTCTTCTGTTGCATCTGTAAATGTTTCACGAAGATTGTCAAAGTATGCTCCCAAAACAGCTTTTGCTTTTTCGCATGCAGTAAACGTAACATTCCACTGCTGGTGTCCTTCCGTAAGAATGTCATAAAGAGCATCAAGATTTTTTCCGTAGTACGAAGGAAGCGGTAATGTCTTCATCAACAATTCGTGTAATTGCTCTCGACTTTCAACGCCACTTAAATTAACGGTATAGTCCATTATTCTTCTCCGTACAAAAGTTCAAATGTTTTGTAATGATCATCTGTATAATAAATTAAACCGTCATTTGAAAAAACAATTCTCTTTGCACCGCGAGAATTTTTTCCACGAGCATCAATGTCACATTCTGTGTAAGAACGCCCAGACTGTTTTGGTAGCAAACCCTCTCGATTAGAAAAACGATCACCGCCTATACTTTTTCCAGGAGCATACTCTTCCAAACCGCCACCCTGCCAGCCAAGTGCTGTTGCCTCTGCTTTTGTTATATAGTTTGAAGGTAAGTGTTCATACAAAACAATATACTGAGCAACAGAATTTTTGTCGTCGTATTCACCGCTTTCACTAATTGCTGCTTCCGTGATTGATTCTTCTGTATTTGTGTAAGAAGAAACTGCAGTAGCAATATCATTTACAACTTCTTCTTGGCTTCTGTTTTTCAAATAAAAAAATACACCAACAACAAGAAGTCCTAAAGCAATGTATGTAAGTATTTGTTTGAATTTTCTCATTTTCTAATTGATCCACCTAACAGTTTGTGAGCTAAACTCTTTTCCGTATACAAATCTTCATCAGCTCTTTTAAGCATAGAATCAATTGCACCTTTGCCAGTTCCTACTAACTGAGCGTAACCTATGCTTATAGAAAGATGATAGGGTTTTCCAGAAATCTGATTGTATTCATCAAATGCTTTATACACACGATGTTTTACTGTTTCTGCATCAAGACAATTATAGACAACACAAAATTCATCACCACCAAAACGACTCAGATAAGCATCGCTTTTACTAAAGACATTTTTTAAAAGTTGAGACGTTTGTACTAAAGCATTATCTCCTTCGGGGTGACCAAAAGTATCATTTATTTCTTTGAACAAATTTATGTCTATCATAAAAAGCGTCGGTTTTACATCAAAAAATTCTTCGCTTGCTATTTGTGCCATGCGGGAATTAAAACTGCGTCTGTTGTTCAAACTTGTAAGTGCATCAATTGAAACAAGAGAAAACTTGTAATCACATACAACTAACATTTGTCCCACTGCAAGCAACTGCCAAACAACTTTTGCTTTAGGGAATATCAAGTGAACAATTCCTCCTGCAAGAGGCATACAAACAAAGACAACAAAAACAGTTCCTAAAGAAAACATTAATTTCTGTCTTCGTATTACCGCCATAAGTGCAAGAAATGCAGCTGTAGTAAATAATCCATAAGTAAGAATTGCCTGAATAAAATACATTGAACCAGCAACAAATGTGTTTGTCTCAGCATCAATGTAGAACATCGTTTTTGTAAATACTGAAGCAATCAAAATCAACACATACAAAATAACAACAAGTGCTGCCGTCCATTCAGCAAAAGTTCTTGTTTTTTCCTTGGAAGTTACTAAATACACTGTGTAGACAAACCAGTAGTAAGCCATTGTACCATTTAGTACTAAATAAACAAAAGAAAGGAAGTAGTTTAGAATGAACAAATGTATTTCGCTATGACCATCTATTAAAAACTGAATTGTTTCAATAACTAAAATCAGAACAGAAGAAATCATTACACGCTTAAACAAAATGTTTTTTGTTTGCTGATCCTGAGATATAGCTAAATGATATGTTATCCACGCAAGCAAAAAAAGGCAGATACAATTAACTTCAGTGCGATAAAAAAGCTCGTACATAATATCCCCACCACTACTTTAGTATAACATACTTCTCATTCTATTGTATAGACAGAAAGTACAAAGTCTTCTATACTTTTAATAGGATTTTTGTAATGGAATTTGACGATTATAAAGCGGATTTATATGAAGCTTGGCACCTTAGAATTTTACGCGTATGCTGGTTTTTTACTGCCGTTGTTTTTATAACAGAACTTGCAATGTTCTTTGTTTTTGTAAATTCAAAAACGAGTCCTATTATTCCTGGTACTTACATTGTCTTTCGTGTTGTTCTTCCTACACTTATTAACATTATTATTTCTATAATCGTTTCTTTTATTTGTTTGGATAACCGTATGCAAATACCCAAAAAGAACTGGGCTTCTTGCATAGCACTTACGCTTATTTCTTCTAACATTTCTCTATTCCATTATTTCTTCCCTGCAGTTATTCTTTTACCTTGTGTTTCTATTTTTATTTCTGCTATTTTTGCAGATAAAAAAATTATAAACGTTACTGCTTTGTTTGTTGGAATTTTTTCTTCAGTTGCAATTTTTTTGTGGGCTAGAGAAAATAGCTCTCTAGAACTTATACTTCTTATTGCAAACTGTGCTGTTTATTTTATCATCATTATATGCTGTTATTTGCTTTCTCTGTTCATAATGAAGTCTCAGCAGCAACAAGTAAATTTTATTTATGACGCATACCTCAAACAGCAGGAACTCATAGAAGAAATGAACATTGAACCTATGACTCGCCTGTATAACAAAACTGCATTTGAAAGTTGCATGAAGCTCTACATTCAAAAGTTCCACAACAAAGAATTTACACCTCATCTTGTGTTAATAGACATAGACCATTTTAAGACCGTCAACGATGTTTACGGACATAATGCCGGAGATGTCGTTTTAGTTCGTCTTGCTGAACTTATCCGCGGAAAAATGAAGGGTTCTCGCCGGGCATTCCGTTTTGGTGGAGATGAAATGGTTCTTTTGTTTGGTCCAGAATCTTTGGAACAAATTAAGTCTATTGTAGAAGAACTGCGAACTGACTTTAAGAACACACAGTACGACTTTAGACCCAAAGAGCCCATTACACTGAGCATAGGAATTGCAGCCTATTATAAAGGATTAAACGAAAAATCTTGGTTTGAACTTGCCGACTCTACCATGTACAAATCTAAAACGAACGGTAGAGACAGCGTTTATATTGCATAATATGAAATCTCAGCTTACAACACTCTGCTACATAGAAAAAGACGACGCTTATTTACTCTTGCACCGCACCTCCAAAGCAAATGACGAAAATCATGACAAATGGATTGGTGTGGGCGGTCATTTTGAACATGGTGAAAGTCCGGAAGACTGTCTGCTTCGTGAAGTAAAAGAAGAAACAGGTCTTACCCTTAACTCTTTTTCTTTTCGCGGAATAGTAACCTTTGTCTATGCCGATCATCCTGCAGAATATATGTGTCTATACACAAGCTCTGATTTTTCAGGAACCCTTACAGAATGTGACGAAGGTCAACTAAAATGGGTACAGAAATCCGAACTTCTGTCACTCAATTTATGGGAAGGCGATAAGATTTTTCTTCGTCTTCTTGCACAATCTGTACCCTTTTTTTCGCTAAAACTGACCTACAATAACGAAGGTGTCTTAACTGGCACCATATTAAACGGAAAACCCCTTATTTCTTAAGCAAAGCAGCAAAAGGATTATAGGTTTCTCCGTCATCATCTTTTTGTGCAGAAAAATATTCTGCTGCAATGTCGTTTTCTTCAGAAGAAACTACAGGACTCAACGAAATACGTTTCTGTTCTGTATCCACACTGTCAACAATAACGGGCATCTTCTGACCAATTTGGTATACTTTGCGTAAGTTAGTATTCCGTTCAACATCCAACTTTGAAACATGTACCAAACCGTCAATTCCAGGTGCAATCGTTACAAAAAGACCAAACTCAGCAACACGGGCAACAGAACCTTCTGTTTTTGTTCCCGGAGTAAATTGTTCTGCGGCTTCCTGCCAAGGATCTTTTTCTAAAGCCTTAATGCTTAAAGATACTTTTTCATGCGCCCAGTCTGCCTTTATAACTTGAGCCGTAACTTCCTGTCCTACCTGCAAAACATCAGATGCTGCTTTTACTCGTGCATGCGAAATTTCTGAAAGTGGAATAAGAGCTTGAAATCCATCTACATTTACAAAAGCCCCATAAGATTCAAGCGAAATAACTGTAGCAGTAACATTTGTTCCAACGGTAAGTTTTTTTGCAAGCTTTTCAATTCCTGCGTCGTGCTCTTCTTCCATGATGATTCGGTTTGAAAGCACAATGTTTCGACCGTCGTTTTTATATTCTGAAATGCGGAAAGTCAAATGCTGACCAACATATTCTGAACTTTCTTTTTTCTGATGAAATCCCATTTGTGAATACGGGCAAAAGGCACGTGTTGTACCCACCATTACTTCGTAACCACCTTTTATTTCTTGGGTAACATGACCTTCAACAGGAATACCGTTTTTAAATGCATTCAGTAAAACATCTTTGTTCGCTTTAGGTCCGGCAAGTTTTGTCGTAAAATGCAGTTCTTCGTGACTGCTTCCCACAAAGTAGACGGTTATGGGATCACCCTCTTTAACACTGAGCGTTCCGTCTTCTTTGGTTACTTCTGCCTTATCCAGAAATCCTTCGCTTTTAAGTCCAAGATCAAGGAATACCGTATCCCCTGAGATTGCCACAACAGTTGTCGTAACTGCTTCACCGTTTTGATACAGATTTTTCATACTTCTGCATAGTAGCGTTTTTTTAAGTTCTGCACAAGATTAGCGGTTCAACTGTGCATCCAAAGACAGCAGGTTAGATTTAAGTTCCTGTAATTCGTTTAAGCTCCCCTTTATTTTGCTCTGCATCCACAAGTCAGAAATAAATCCATCCCAGGTAAAGTCCAGCAGCGTTGCAAAAAAACCACGGTTTACGGTAAAACCTTCGGGCATATTATTTATGTTTATGCACTGTTTTAATTCGCGCATTTTGTAATTTATGTCATCCAGCACATTTTTTGTAGAACTTATTTTCACATGCTTGACCAGCGTAGACAAAGTACTTCCGCCTAAAATATCTAAAAATCCCCAGGATCGGGCTCCCTGACACTGATGAATTGCTTCGTCAGTAAGTGAAAGCAGTTCTTTTACCAGCTGTTTTGCACGTTTTAAATCTTGAACCTGTTGCGGCATAGTCTATCTCCTCTTTCCATTTCTGATTATACCACACTTTATTTATACTGACGATATAGTATTTTTTAATTTTTCTATATCTCGTGTAAATTCAAAAATTCACCGTTCCAATATAAAATTGATTTATGAAATATGATCTTGAAATCTGCAAAGTGGTTTCCCGCAATCTTAGGGAAAAACGTTCCGCTCTTGGCTATTCTCAGGAAAAACTCGCAGAAGTCGCTCATATTACACCTCTCACCGTTTGGAAAATAGAAAATCAAGAAGTGTGGCCCAGTCCAGAAACGGTTACAGAACTTGCCAAAGCGCTTAACATAAAGCCCTACGAACTTTTTCTTGATGAATACACAGACAATGTCTTATCTATCCAAGATGTTGGACTTACCAAGCAAAGCATTTTGGAAGCCGTTCAAGAAACACTCGACAAAATGTTACCTAAAACAGACAAACCTTCTCCTAAATCCTCATATTCAATTTCTCGTTTTTCTAGACACTAAGGCATCTTTTCGCTACAATGTAACGAAGAGGATTTTATGCCAAAAATAGAAGTAAACGAAAAGCTCTTTTTTAATCTTGTCGGTAAAACATACGACTACGACACACTCGAGAAAAAGCTCACGAGCGGTAAAGCCGAGCTTGATGAAAAACCCAACACTGCAGACCCTGCAGACAAACGCGTCATCAAAATAGAATTGAACGACACCAACCGTCCAGACTTGTGGTCAACTGGTGGTATTGCACGCTGCCTGCGTGAATACGAAAGTGGTAAACATAACGACTATTCTGCTTTCTTGTCAGATAAAAATCATACGGTTGACAATTCAAAACGCGTCATCACCGTAGATCCAGAACTTAAAGACATTCGTCCCTACATGGTTGCATTTGTCATTAGTGGAAAGCCTATTGATGAACCAATGTTGCTCGACATCATTCAAACTCAAGAAAAACTGTGCTGGAACTTTGGTCGTAAGCGCAAGTCTATAAGCATGGGTGTATACCGCAATGCAGACATTGTTTGGCCAGCACACTACAAAGCTGCAGACCCCGACAAAGAAGGTTTTGTTCCTCTGCAAGAAACACAAAAACAAAGCCTTCGTGCCATTGTTCAAAACCATCCTAAGGGAAAAGAATATGGCTGGATTCTGGAAGGTCTTAAAAAATTCCCACTCTTTACAGATGACAAGGGTGAAGTATTGAGCATGGCTCCTATTATTAACAGTGCTACACTGGGTCAAGTTCAGGTTGGCGACAAAGATTTACTCGTTGAACTTACTGGCGATGACATGTCAAACCTTTTGCTTAGTGCTAACATTGTTGCTTGCGATTTTGCAGATGCCGGATATCAAATTCTTCCCGTAACAGTTCAACATCCCTATGACACAGGATTTGGTAAAGAAGTAACAGCACCTTATTATTTCCAAACAACGACAGATGCTCGCCTTACTGCCATTAACAAAAAGTTGGGTTCAGAATTAACTGTTGCACAAGTTACACAAGCTCTTGAACGCATGGGCAACACTGTCAGTTCAACTCAAAAAGATGGAGATACTGTATTTACGGTAAAACCAGCTCCCTACCGAAATGACTTTTTACATGAAGTTGATGTTATTGAAGATGTTATGATTGGTATGGGATTAGATTTCTTTACTCCTCAGGCACCAAGCGATTTTACTATCGGACGTCTTTTACCTATAACTGAATACAGTCGAAAAGTTAAAAACCTTATGGCTGGTATGGGCTATCAGGAAATGATTTTCAACTACTTGGGTTCAAAAGCAAGTTACATCACTAAGATGGGTGTCGACGGTAATAATGTTATTGAAATTGCTAACCCCATGAGCGAAAACTATCAGTTCATTCGTCCCTCAATTATTGCAAGTCTCTTTGAAGCAGAAAGTCAAAGTGGCAATGCCGTATATCCACACAAAATCTTTGAAGTGGGTAAAATTGCTTACATCGACCCAAGCGAAAATACGGGAACAAAAACTATTCAAAGTTTAGGCTTTGTAACTGCTTCTAACAACGCAAACTTCAATGACACTGCAAGTGAAGTAAGTACTCTGCTTTACTATCTTGATCACAAATACGAAGTTACCGAAACAAACGATCCTCGCTTTATTCCAGGACGCCAAGCTGGCATTATGGTTAACGGAAAACAAGTTGGTATCTTTGGTGAAATTCATCCACAAGTTCTTGAAAACTGGCAAGTAGGAGTTCCTTGTGTAGCAGGAGAAATGGATCTTGAAGCATTACTTGCAACAACTCCTTCAGCTCATGCTGCTCCAGCAACTCAAAATTCTACAGAACAAAAAGCTGCTGCTGAACCCTTTAACCAGATAGCTCATTTTGATAAATACATCGACCTTCGTGTTGCTGTTATCAAAAGTGTAGAAACAAACCCACAAGGCGAAAAACTCTACATTGAACATCTTGACGACGGAACAGGAACAGAACGCATTATCCAAAGCGGTTTGCGTGAATACCTCACTCCCGAAGAACTTATTGGTCAGCATGTAATTATTGCAGCAAACCTTGCACCACGAAAAATGCGCGGTGTTGAAAGTCACGGTATGCTTCTTGCAGCAGACTACACAGAAGACGGAAAAGAAAAGGTTGAACTTTTAACTGCACCTTGGGCCACTCCAGGAACACCTGTTATTCCTCAGGGAAGTAATGAAGCAAGTGCAAATGAAAAACCGGCAAAAATTGACATTGACCGTTTCTGCAAAGTTCAATATAGAATTGCTGGCAAACAGGCACAAGTTGGTGGCGTAACACTAACAGCTGCAGGCAAAGCAATTACCACACAAAAAGCAGACAATTGCGACATAGAGTAAAGGCTTTCGCCTAAACACCAAGGGACTGTTTTATAAGTTTGTAAAGAATTGTCATTCCGATACAACTTATCATTCAGTCCTTTTTTTTATTGTTAATATAATTTTTTTCAATTTTTCTATACATAGTCTATGTAGCGAATTATAGAAACCCCAAGTAAAATAAATATGAAGCATGGGAAGGATAACATTCCGAATTAAGCAAACTGTATACCAAGACACACACAGCAGCAAGCTTATCTCTATGCTTCCACGGTTTTGAGAAAGTTTTTCTTGGAAACCCGGGGAAAGATTTGTTATACAAGTCTTTCCCCAAATTTTTTTTCATGCTACACTTACTTCATGCCTGCAAAACAAAATTATCAACAACAATTAGAAAACATCATCAAAGAAATTTCTCTTTCAGGAAAAAAACCATCTCTACTATTGCATGCTTGTTGCGGTCCCTGTTCATCTTATGTCATGGAATACTTAGCAGGAATTTTTAACATAACCATTTACTACTACAATCCCAACATTCATCCAAAAGCAGAATATGATCGTCGCCTTGCTGAATTAAAAAAATTTGTTTCTTCTTTTCCACCTGCAATTCAAACGGGCATCTCTGTCGTAGAAGATGTTTACAATCCAGAAGATTTTTTTGAAGCAACAAATGTTCGTAATCAAATTGAATTGCAAACAGAAAGTGAAAAAGGAGAACGCTGTCGTAGATGTTATTTGTTCAGAATGAAGCGCGCATGGAATTATGCTTCAAACCACAACTTCGATTTTTTTACAACAACACTTTCTATTAGTCCTCATAAAGATTCAGAAAAAATAAACACAATTGGTCAAGCTTTTATTTCTGAAAATAGCCTTAAATACCTGCCAGCGGACTTTAAAAAGAAAAATGGATATCTACGCTCACTTCAACTAAGCAAAGAATATGGCTTATACCGTCAAGACTATTGTGGGTGCGTATATTCCCAACAGCAGACTCATTGACACTTTTTGGCTCTCTCGCGATACTAGCAGTATGAAAGAACAAATTGTACACGAAAAAGCAGAACGCATTCGCGATGTCTTGCGCTATGTTCGCAAGTTCAAAAACACAACGGTTATCATCTACATTGATGATGAAATTATTGATTCACGCCTTTTTACCAGTCACATTCGAGATATTTGTCTTATTCACGAAACAGGACTAAATGTTATTCTTGTTCCTGGTGCTCGCAAACGCATAAATGAAGTTTTGTCTTCAGCAGGCATAGAATGGTCTTATCACGATAACTGTCGCATCACAAACGAAGAAGCAATGCCTCTTATAAAGATGGCAGCTTTTGATGTTTCCAATAAAGTTATGACTGCTCTTGCTGCAGAGAAAAAAACGGCCGTTATAGGTAACTGGGTTCGTTCTCGAGGAAAAGGAATTGTTAACGGGTTTGATTACGGCACTATTGGCGAAATAGACAAGCTCCAAATTGATTCAGTTAAAACGGTTCTTTCAAACGGTTTTATTCCTATCTTCCCTTGCATAGGATGGAGCAATTCTGGAAAGCCTTATAACATTTCTTCTATCGAGCTTGCCCATCAGATTGCTGTTCATTTACAAGCAGATAAACTTTTTTTCCTCATTCCTGGGTTAGAAATTAACTCTAGCGAAGGAACAATTCCTGCCATGAATCTTGAGGAAGTTGATGAATTCTTAGCAAAAAATGCAACCGAGAACTCGGTAGCTTCAGCAAATTCTACCGAATGTTCGGTTGAAAAAAGCGAAAATGTATCTGTTTCACGTGAAACAAATGATGGAAAGCAACAAGTTTCTAACTTACTCTTACTTGCAAAATCAGCATGTCAAGCAGGAGTTTCTCGCGTACACTTATTGAATGGTTCTCTAAACGGAACACTGCCTTGTGAAATATTCAGCAATCTTGGTTCTGGAACAATGATTTACAAGAGCAATTACGGTGGAATTCGTGAAATGACTCGTGAAGATATTCCTGCTGTTTTGAACTTAATGCATCCTTTTGTTCAGAAAGGAAATTTGTTACCGCGCACAGCCCAGCAAATGCAATCTGAGTTTCAACATTACATTGTTTATGTTATGGATGATGCAGTTCGTGCTTGTGCGGCATTAATTCCTTATGATGGTGGGCAAATGGAAATTGCTGGAGTTGCTGTAGATGAATCTTGTTCACATATAGGCATTGGCCCAAAACTTATTTCCTACCTCTTAGAAAAAGCTCATTCACAAGGAGCAAGACGCGTATTTATTCTTACCACGCAAACCGCAGACTGGTTTGAAAACCTGGGTTTTGTTCCTGCAGAAGTTTCTTCACTTCCACAAAAACGAAAAGATCTTTGGTCTCCAGAAAGAAACTCAAAAGTTTTCCACAAGTTGTTCACTTTGTAATTTATTAGCCACAAAAACACACAACCCCGGAATTCCTTATAAACAAAGGTCTTTCGGGGTTTCTTTTTGCCCTCTTGCAACATAAGCACATTTCTCCCTCACTTTTCCACAGGTTTTAAACCCACAACCCTAGCAAGTGCGTACACACAACCGTAGCAAGTGCGTGCGGTTGTGCCTAGCGTAGCGACAAACCAAACTAAAAAACTCTCAAGGCAAGCATGCGCTTTAGCTTATCAAAGAAAAAAGAAAGCCTTTTTATAAAGATATTGTTAAACAAAAAAGTTTCACGTGAAACACACAACCGTAGCAAGTGCGTGCGGTTGTGCCTGAGCGTAGCGAAGGACATATTAAAGCAAGTGCGTAGCGAAATGCCCGACCAGAGGGAGGGATTCACAAAGCAAGTGCGTGCGGTTGTGCCTGAGCATAGCGAAGGACATATTAAAGCAAGTGCGTAGCGACATGCCCGACCAGCGAGAAAGACAAATAAAACAGATGTGTGCAGCTATGGTTATGTAAAGAAAAAGGCAAAAAAAATCCGGGCAGACCTGGGAAAAAGCCTGTCCGGTGTCTGATGGGTTTTAGATTCACCACGTTGTCGGGAGAACAACGTTATTTGGTAAACCGTTCAATCTGTGCAGGTACTACATTCAAGCTCATTTCTGCACATGTCTTGGATTATACGCTATATTTAGTGTTTTGTCTACTGTTTTTTGTAAAAAAACACAATTTTTTGTTCTTTTTGTCAAACCAAGGTGTAAATTGTTGTAATACAACAAATTACACGTCTTTTTCGTCTGACTGAGCAATTCTGTCTATGCCAACAACATAATCAGGAGTAGAAATGTCTACAACTTTTACGCCGCTACTAGAACGTCCTTGCTTACTAATGCTATCTGCGTCAACACGGATGCTGGTTCCTTGGCTAGTAATACACATAACAGAATCGGTGTCTTTAACAGTAAGGGCTCCAATAATTTCTCCCTTATCGTCAACATTACCAAAGACTTTCTGACCGCCTGTTCCGCGACCATGAGCGCTAAATTCTTCAAAATCAACACGCTTTCCTATGCCTTTTTCGGTAATGACTAAAATCTTTGCATCAGATTCAACATGTATTGCTCCGCATAGTTCATCACCATCAGCGAGCTTCATACCTGCTACACCGCGACCACTTCTTCCCATAGGACGAACTTCTTCTTCTGTAATACGAAGGGCCTGTCCTCTACGACTAACCAAAAGAATTTCATCATTTCCGGAAGAAAGAATTGCACTAACCAGTTTGTCGCCATCATCAAGACGAACAGCTTGAATACCACGTGCTTTAGCATTACGGAACTCGAAAGTTGGTGTCTTTTTAACAACACCGTTTGCAGTTGCCATAAACAAATATTCTGTTTCGCTAAAGTCTTTAAGACTTACTGTTGTTGTAATCTCTTCGTTAGCATTAACCATAAGCAAGCTCTTTATGTGAGAACCACGGCTTGTCTTTGATGCTTCAGGAATTTCATGAACTTTTATCCAGTAAGCTTTTCCTTCGTTTGTAATAAACATAAGATAATCATGTGTAGAAGCAATAAAGAGTTGATTGATATAATCTTCTTCTACCAATTTTGCACTGATAGTTCCTTTTCCTCCCCTGCCCTGACTTTTGTAAAGGCTTACAGGAACACGCTTTATGTATCCCAGTTTGGAGATAAGGATGACCATATCTTCTTCTTTTATCATGTCTTCTACATTGATTTCTTCTACTTCGCCAGCAACAATATCTGTTTTTCGATCATCGCCATATTTTTCGGCAAGTTCATTTGTTTCTGTTTTGATAATGCCTAAAATCTTTTCGTGATGTGCAAGCAGATCTTCTAAGTGAGCAATAAGAGCTTTGACTTCTTCCATTTCTTTGCGAAGTTCATCAATACGCAAATTAGTAAGACGACCCAAGCGCATATCAACTATTGCCTGTGCCTGTTCATCATCAAAATCGAAGCGCTTCATCAATCCGACTTTTGCTTCTTTTTCGTCACGACTACCACGAATAATTTTAATAACTTCATCAACACAATCAACTGCAGTGATAAGAGCAAAAAGAATATGTTCTCTCTTTTTTGCTTCACGGAGTTCAAATTGTGTACGGCGAGTAATTACTTCATCACGATGTTCCACAAAGCACTGGATGAGTTGCTTAAGGTT
>OCVV011304855.1_pt1 | contig 23284 bp, 23 predicted proteins | sample 1539721 | NCBI WGS metagenome assembly OCVV01 (sample SAMN02144230, study PRJEB22623) | gut metagenome | biome: sheep rumen | host: Ovis aries | place: New Zealand
CGCATGTAGCAGGCTAGCCTGCGGTCCCGATAAGTCGTTTTTACGACAGGGAGCCATTTTTTTAGACAGTACGGTTTATAATGCGGAGACACTGGGGAAATATATGCAATTTCAACAGAAGTGTGATAGAATATTTAGCGGTAGAAAAATGTAATCTTTTGGGGTTTAAAAATGAGAAAAGAATTTTGTGTAAAAGACGGAATTTTGATTACTTATACGGATTCGGATGTTTGTTTTGAAGATTGCAAAACGGCAGAATCTATTCTGCTCACGAACGATGGCGAAGTTATACATTCCAATTTTGATTCAGAAAAAAATGAATATTTCAAGAAGTACCTAAAACAAATTTATTCTTCGATAACAAGTTTCAGAAACTTAGATGCCTTGGAGAGCGCATAATGCTAGAATATCTAAGAACCGCAGGTTATAAAATCTATTTTTGGTCAAATGAAACTGATGAACCTATCCATTTCCATATTAGCAGAGATTTTGCGTTCCCCTCACTTCGTTCGGGTCGCTATGTCCGCCCTTCGCTATCCGCTCATTGCCTTCGGCAACTTCGGGGCTACCAGCGCTAACGCCAGCGACATTCTTTTACACTCCGCACGAATTTTCAGGTGACGATAGCCTTTTCACCAAAATCGACAAGGTTATAGACGAGGAACTTGAAAAACTGGGGTTACATTTGAAAGAGAAGATTCGAAGGTAAAACATATCAAGACTGTATAATTTTGCACCACATTGTGTTATACTATGTTAAGGAGGCGCTAAAATGACTGTAAATATGACATTGAACAATGCAGATTCTAACATTCTCGAATCTATAAAAGACTTTATCCATACTCATTTTCCAAAAGTCTCCTTTTCTATGGATGAACTTTCACCTTTAGAAAAAAGCCTTCTGGAAGACAGAGAAGAAATTCAAAAAGAAATAAAGGCTGGAACCATTCAAGGTTACTCGAGCATGGAGGAATACAGAAAAGCCCATGCTTTCTAAATTTTTCGCGACAAGCAAATTCGACAAAGAATATGCGAAACTTAAAGAAGATGATAAAAAACTTGTAGATTCTATTGTTGAATTATTAATCGAAGGAAAAACACTTCCAGCAAAATTCCGTGACCACCAACTAAAAGGAAACCTAAAAGATTTTAGAGACTGCCATGTAAAGCCAGATCTTGTGCTTATTTACGGAAAAGAGATCGACGAGATAAAAGAAGAGGAAATTCTGATTATCACAGCTTATCGAGTAAATTCTCATAGTGAATTGGGATTATAAACTTATTCCTTCCAAGTCCATTTTCAATTTTCCCTTTTCCCGCTATACTTTCCTCATTATGAAAGAAAATTCCCTGATTTACATAAACAATTGTCGTGTGCAGGATTTGCACGGAACAAAAATCGCTTCCCTTAACTGGGAAATGCGCTCTGGCGAGGCCTGGCTTGTAATCGGGCCGAACGGTGGTGGCAAGGCTGACTTTTTGCGTGCTCTGGCTGGTGAACAGCAGATTTTGCCCAACGATACCACGGGCGATTATTCAACTCATTTTGAGGATTCGGTCGAGATTGTCTCTCTGGAGCGGGCTGCCAGCCTGATTCAACAAGAGCGTGATTTAGACGAAAGCGAGTACATCAACAAGATTGACGAAGGACGAACCGGCCGGCGCTTTATCTGCGAGGTTTTGGGCGGGCCTGACGCAAAGCACCGTCATCTTCCTTTGCCACCGATTGCTGATCGGCTTGAAACTCTGCCTGAAGTCAAACTTTGTGGTGTTGAGAAGATTCTTGACCGGGGACTTAAATTTATGTCCACTGGCGAAATCAGGCGAACTTTGCTTTGCCGCGCCCTTCTTTCGGGCAAAAAACTTCTGATTCTGAGCGACCCGTTTGCAGGCCTTGACGCACAGAGCCGCACGATTCTGCTGGAATTTTTCAAGACAATCGTCGGAAAGCAGAAGAATTCTGATTCAAAAGACCCGCGCACCACGATTATTCTGGGAATGGAGCGCTACCATGAAATTCCAGACACGATTACGAATGTGCTTGAATTTGCGGGTGGGGCAGTTTCTTTCTCCGGAACAAAAGCTGAATATGAAAAACTGATTTCTCAGCGTGAGGCCCAAAAGGCAAAATCCCGGGAGACTGAAAAAAATGCTTTTATCAGCGAGTTAAAAAAAATTCAGAGCGAGACCGAAGTTTTGCAGAATCAGAATGCCACAAGCGATACGAACGAAAGCCTTGTCAAAATGAACAATGTGAATGTAGGCTGGGACGACCATCGGGTTCTCGTTGACTTTAACTGGGAAGTAAAACGCGGCGAGCACTGGCTTATCCGAGGCCCTAACGGCAGCGGAAAGACAACTTTGCTCGAATTGATTACCGGCGACAATCATCAGGTTTTCTGCAACGATGTCTGGCTTTTCGGCCGAAAACGGGGGACTGGCGAGACAATCTGGGACATCAAGAAGAATCTAGGAATCGTAAGCTACCGCTGGCATGTTGAATACCGAATGGTCGGCGGTACTGACCTGGAAAGCGTAATTATCTCAGGATTCAAGGATTCAATCGGCTTGTACGAGCAGAAAACTGATGTTGAGATTCAGGCGGCAAGGTTGTGGCTCAAGCTCGGCGGATTTGAAGGCCGTGAGCACGAAAATTTTGGCAGCCTGAGTTATGGTGAGCAGAGGGCAATTTTGATTCTGCGAGCTGCGGTAAAAGCTCCGAAAATCCTGATTTTGGACGAGCCATGCCACGGTCTCGATGAAAACTACCGCCAGAAAATTCTGGACTTAATCGAAACCGTAGCCGAGACAGGAACTACAACAATCCTTCATGTCACCCATGACCCAAGCGAAGCCCTGCCCTGCGAAAAGCACATTCTGGAGTTGAAGCCCGGAGAATCTCCCATGTACCAGATAATTGCTCGCACGGATGCGAGCTAAAGCAAGCTGGCTGCGAGAATTTCCGAATGGAAATTCTCGTCACGACATGGATGTCGAATATATCAGATAATTGCCCGCTAAACCTTGAAAAGGTCAATCTGGCTTCCGATTTGCTGAATCGAATCCTGCATTGTGCCTGAAATGTCCGAGAGCGTGGAGCCGTTTCGCTCGATTTGGCCTGTGCCCTCGTACATTCTTTCGATGCTTTCTTTGATAGCCTTTGTGGCTTCCTGCAGGACTTTAACTTCATCAAGAATCGTCTGGTTTCCTTCTGACATTTCGCGAGCTGAAGTCCGAACTTCTGCGGTTGAGTCGTTCATCATTCTGAGGGCATCCGTAATCTGATGGCTACCCTCTTCGCTTTCTTCCATTGCACTTCGAATTTCCCGGACAAGCTGATTGGTTTCCTGAACATTAGTGCTGACTGAATTGAAGACTGACTTTGCCTCTTCCGAAGAAGCAACTACTGTCGTGATTGATTCCTGAATCTTTTTCAGCTCAGAGCCAATGACCTTTGACTGCTTTGCCGAAGTTTCCGAAAGCATACGGATTTCGTCTGCAACAACGCTGAATCCGGCTCCTGCTGAACCTGCGTGAGCCGCCTCGATTGCCGCATTCATTGCGAGGATATTTGTTTCGCTTGCAATCTTAGAAATTGTTTTATTGGCCTGAATGAGGGTATGGCTCTGCTCCTCGATTGTCGCAAGCTGTTCGTTGAGGACATTCTGTTTTTCGATTCCTGTCTTCGTGTAATTTTCAAGGGCAGAAAAGGCCTGGGCCATCTTTTCAGTGCTTTTTGAGACCGAAATGATGTTGCCAAGCATTTCCTCGACAGCCGAACTGGCCTGATTAACTCCGTTGGACTGGCTTTCAATCATCTGGTTAAGGCTTTCGATATTTTTTGCAATTTGCGTGACCGAGCCTACAGTCTGCTCTACGCTGGCTCGCTGGTTGTCAATCTGGCAGGAAACATCGCCGATGTCAGCCGAAATTTGAGCTATTGAATCACTGGTTGCGATTGTTGTTGACTGCAAATCCTCGTCAACTGTCTGCAGCTTGTCTTTTGAGCTTTTTACTTCACTGATGATTCTCCGCAAATTCTCTATGAATGTGTTGAATCCACGCACAACGCCGCCGATTTCGTCCTTTGACTTGATTTCAAGCCGCTGTGTTAAATCTGCGTCACCTTTTGCAATTTCTTTGATAGAATGGTTGAGCAAAAGAAGCGGTCTGAGCATGATTCCCATGTAGATGGCAATAAAAATAATGAGAAGAATGGCAATCACAAAGCTGAATCCTGCAATGTTGTAGCCGCTCTTTCGCGCCGAAGAAAGAACTTCCTTTTCGGGCAGAGAAAGGGCCAGAGACCAGTTGGTATCATAAATCGGATAATAGAAAACATAGTCCGTCTTTTTGCCGCTGTCTTTTAAGATTTTTGCAACGCCCTTGTTTCCCATGACCATTTCGTTTGCGAGGGCATTAAGTCCCATCTGGCCAGTAACCCGATCTTCCATTTCAAGGACATTTTCCATAAGTCTGTTTTTTTCGGGATGTGCGATTATGGTGCCTTTTCCATCAAGAATGAAGGGGAAGCCTTTTTCTCCAACCTTGATTTTTGAAATTTCAATCTGGATATTGTCAATTTTAAGTGCTCCCATAAAAAGACCAAAAAGACGGCCGTTTCTGTCTACGGCAGGCAAAGCGACATAGAAAATGTAGTTGCCGCTTTCGGCATTGAATTCAGGATTTGTGATGCTGCTTCCATGCCCCTTTCCGATAATTTCAGTGAAATACTCGGTGTTTTTTGCATTCAGTGTTTTGTCGTTTGAAGTATAAAGAGTTCCTTCCTGGTCGCAGACACCGACATATTCAAAATCATCGCCAATAAGTGTCGGGTTATCCAGAATGTACTGATGAACTTTTGCCACATCGCCTTCGAGGAAGATTTCATTTTTGGTGAAAACACGCAGATCCTTGAAATAACCGTCGAGCCAGTAAGTGAGTGCCGTGGAGCTTCGTTCTGAGAGGGTTCCGAACATGCTTGAATAGGTTTTGATGCTGTCTTTGCTGATAGTCGTATTCAAGAGGAAGACCAAAATTGCGAAGAATACAAAAAGAATGGAAAAAATCGAAACTTCAAATTTGAAGGCCAGCGACTCAGAGAATTTGCTTTTTTCCAGTTTTATCTTTGTTTTTTTTGCTTTCGGCGCTTTTTCACTTGTTGAATCTATCTTTGCTTTCATAAAGAACCTCGATATAAAAATCTCAAATTTCTCCAACTATTATAATCGATAATTATCCTCTTAATCTTTAAAAAAGTCAAAAAAACATTATAATAGTAAATATTCTTAACTGATTTGCAAAAAAGGAGGCAAAATCAAAAATGGCAAAAAAATCAAATCTTCCGCTCTACCTGATTGGAATGGTACTGGTCGTAATCGGCTGTTTCCTTCCGCTCACCGCAAGCAAATTCTTCGGTGGCGGCACAAGCGCATTCAACGCAATTACTGACGGCTCAGGCGACCTCAAAATCGGCTCAATCCTGGCTTTAGGCGGAGCAATCGCCGGCATCGTTTTCTGCTTTGTTACGCTCAGGGCAAAACTTCCAGTCAAGCTCATTTCCCTTATCGTTTCAATTGCAGGTGGCGTATATGTTCTTTTGAACTATCTTAACCTGGCTCCATGGGCAAAAGGCATCGTAAAATTCGCCCACAAAGCCACTGGAACCGGCATCGGAATCGGCCTCATCGTAATTGTAATCGGCTGGCTGATTGCATTGTGCGGCTGGCTCAAAACCCGTGACTAAAATTATTCGGAAGCAGGATTTATTTCCTGCTTCTGAGAATCTGTAAATCCCTCTGCAATGTGCCGTTTTTGGGCAGGATTTTCAATCCTTCATTCAGAACTTTTTCGGCTTCATCCAGCCTCTTTGCATTGAATAAATCCGCAAAATTATTGTGAACCTGTACGGCATAGTTATTCAGATTCTGATTCCTTATTGTCTGCAGGTTACGGCTGTTCGGAAGGGATTTCAGTCCATCTTCAAGAATTTTTGCAGCTTCAAGGAATTTTTCGTCTTTGCTAAGAGGCTTTGCTTTTTCCGCCCAATAGTATTCTTCAAGGTTTTCAAGTTTTCTTGCAATCTTGCCGCTTTTTCCTTCTGGCGACTTCCGGCTTTCCTGAATCAATGAAAGGGCTTCGTCCGCCGTCACTTCTTTTGTTTTTTCATCAATGAGGGCATAAAAAATCATTTCCTCGATGACAGTCCTGTTTTTCGTGCTGATTTTTTCTTTGCGTCTTTCAAAAAGCTCGGTTGCCTTCTCCGCCCTCTTTTCGTTTGTCAGATTTGCCGCACAATTGTAGGCGATGCTTTCATAGGAATTCTGATAAAAGGGCTGGTTCAAGGCCTTTCCCCAGCGGTTTTCCACCAAATCGAGCCAATCCAGGGCAAGATCAGATTTTTTCTGCCTGTCCAGAGAAACGGCGAAATTCATGGCTACAGTATCAAAATCCACCCTCACGGCCTTCATTTCCTCTTCCGGGATATTTTCTTTTTCTGTAAAGGAAATTCTTGCAGATGCGACAGGCAATGCCATCGCATAGTTTTTCTTTTCGTCGTAAAAGGCCGTCACATTTTTTCCAATCAGGCTGATGAATTTTCGCTCTGAAATTTCATGGCGGTTCATGTAATATTTTTTTGGAACTATCTGATAGCGGCTTGACCTTCCGTTGTCCTGCACATTCTTCTTACTTCCAGGATTGAAGCCGTTGGGATTAGTCGTCTCCACATCAATTTTTCGTCCGTCAGAAAGATAAAGCGTACAAAAAGCATGGTCGGGCGTTTCCACGGCATGAACTTTAAGCCCGGCTGCTTTTGCGAGGGCTGCATAAAGGACGCTGGAGGAAACGCAGTTGTAAGTGCCCTTCTGAAACATGACATTTATATAAGTCTGATTAAGGCTGTACTGTCTGAGAACCCTTTCGTACATAAGCGAAAGAATTTTCTCCCCCCGCTCTTCCTCGGAATAGGCCATGAAAGAATCAGATTTGACTTGTGCTTCAAGTGCTTTATATTGCGAAAAAACAGCTTTTCCTTCATCACTTTCTGCCGGACAAAGAGAAAAATCCAGTCCCGAGCGAATAAAATCCTCAGAAGAAAGTTCTCCGTCCTTAAAAGAAAAAAGCGGCTCCAGCGACGGAAAGTCCGCCCCCTCTCCCCCAAAAAGAAAACAAGAGAAAAAAAGAAAAATTGTAATCTGAAGAAATTTCCGCATTAAAAATTGAAAATTAATAATTCCGAATTCCTAATTTCGCATTCCGAATTAATAGTGAGGTGGTTTCCTGTTTGGAATTTCCAGATTCTCTGACAAATCCTGAATCCGACCTGCGAGAATCTGGTTTTCTTCCCTGAGAAGATGAATCACTTTCTGGTTTTCAACAGTTTCTTCCTGAAGCTTAGTGATAAAATCGTCCATATATGCGATTTTTGTCTCCAGCTCAATGAATTTTTTTTCTGTTTCTTTATCCATTTTGCCCCTGTGCGGCAGCCTTTTGTCTTTCTACCGTTTGCTTTACCCGCTCTGCAAAGAGCTTATTCTGGTCAATTCTTGTGGGAACGCTGAATGCAGGAGCTCCGTCTTCCTCGTTGATTCGGTAAATTTGAGGCGAATCACTTGAATAAGCCGGGCTTGATGGATTGTTAATCCACCAGTCAAGAACTGCGACTATGAAAAGAGCGTATTTAATTAAGTTGGCATTTGTAGCGGCCGAATCAGTGGTCTTTTTTGCACCGAGAAGGACATCCATTCGGCGGGAAACGATGTTGGGGATGTCAAAGTTGTATTTATCCCATGGATTTTGTATTCCCAAAACGCTTCCGCTTCCCTTGGCCGAATCAATTTTGCGAGAAAGAGTCGTAAAATAACGCAGAAGAAAGGCCACTCGAATACAAAGAGGCCTGTAAGGACTGTCGTTTTTCGGTTTTTCAAGAAGAAGCTGCTCGAATTCAAAATATGGAAGGAAATTGTACTTGGTCTGCCAGAAAAGTGATGTCAGTATTTTCTTTCCAAAAAGGCTGGTCTTGAAATCACCCTGAGAATATTCATTATTAACGAAATCCTTCAGCTGGTCACAATATTGACGCTCAAAAAGAGTCTCCCTGTAAACTGACCATTCACTTAAGACTTCGGAAAGTTTTTCTGATTCCCGGCTGGTGTCTTCTTCCTGTTCTTCAGTAAAAACGATGTTTCGGCAACCCTGGAAAAGGTCTTCCGTTATGCGCAGAAGAGTGACAGTAACCTGAACCGGGTTTTTCGGCGAAAGAAGGTTGTAGCCGTCACGGAACTGATAGAGCGGCTGGAAATACGGATACATGTCCGGCATTGTGTCCAGTTTGTCAAAGCCTGCATCCGGGAAAAGAGTATCCAGAAGTTTGATTCCAGCCTCAACCAAATCGCTTTTCTTGTTTTCGGCAGCTTTTTCTTCTTTGGCCTTCCCTTCGCTTTTATTGTCGTTTTCTTTTGATTCTTTACCCTCACTGCCAGCAGCATCGCCCTTTTTATTGGGCAGAAGGAGGTCAAATTTCGTAATTTCAAGGAATTTCAGGATGTTTGATGTCTGTACGAGGAAAAAATCCTGAAAATAATCGAATTTCGAACTGCTCATTCTCATCAGAAGGGGATAAAGTCCCTTGATAACCTGACTGTAAATGTAGAACCACTCGCTGATTCCAGTTTTTGACAACATCTGAGCCTTTTGCAGGTCAAATTTCGGATACTTTGCAAGATCGTTGTAAATTTCTTTAAAATATGAAGAGATTCTCGTTTCGCCAAGATAGTAAATCTTGATGAGATAGCGGTAAATTGTCTTCACCAGAGGAATCATCATGGAAATAGAAACATCATCCGAATTCTGAAGGTCAAAGAAATACTTTTTTATGTCCTTCATGGTCCATGAGCCGACAAGTTTGAGGAACTTAAAGCGGTCTTCATTTGCGGCAAGTATTTTTGACTTGTATGTGTCCGGCGATATTTGGATTATGGATTTTACGCAGGTGATGAATTCCTGAAGATGGTTAACATGATTCTGTAAAGTGAACTCCACAAAGCCCTTTCTGACAAGCTCGCCGCCATTTTTTTTGAATCTGAGGACAAAATTGAAAAAACCAAGGTTGGTCTTGATTTTGTAATCCTCGCTCATCATAAGCCTGTCCATGAGGTGACGCTCTTTTGAGTTCAGTTCTGGCAGGGTACCGTAGCGAATCGGCTTGTCTTTTACAGCATATCCGACTTTACCGGCAGGAACCGAGGCCTGAGAATTTGCTGTCTGGCTTGCATTTGCCGATGCATTTCGTCCGACAACACGCTTTGAATATTCCTTGGCTTTTGGCAGGGCAGAGTAATCAATGGGAGCTGATTTTTCAGTATAAATTTCTCCGCCCAGTTTTTGTATCATTCGTTTTGCTTCATATTCGTCAATGGGGCCGATATTGCGTCTTGTCTGATCCAGTGTTCCCGGTTCCCATTTTGCTTCTGGTTTGTCTGCCATACTGTTCCCTTACAATCGTAAAAGCTGGTTCTTGGCAATGCCTTCAAAATTTCGGAGGCTTATGTCTTCACCAGACTTTGTTTTGATTACACCGTCAAAAGTTCCGAAAATCGTGGAGAGCTGGCTTTTTATAACCAAAAATGAAACATCGCGGCGGTTGTCGGATGCTGGCGTAAAAGTCAAATCCACCATATTCTCGAAATCCTGAATCACCCACTTTTTTGAAAGCCCAAATGGATGGGTGATTGTAACTGGCGGCAACGGGGTACAGTCTCCGTCTACACAGAGAAAGTTCCCATTTATATTGTCGGAATCTACGGCGTTTTCTTGCGTAGTAAAAATCTGGAAACTGAATTTTTTGCCGTTTATCTGGCCGGAAGCAACCACATACTCTGAAACTGAGTGAAGGTTGTAGTAAGCCCGGTTTATGCTGAGCAAGGCAGAGCCATTCAGGTCTTCCTGGTTTACTTCATCGGAAAGTTTTGTTTTTTCCAAGGAAATTGACCCGTGAATCTGAGGGGTGCAAAGATATGTTGCCGAGCAGCGTCTTTTTGATGGAGCCGGAACAACGCTGGCAAGCTCACACATCGTCGGCTCGGAATATTTTGCCACAAAAGCAGCCTGTGTCGAAGGCCTTGAAGAATCGCCCTTTAAATTGAAAATCATGGAGAGCCTGTCACGCTGATGATCCCAGCTCACCCGGATATAACGCTTTTTGTTGAAACTGGCGCAAAAGCCTGTCTTCATGTTGTGGGGAATAAAGCGGCGGCGAGGTCCCATGAAAGAACGGTAAGCGAATTTTCGTCCGTTTTCTTTGTTCCAGAAAACAACTTCGGCAAAACCAAAAACCTTGTGATCAAAAAAATCTACAGTACCGACAAAAGAGCCTATATTGAAAAAAAACATTATAGAGCTTTGTATGCGAAAATTTGTTATGACCGTTGGAAATGGAAAGCCTGCAAAGGGAGCGCGAACGCCACGAATATCGAGATTCTGCAAAAGTCCTTTGAAAGTTCCGAATTCAATCTTGCCGCTATGAACGATTTTTTCTGGCGGTGTTTTGATTTCTCTAGTATACAAAATATCCTCTGGTAACAATATCTGTTAGTAAGATTTTTATTGTAAAAGCAAAAGAAAGAAAAGTCTAGCCGAAAAAAAATCCTTGTGAATTTTGAAGTTATGGGGGAAAATATATAGAAGAAAACTGATTGGGGGGCAACTATGGCTGTTACTGTTTATTCTCTAGGAGCCGCACAGGAAGTAACTGGCTCAAAACATATTTTTGAAATCGACGGACGCTCATACATGATTGACTGCGGTGCCTTTCAGGGCAAACGGGCTGAATCAGACGAAAAGAACCGCAAATTCGAGATTCCTGTGGATAAAATCGATGCCGTCATTCTCACACATGCGCACTATGATCATGTCGGTCTTTTGCCACTCTTGGTAAAGCAGGGCTACAACGGCAACATTTATGCCACTCCAGCCACCCGGGATCTCACAGACCTTATAATGATGGACAGCGCTCGTATTCAAGCAAGGGATGCTGAATATCTTCAAAAGCAGGCGCAGAAAAAAGGCGAGAAATTCAACTGGACTCCTCTTTTTACAGAAAAGGACTGTCTGAAGGCTGCCAACCAAATCATTACGCTTTCTTACAACCGAAAAATGTACATTTCCCCGGAAGTCCAGCTTGAATACTTTGATGCAGGCCATATCCTTGGCTCGGCTTTTGCTTACATCACCATAAAGGGCCAGAGAGACGAAAAAGGAAATCCGATTCATCAAAGCGACTCAAATGTCCTACGAATCTGGAACAAGCTTTTCGGCTGGAAAAAAGACGATAAGCGGAGCACACCTGACCGGCGCAAAGCCAGCCCGGAGGAACAGGCAGCATACAAGGGCGAAGAACGCCGTAGCGGTCAGGACCGGCGGGAAGGCAAAGATGAAATACGAATACTGTATACGGGAGACCTGGGCCGAAAAATGAAGCCGATTATCCGAGACCCGGCAACAAATCTTCCTCCGCCAGACTATATTTTCATTGAAAGCACTTATGGAAACCGCAAGCATGAAGACACGGCAGTCGCAATGGACGAACTTCGCAAAATAGTTCGGCGGGCAATCGAAAAAAAAGGCAAAATCATAATTCCTTCATTTGCCATTGAGCGCACTCAGGAGATAGTTTACTACCTGCACCGCCTTGTTGATCAGAAAAAAATTCCCAATATTCCGATTTATGTCGATTCGCCAATGGCCATAAATGCGACATCAATTTTCCAAGTACATCAGGAATGTTACTCCGACGAAGTTCACGAGGCTTTCCTAAAACACCACAAAAACCCATTTGGCTTCGGAAGCCTTTCTTTTGTCAATTCTCTTGAAGAATCAAAGAATCTCAACAAAAAAGAAGGCCCGATGATTATAATCTCGGCCGACGGAATGTGTGAAAGCGGCCGAATCGTTCACCACATTGCGAACAACATTTCTGACCCAAAGAACACAATCCTCATCGTGGGATACATGGCAGAAAACACTCTGGGACGGAGAATCCGTGATGGTGCCAAAGTTGTCAAAATCATGGGAGATGAGTATGATGTTAAGGCAAATGTCGAGCAGATAAACGCTTTCTCCGCACACGCCGATTATGAGGAATGTACGAAGTGGCTAAAATCAATCGATACGAGCCGCCTCAAAAAAATCTTCATGGTTCACGGTGAAAAAGATGCCCAGGAATTCTTCCAGAAACATCTCGCCGAAAAGGGTTTCCCCAATGTGCAGATTGTAAAATACGGCGAAACTTACGACATAGAATAGGAACACTATGAACAAAAACACAAAAAAAACTCTCAAACAAGTCGGCCTTCCGGTTGGAATTTTCCTTGCTTTGTCCATTTCATTTTTGCTGACAGTTTATTTTGCGCTTTTCAAACCTTACTTTACAAGACGGACTGGGGAATACAACACGCTAAGACATTTTGTAACAGAAGAAAACATTCAGAAAAACATTAATGACAGCGAGTGGTTTTATTCTCAAAAGCCGGAAGAAATTACGATTCAGTCTTTTGACGGCCTCAAACTTGTGGCCTACAATCTTCCGGCAAAAAACGCAAAGGGCACTTGGCTGCTGATTCACGGTCATCAGTCTGGGCCACTTTTGGAATACGCCAGCATCGCAAAATTTTTATACGAAAGCGGCTACAATGTCGTCCTGCCCTATCAGCGTTCTCATGGAAAGAGCGAAGGAAAATATATTACTTATGGCATAAAGGAACGATTTGATGTTCGTGACTGGATTACAAAGGTCAACGAAATTTACGGAAAAGAAAATTCCCTTTATATCGAAGGAATTTCCATGGGCTGCGCAAGTGTCTTAATGTCGCTCAGCTTTGAGCTTCCTTCAAACATCAAATCGATTGTAGCGGACTGCGGCTTCACCTCTCCATACGACATTATCTGGAAATTCGCCCGAAAAGACAGGAATCTTCCTTTGGTTAGGCTGGTTATGAAGGCAGGCAATTTTATGGCAAATGCCTTTGCTGATTTCGACTTTGAGGAATACGACACTTTCCGTGGAATGAAAAAAAACACCATTCCAATTCTTTTTATTCACGGGACTAATGACAGTCTTGTTCCCATCGAAATGACCATAGCCAATTTTCAGTATTGCAGCAGCGAAAAATCCCTCTATCTTGTTGAAGGTGCTCCCCACGCAATCTCATATATTATTGACGAGGAAGGATACCATAAACATCTGGTTGATTTCTGCGGCTTGAAGTAACCGGCGGATGCGGCAGATTAATGCGAACGCTTTGAATCCGTCGCCGAGATTGCTCTTCAATTTTGTAGATTACACCGTCTTTTTTTAGCACAGAGCCAATTTCTGGCAGCTCGCCAAACTGTTCCAAAAGCCAGCCGCCAATGGTAGTATATTCTTCGCTTTCCAGGTCAAGATCCAGCAACTCATTAGCATCATCAATCTTAATGTCGCCGGGAACCAGGTATTCAGTAATTGAAACCGGATGAATTCTGTTTTCGGGAGGAATTTCATTATGGATTGAGTTGATACTGCGGCCAAAAACAGCGCGCAAAATATCATCCATGGTGACGATTCCCGAATTTGAGCCATTCTCGTCTATTGCGACAGCGAAATTTTGCTTTTCTGCCTTAAATTTTTGAAGAAGCTCCGTGGCTAGGAGTGTTTCCGGCACAAAAAGCGTGGGACGCATGTACCTTCTGGCGAATGATTTTTTTGCTTGCGGACTCTTTGCAGAATTTTCGCTTTTTCGAGGTGCATTCAGCAGGACGCTTTTGTAGAAAAGCATTCCCTCAACTTTTTCGAAATCTCCGTCACAAACAGGCAGGCGAGAATAACCTGAAAGAGCAAAGATTTTTACGATTTCGTCATATTCGGCATCAATGGGGATAAACTGAACCAAACTTCTGTGCCGCATGATGTTCTTTATGTGAAGGTCGGTGAAGTCAAAAATCTTGTAGAGCATTTTTTTCTCACCGGCGTCAAGGGTGCCTTCCTTTGCCCCGATTTCAATCAGTGACTTCAATTCGTCTTCGGTAATCAGTTCTTTTGAATTCTTGAAGAAGACCTGAAGCAGCCTCGTGACACCATTCGTTATTTTTGAGAAAAACCATACAATCGGGAAAAAAACTTTCTGAAGGAAGATAAGCGGAACTGCGGCAAAAGAGGCAAAGCCCACCGGATGAACGGATGCAACTGTCTTTGGAACTATTTCGCCAAAAATAATCAGGATAAAGGAAACAGCGAATGTGGCGATTGTAGCACCCTTAGCCCCCAACAGTTTGATGGCAAGAGTAGCCGCAAGGGCAGAGACAAGAGAAGTGACAAAGTTAATTCCTATCAGAATAAGGGAAAGAAGCCGGTTAGTGTCCTTTTTGAGGAAGGTAATTCTTTTCGCCGGGGAATTTTTCTTTCCTGAATTGTCTTTTTTTTGCAAATGCCTGAGCATAAGTCTGGTTATGGAAAGATAGGCAGTCTCGCTTCCTGCAAAAAAAGCAACGACGAGAACAAGGAGAAAAATTGAGACGGCTGGAAGTATGATTTCAGTCAGAAGATTCATTCATTGCCCCCGTCTGCTTCCTGATTCGAAATTGACAGGTCGTCTTTTTCATCATCAATTGCCGGTTTTATTTCATCAACATAATTCTCATCTTTTTCGATTCTTTGCTCCAGATGAATTCTTGAAATTCTGTGACCTTCCAGTTTTTCCACGGTGAAGACAAAATTATTTTCCTCGAGGCTTTCTCCGACAAGAGGAATCCGCCCGAGTTTTTCACAGATATAGCCGGCGATTGTCTCATTCATTTTTGATTCGAGTTTGATTCTGAGGGAGTCTTCCAAATCTATGAGGCGGGTTGAGCCATCAATTGAAGTCGAGATGAATTCCTTAAAGTCCTTTTCGCCGTCATCAGCATCATCAACTTCGTGATAAATGTCGTCTGCCACAGCCCCGAAAATTTCCTGCTCAATGTCCTCAATTGTGAGGATGCCGTCTGTGCCAGAATACTCATCGATTACGATTGCAAAGCTCTGATGATTTTCGTGCAAAAGCTCCTGAATTGAAGACATTTTTGTGGTGCCAGGAATGAAAAGCGGCGGCCGCATGACCTTTCGCACGGAAAATTCTTCCCGAACTTCAGTAAAAAAGAGCATGTCCTTTACATAGAGCACGCCGATTATATTGTCGATGTCGTCGTTTTCATAAACCGGGAATTTTGAGATTCTCGTTCGCTCCGAAAGCTGAACCACATCCCTGTAACTCATGTCTGGATTTATGCAGATGACTTTTAGCCGGGGAATCATAATGTCGGTTGCGTTCAAATCGGTAAATTTGAAAACCCGGCTCATCATCTTTTTTTCGCTTGTCTCAAGAACGCCTTCTTCACCGCCCACATCAATCAAGGTCTTTATTTCATCTTCCGTAAAAGAAACTGCTTTTTTCTTCATGCTGATTCCAAAAAGTCGTAAAATCAAGCGTGAGATAAAGGTAAAAAAAATGACAAAGGGGCGTAATATATAGAAGAAAAGTTTAACGAAGCCACTCAAAGCAAAGGCACAGGTTTCTGGATGACTCGTCGTAACACTCTTTGGCGTGATTTCTCCGAAAATAAGCAGGAGAACGGTGGCGATGAATGTGGCGATTGGCAAGCCGGCAGAACCGAATAACTTTAAGAAAATTGAAGTGAGAATGACAGAAAGGGCGACATTTACGATTTCGTTGCCCACCAAAAGCATGTTCAACAACTCTTCCTTTCGTTCAAGAAGTTTTCCAGCCCGGACAGCCCTTTTTTCGCCTTTTTCCCGCAGAAAATGAACTCTCAGCTTGTTCAATCCCAAAAAAGCACTTTCACTCGCCGAAAAAAGCGAAGAAAGCGTGATGCACAAGGCTGCGAGAATGAAAAGAATTATCAGCTTGGTTATCGAATAATCGTCCATGTAAGTCCCTTAGTTCTCTGGTGCAGTATTTGCAGCAGATTCAGAGGCAGTCTGGGAAGAAGCTGAGTCTGTCTCACTTTGAACTTCCACAGAATCGGTCTCAGCTTGCGCCTGAGGCGGAACTTCATCACCCTCACCTTCCATATACATTTGAAGGCGAGACAGCATAATCTTAAGTTGGCCACCAAGCTCGCTTTCCGTGTTGAGCTCGTAAGCTTGAGTCAGATATTCCTTGATTTTATTCAGGTTCTGACTGCCACTCTCGGCAAGCAGACGGCCAGCCGTAAAGAGAGCCATTTGCCGGTCTTCATCAGAAATAAACTTGTTTTTGGCTATTTTTGCGAATTCTTCACAAGCTTTTTCGTATTCATTATCAAGAAAATAATCTTCAGCCTTCGCATTTGCAAGCGCAATAAGATGATTCAGATAATTCTCGGTCTCATTCGTTTTGTCGAGAGAAAGATATAATTTGCTTAGCGGAGAAAGATGATAGAAATATTCCGTATTCGTTGTCTCACAAATCTGGTTGATGGCAGCAAGTTTTTCTTCCTTTGAGCCGGTCCTGATTTTCGCAAGACTTTCCTCAAAGGCGGAAATTGCAGGCTCAACTTCGGCAAAAGAAAGACGGAGAGCATCGGCATCATCATTTCCCTCGACAGTGAGTGGCGTAATAACATAGCCTTCAGAAGACAGAATCAGGAAATATGGAGTCGCCGGAACGCGGAAAAGTTCGTAAAGCTTTAAGTCCCGCTGAAGATTTTTCTGGTCAGTGTCATAGCGGCTGTTTGAATAATCAAGATTTACGAGGACATATTTTTCAGTATAAGATTTTAGAAAGTCCTCCGTGTTGAAAATCTTTTCTTTTAAGTCACGACTTTGACCGTCGCTCTCGTCTTCACTGAAAAAGAGGAAAATTCTTTTGTTTTCATCCTGAGCGACTTTTTTTGCGTCATCAAGATTAGAAAGCCATCCGGAAGAATCAATGTTTGAGCCACAAGAAAAAAAAGCGAGTGCCGTAAAAACAGCGGCGATAAGCATAAATGTTCTTTTCATAATAAACCTTTTTAATTGTATCAGATTTTTTTTGATTGATATATAGGAAAACGAGGGGTAAAATGATAATGGCGAAGCAATAGTTGCAAATAGAAAGCTCGAACTTTTTGCTTTTCCGTTAACACTTGCTACAAGTTTTGGAGGTAAAAAAATGCTTGTTACAATCCTTATGGGTCTCATCGTCGGTCTGCTTGGTGGATTTTTTATGGGCTTCAGCTTCGGCGGAAGTACGCTGGTCGGTTTCTTAGTCTGTGTTCTCGTGGGTATCGTCGGCTCATTCATCGGCGGATTTTTGGGTTCTGCCCTCAAAGTCAAGAATAAGGTCGTTCAGTTCATTCTCGACATTGTTGGAGCCTGCGTATTGATTGCCATACTAAAGGCTGTATTCTAAATTTTCACCCGGTTTTTCTTCCATTTCTTCGACCGTCCTTTTTAAGGTTTCTTCGAGAGCCTTTTCATAGCCGGTCAAGGCCGCAAAAGGGAGAAAGATTTTTGCCCGCTGACTTACGGGCATTCTGGGGTGATTAAAGTCTGATCTTTCTGGCGGCCATCTGGTATTGATTATGTCATCGTATTTCATGCCTTGTGGCCTCCAATCTGTTTGTTTCTTTCGATTGTCATTGCGCTTTCCTGCAGGTTCGTTCCTTTTAAAATCGCATTTTTCCCGAATTTTTTAATGATTGCCAGCCTGGCCTGCTGAAGACTCTCTTCTTTTTTGTCAGGGAGATTTTCTTCAAGACTGTCAAAAAGACTGGCTTCCCTTTCTGACTGATTTTTTACTTCGTTGGCAGAAATATTGAATCTCCTTACTTTTAATGCAGGATTTACAATGCGCTCATAAAGGCTTACAAAACCTTCGACGATTGACTTTGAGGAATTGGTGTCATCGCCCACAAAAATTGAACCGTGGGCAGGTTTTGGAACAATCCGGCCGTAAAAATCACTTACAAAATCCCCGTCAAAATTCTCCGGGATTCCGTCGATGTCGTAGCCCACCTGCAAAGTAACCGAGCTTGTGACAAGATTTTTTTCAAACAAATCCAAGGCTAAAAGCTCTGCCATTTCCCGTACGATGATTTTTCCTTCATCAAAAGAATAGGGCCTCTGGAGAACCTGCCCGCTGGTGAGGGATTTTGCCGTGCTTTTGTAGCTTTTGATGTCCTTCATGCCCACATTTTCGTAGCCCCAGGCGTGGTCAATCAGGATTTCTGCATCAATTCCAAACTCGTCATAAAGAAGATTGGGATTTTTGAGGGAAGAGCGGGCAATGTCCCCCATGGTGAAGATATATTTTTTCTCCAGCCGGCGGGCTATTCCTTTTCCAATACGCCAGAAATCCGTGAGCGGCCTGTGCGACCAGAGTTTTTCCCGGTAAGTCATTTCGTCAAGCTCAGCGATTCTCACTCCGTCTTTGTCCGCAGGAATATGTTTTGCCACAATATCCATGGCGATTTTGCAGAGGTAAAGGTTTGGAGCGATTCCCGCCGTGGCAGTAATTCCAGTTTCAGAGAGAATATTTTTGATGACTTTGATGGCGAGTGAGTGGGCATCAGTTTTGTAAAGCGTAAGGTAAGAAGTAGCATCAATAAAAACCTCGTCGATGGAATAAACATGAATGTCATCGGGAGAAAAATATTTGAGATAAATGTTGTAAATGCGGGCCGAATACTGAATGTAAAGCGCCATGCGGGGAGGAGCCGTGATGTATTCAAGAGCCTTCCCGGTCTGACGCTTGATTTCGCGGGCCTTGGCCTCCACCTCAAAAAGTCTGCTCCGCCCGGAAAGCCCGTAAGCCTTTAAGGCCGGAGTGACCGCAAGACAAATCGTTTTGCTTGAGCGGCTTGAATCAGCGACCACAAGCTTAGTGGTAAGTGGATTAAGGCCCCGCTCCCGACATTCAACAGAGGCATAGAAGGATTTCAGGTCAATGGCGATATAGGTTTTCTTTTGGGACATTTGAGGTAGTATACCATATTTTTGCTTAGTGGTGTTGGATTTTATAGCAAATCTTCATTCACTGTGCTATAATTTATTTATGGCTGATCGATTTTTGCCCATCGGCATTCAGGATTTTAAAAAACTCCGCAACTTCAACAACATCTATGTTGACAAGACTCCCTATATTTATGAGCTTGCCCGAACAAGTACGCCCTATTTTTTAAACCGCCCCCGCCGTTTCGGTAAAAGCCTTTTACTCTCAACAATGGAATACTACTTCCGTGGCAAAAAGGATTTGTTCAAAGGTCTTACCATCGAAAAACTGGAAAAAGACTGGGTGGAATATCCGGTCATAAAAATCAGTTTTGGACGAAGTTCATACGAATCACATGACAGTCTTCTTGCCACCATCGACAACATCTTAGACGAACACGAAAGTTTCTTTGAATTAGAAAAAAAATCAGACAATCCATCAGTTCGTCTGGATAATCTTATTCATTTTGCCTACGAAAAGATCGGCAAACAGGTAGTCATCTTAATTGACGAATACGACAAGCCAATTTTAGACGCACTCTACACCGAGTACGAGGAGCAGAACCGCCAGGAACTTCGCAGCTTCTATAGTCCGCTAAAAGACTGTGACCAGTACATCCGTTTCCTTTTCATCACGGGAATTACGAAAGTTAGTCATGTGAACATCTTTTCTGGGCTAAACCAGCTCAACGACATCAGTCTTACTGAAAAATATTCTTCAATCTGCGGAATCTCAGAATCAGAACTTGAGCAATATTTTATGCCGGAAATCGAGGCACTGGCAGAGCGACAGGAAATGAGCCTTGAAGAAACAAAGGCCAAACTTGCCCAAATGTACGACGGCTACCATTTCACCCACGATGTGGAGGGCGTTTACAACCCATTCTGCCTTCTAAAGTGTTTTTCAGATAAAGATTTCGGCTCCTACTGGTTTGAAAGCGGCACGCCATCGTTTCTCGTAAAAACCTTGCAAAATCAGCCGCTGGAGCTTACAACAATAATCAACGGTCGAAAGGCAAAGGAAGATCAGTTCAAGAATTACGACCCGGACTCAAAGAACATGCTGCCTGTGATTTACCAGAGTGGTTATCTTACTATTAAGGGATTTGACAAGCCAAAAAGAATCTATACGCTGGACTTCCCAAACCGTGAGATTGAAGACGGATTCATCAACATCCTCTTAAAAAAATTCGTGACAGTTCCTTATGACGATTTGGGACTTGCAATCGGAAATCTGTGCGATGCCCTTGAACTCCACGACTTGGACCAGGCACTGAACATCATCAAATCCGCCATCGCAGACCTTCCCACCGTGGTCAAAAAAGACATGTGCGAAAACTACTACGAGTCAGTCACCCATCTGATGTTCCGCATGACCGGCTGGCGGGTAGTCTCAGAGCTGCAGAATGTCTGTGGCCGAAGCGATGTTGTGGTGGCCTCAAAGGACAGCGTTTTTATCTTTGAGCTGAAAATGGACAAGGGGCGGCCTTTTGAAGAGATGGCAGAAGAAGCCCTTGCCCAGATTGACGCAAACGGCTACTCACAACGATTTGCCGTCAGCGGGAAGACCATGTACAAAGTGGCCCTTGTTTTTTCCAGCGAAGGAAAAGGACTTTTGGGCTGGAAGGTAAATCTGGGGTAGGAACGGTGATTTCTTCATTTCCTACTGTAACAGTCGTTATTTCAGATCGTGCATTTTGCACTTATTTATACGAACGACTTTTGAAAAAGACCAATTTTTAACTTGGTAACTGGTCCGCAGCTTCAATAACCGTATCAACGCCACAAACAGTTCCTATAACAGCACCAATACCCGCTCCAGCTGCCGCAGCAGCCGCTGTTCCAATACCGTAAACAGCATAAGCATTTGATCCCGCCACAAATATAGTCTCTAAGGCAGCTCCCGCAACCGCACCTACACCCGTGCAAATCAAAACCACCCCAACGACGATTGCCGCACCGACCGCCACCTTTTTCCAGTTTTTCTTGAACCAGTCGCCAATTCCTCCGCCAGAGACCATGTCAAGTTCCTCTTCTGTAAGTTCGACCGACTCACTGCTCTTTTCGCCCTTTGCGGCCGCATCAAACTGGCTCTGCACGAAGTCCATCTGCTCCTGCATTTTCTCCACCTCAAGCTCCGGGTAGAATGCGTGAAGTGCTTCCAGAGCCTCTTTTGGTGTGCTTGCCGCTTCCACAAGCTCGGTAATTTTCTCAGCGTCGAATTTCTCAGAAACCTTCTCGATTTCCGCTGCTATAAGTCCATCTTTTGCCAATGCCATTTTCATTTCTTCGTTTGTCATAATTATTTCTCCTCGTGCATTTTGTACTTATTTATACGAACGACTTTAAAAAAAAGGCTAATTTCAGCCAGGAAGATTGCCCGTTCCTGCAAGACCGCCGACAACAGCCCCGCCTACCGCAGCTCCGACTCCCGCTCCGATTGCAGCACCGATTCCTGTTGCCATAACATCAACTCCAATTTCCGTAATTATTGCAGTTGCCGTAGTATGAACAATATTCACCGTTCCAGCAACTATAGTTGAACCGATTCCTGCGCCCACGCCTGTGCAAATCAAAGCCGCACCCACGACGATTGCCGCGCCGATTGCGACTTTCTTCCAGTTCTTCTTGAACCAACCGCCCACAGAATCAAAGAAACCGCCGCCGGCCACATTATCAAGCTCCTCTTCGGTCAGTTCCATAGGCTCGGCATTTTCCTGCCGCTGCCCCTTCATCGCCGCCTCAACCTGCTCCATCACAAAGTCGCACTGCTTCTGCAACGCTTCAACTTCAAGCTCCGGGTAGAAAGCGTGAAGAGCTTCCAGTGCCTCTTTTGGTGTGCTTGCAGCTTCCACGATTTCAGTTATTTTCTCAGCGTCGAATTTCTCAGAAACCTTCTCGATTTCCGCTGCTATAAGTCCGTCTTTTGCCAATGCCATTTTCATCTCTTCGTTTGTCATAATTATTTCTCCTCTCGATTTTATCGCTTGTTTGACAATATTTGCCCTGCACGGATGCAGGGGATAAGCAAAGAGAGAATTTTCAAACTGAAAATTCTCGTACGAATCAGAAATTACAGGATGTAATTTCTGTTCGCCGCTTACATATATTTATACGAATGACTTTGCAAAAAGGCTAAAAAATCAAAAAAACTCGCCGTAAGTAAAATCACTCACAGCGAGGTCACTTTTATGCTCAGACCTCGTGGCTTTGCACGCTACGCTTTGGAACGGCTAACACCGCCACTACAATCCTTAACGCTTAGTTTTGAAACAATTTTGAGATTTTTAACACAATTTTCCAAAATCGAAGAATTTTTCTCTATTGAAAGCAATGACCGCCTGTCGGGGAATTTTTGCATTGCAAGCCAAGTTTAGTAATCAATTTTCCATTCTGCGGTCTTGCTTCGTCACCACAATAGACACAGCAAACGCAATCAGTTACGCCGACATGCTTTCCACCAGGATTGCCCTGACAGCGTTCACCAAGCGAAGAGAATAATTTTTGATTTACGCTTTTTAAGTTATCACCACAGAATCTACAAATCATTTATTTTTCCTTGTATTTCATTCCATTTTCTTTTGCCCATTTTGCAGCATAAGAATCTCGGTTTACAATCAAAATAAGATTATCACAATTAAAAGCATCTGCACCGATTTCTTTAACACTTGCAGGAATTCCGATTTCTCTTAAATTCTTGCAGCCGTAAAATGCACGATATCCAATCTTTTCTAGATTTTTATGAAGCTTTATTGATTTCAAGGATTCACAATTATAAAAAGCCCCCATTTCTATTTCTTCTACGGACTTCGAAAGCACAACGGATTTTAATGATTTACATTCAGCAAACAGATGGTGCGAGATTTTCTTCAATCTTGGCGGAAGCACAATCGATTCTAAATTATCACAAAAAGCAAATGCTTCCCCTGCAATACTTGTGACATTCTCAGGAATCTTTATCTGCTTTAAGGATAAAGAGAAAAATGATTGAAATGGAATTGATTTAAGAGTTTTTGGCAAAACAATCTTTTCTAGGTTTTCACACCATTTGAAAGCTCCTGGCGGTAAAGAGATGCGGCCATCCTGTAAATAAAGTTCTGTCGGTGTACCATAATCCGATTTGAATAAGCTGCTGAACGACAATTTTGCCGGAATTGACACCTTTTTCGGAAACTTCAATATACAAAACTTTTTTGTGGTTTCTGGAATATGGACTATTTGATTTTTCTTTCCGCAAAAAGCTATGCACCTATTCCTCTTCTTATCATAGAGAAAATCATTTCGTATTTCATATCGGGAAAT
>OCVV011066318.1_pt1 | contig 23270 bp, 27 predicted proteins | sample 1539721 | NCBI WGS metagenome assembly OCVV01 (sample SAMN02144230, study PRJEB22623) | gut metagenome | biome: sheep rumen | host: Ovis aries | place: New Zealand
GTGAAGTATTCTTGCAGGAAGAAGGTGAACAGGATGAAACCAGTCAGAACTGAAACAACCAATGCAGTGTACACCCTTGAAGGATGCAATGACCTTCCTGTCACCAAGTACACCAATGTGGACAACCATGAAGAAGGTGTTGAAAGCTGTTGGGAACTGACACCTGAAGAAATCAAACAGGTTCAGGAAACAGGGAAGGTTTATCTGTACATACAAGGTCAGATTGTTCCACCAGTGCTTCTGACAACAGAAAGCATGGTGTTCTTCCAGGAAGACAAAAAGGATGGTGAAGAAAATGCTGAATGATAAAGACAGACTGAAAATGTTTGATGATGCAATGGGAAGATGGGTGTCATCTGAATTCAAGCGGTGGTTGGTTGAACAGGGATTCTTTGTGAAGCCTGCTGCAATCAGTCATCATGGGAATTACACAGGCGGTCTGTTTGACCATTCCTTTGAAGTGATGGATGTCTTGGTGGACATGACAAAGCGGTTTGACATCCAGTGGAAAGATGAAAGGTCACCTTTTGTGGTTGGAATGTTCCATGACCTTTGCAAACTGGATGACTACATTGATGAAAATGCTGAAGATGTGGTTGTCATGGGAACTGGTTCACCTATTTCCAAGAATCCCAAGTGGGGGAAGAATCCTGACAGAATTCTTTCAGGGCATGGTGACAAGTCGGTGATGCTTCTGTCACAGTTCATGACCTTGACTGAAGAAGAAATCTTCTGCATCAGTTTTCACATGGGTGCTTATGAAACAGACAGGTGGAATCAGTATGATGCAGCAATCAGGAAATATGAAACAGTGTTATGGACACACACAGCAGACATGTATGCAAGCAAGGTGAAAGGGGTGTAAATCATGATAGATGTTGAAAAGTGGAAACAGTCAGATGACAAACAGAAGTTGAAGATGTGTCAGGCAATTGCTGAAGGTGCTAATGAAAGGGCAATCAGCAAGGAAGACTGGATTCTGATGTTCAAGTTCCTGCTGTCACAGGTAAAACAGGAATAGTGACAGGGTTCAAGGTGGTTCAAGGTCGGTTCAAGGTGAAATTGTTTACCTTGAACCGCTTCAAACCCTTGTAAACAAAGGGTTCAAAGGTTATCGGTTCAAGCGGTTCAAGGTATTTTCTATTTATTATATAGAAAATCATACTATGTGAAATTAAGTATATAGTAAAAAATATAATAAATATATAGACATCACCTTGAACCTTGAACCTTGACCCACTCAAAAGCAAGTAAAATCAAGGATTTGAAGCGGTTCAAGGTGACCCTAAAACATGTGCTTCACCTTGAACCGCACCTTGAACCGATAAAACAGAAAGAAGGTGATTCCAGTGAATGCACAGAAATATCTTCAGCAGATAAAAATGCTTGAAACCAAGATAAAACAGAAAGAAGAACAAATTGAATATTTGAAAGAAGCTGCAAGTGGTGCAGGTGCAATCAGGTATGACAAAGACAAGGTTCAGACATCCATGACGGATTCCAAACTTGAAAGTCTTGTCATCCAGTATATGACACTTGAACAGGAAGTTCAGGAACAGATTCTGCATCTTGAACAAGTCAGACATAGAATCATAGGTGAAATTCAGGAACTGCATGATGACAGATACATCAATGTGTTGTTCAAAAGGTATGTTGAAATCAAGTCCTATGAACTGATTGCAGTTGAAATGAATTATTCCTTTGATTATGTGAAGGAATTACACAGGGATGCACTTGAAGACTTCAGGTTAAAACATCCCACCCTTTCCCACCTTTGAATGTGCTAATATAGTATGTGTGAAAATGAATCACCAGGATGCTTTGTCCTGGTGATTTTCTTTATGATTCTGAAGAAAGGAAGTGAAGGATGCATGACCAATAAACAGAAACGGTTTTGTGAAGAATATTTGGTTGATTGTAATGCTACACAAGCAGCAATCAGGGCAGGTTACAGTGAAAAGACAGCAAGACAGACTGGTGCTGAAATCCTGTCAAAACCTGACATCAAAAATTATATTGATGAACTGCTTGCAAAGATGCAGGACAAAACCATTGCTTCTGCTGAAGAAGTCATGCGATACCTGACTTCTGTTGTTCGTGGGGAATCAGAATCTGAAATTGTGGTTGTGGAAGGAACTGGTGACGGTTGTTCAGATGCAAGACGAATGTTGAAAGCACCTGATGAAAAGGAAAGGTTGAAAGCTGCTGAACTACTTGGAAAGCGTTATGGACTGTTCACAGACAAAGTGAACCTTGAAGGTGCTGTTCCAGTCATCATCAGCGGTGAAGACCAACTGGAAGACTAATGACAAGAAAGAAGAAACACCATCCAAACCACAAAGGACAAAGAAGATGCAAATTTGAATATGAATGCATTGATGGGAACTTCACATTTTATCCTGTTGCAGTCTGTCATTGGCATAAAGGTGTTTTGACCAGGGGATTGATGAAGACCCACAGATGCAAGGAAAGAAAGTGTCCAAGACTTCAGGAAGGGGTGACCTTTGAATGAAGAAAAAAGAAATCTTTCTTCCTAATTGCATTGGTAAAGGCTATAAACTGTTTTGGAACTTCAAAGGCAGATACAGAGTTGTCAAAGGAAGTCGTGCTTCCAAGAAGTCCAAGACCACTGCACTATGGTTCATCTATAACATGATGAAACATCCTGGTGCAAACACACTGGTTGTCAGGAAAACCTTCAGAACCTTGAAGGATTCCTGCTTCACTGAACTGAAATGGGCAATTCACAGACTTGGTGTGGATGCACATTGGGATGTGAAGGAATCACCACTTGAAATGACCTATATTCCCACAGGTCAGAAGATATATTTCAGGGGATTGGATGACCCCTTGAAAGTCACATCAATCACAGTGGATGTTGGTTCACTTTGTTGGATGTGGATTGAAGAAGCGTATGAAGTCATGAAGGAATCTGACTTTGACATGCTTGATGAATCAATCAGGGGTTCTGTTGAAGGTGGTCTGTTCAAGCAGATAACACTGACATTCAATCCCTGGAATGAACATCACTGGATGAAGCACAGGTTCTTTGATGATTTGGTTGGAACAGATTCTGAAGGGAAACCGATTTATAAACCAAGACAGAATCCTTTGTCAGATGATGGTGAAATCCTTGCACTGACAACCAACTACACCTGCAATGAATGGTTGGATGAAGCTGACCTGAAGGTCTTTGAAAGGATGAAGGTCAATAATCCAAGAAGATACCAGGTTGCAGGTCTTGGAAATTGGGGAATTGTTGAAGGTCTTATCTTTGAAAATTGGGAAGAAAAAGCATTCAACCTGGATGACATCAAGCGGATTCCAGGAATCAAGTCTGCATTTGGTCTTGACTTCGGATATACCAATGACCCTTCTGCACTATGGTGTGGAATGGTTGACCTGAAGAACAAGACCATCTATGTGTTTGATGAAATGTATCAGACAGGACTTGTGAACAGTGCAATCTTCAGGAACATTCAGTCAATGGGTTTTGTGAAAGAGAAAATCACAGCAGATTCTGCTGAACCAAAGTCTATTGCTGAACTTCGTGACCTTGGATTGTCACACATCCATGCAGCACGAAAAGGAAAAGACAGCATCAACAATGGCATCCAGTATGTTCAGGACTTCCACATTGTCATACATCCAAGGTGTGTGAACTTCCTGACTGAAATCAGCAATTACACTTGGGATGTGGACAAGTTTGGAAAGAAGCTGAATGTTCCAATAGATGACTTCAATCACCTGATGGATGCAATGCGGTATGCACTGGAAGACTTCATCAAGGGTGAAACATTCAGTTTTGCTTGATGTTAGTGACAAGCAAGTGACAAAAGCAGCAGGAAGCGGTGGTTTTCTGCTGCTTTGAGCATATAAAGCAATAATTTGAAAGGCGGTGACATAAGTGGAAAGGGTGATGACTGAAGAAGACAAGATGATTCTTGAACAGGTCAAGACAGTGGAAGTTCTTGGTGTTCCCTATGCAATCATTGATGGTGACAGGTCAAAAGACCCTTGCCTGGACAAGGCAGATGGTTATTGTGACCATACAATCAAAACTTGTGTCATTGATACTTTGATAAAGACTTCAGATTCTGTTGCTGACCTGGAAACATACAGAAAACAGGTCATCAGACATGAACTGGTTCATGCATTCCTGTTTGAATCAGGACTTGGTGCTGAATCGTGGGGATGCAATGAAGAAATTGTTGATTGGATTGCTTTTCAGTTCCCCAAAATGCTTCAGGCATTTGAAGAAGCTGATGCACTATAAAAATTCTGAAGGAAAGGAAGGTGAAAAAATGTGTTTGATTTTCTTTTAAGTGAAGCTGCAAGAATTGCACAGGCTGTCACAATAGGAAAAGACAGAATCACAGATGAACAGTACATTGTGAATGAAATCAATCATTTCAAGGTTTCACAGAGAAGAAAAGAAATGCTTGATGGTGAAAAATACTATGCAGGCAAACATGACATCCTTTCAAGGGTCAGAACAGTCATTGGTGAAGATGGGGAACTGACAGAAGTCAAGAATCTTCCAAACAACAGAATTGTTGATAACCAATACAAGAAGATGGTTGACCAAAAGGTGAACTATTTACTTGGACAACCACTGACCTTCCAGTCTGATGATGACAATTATGCAAAGCAGTTGAAGCTGATTCTGAATAAGAAGTTCCAAAGACTTCTGAAAGCAGTTGGTGAAGATTCTTTGAATTGTGGGATTGGTTGGATGTTCGTTTACTACAATGAAAAGGGTGAACTGTCTTTCAAAAGAATCAAACCTTTTGAAGTCATTCCTGGTTGGCATGATTCAGAACATACACAACTGGACTATGCAATCAGGATTTATGAAGTGATTGTCTATGAAGGACACACTGAAAAGGTTGTTGAAAAGGTTGAAGTCTATGATGACAAAGGAATCAATTATTTTGAACTGTCTTCAGGCGGTACACTGCAACCTTGTGAACCGTTCTTTCAGAACTACATCACAGTGGTCAATGAAGATGGAACTGAAGATGGATTCAACTGGACAAGGATTCCACTGATTCCTTTCAAATATAACAGCAAGGAAATTCCCTTGATTAAAATGGTGAAGTCCTTGCAGGATGGACTGAACCTGATTGAATCGAACTTCCAAAACAGCATGGAAGAAGACACCAGAAACACCATCTTGGTTCTGATGAATTATGACGGTGAAAACCTTGGTGAATTCAGAAAGAACCTTGCACAGTATGGTGCTGTCAAGGTCAGAACTGTTGATGGTTCAGGTGGTGACCTGAAGACCTTGCAGGTGGAAGTCAATTCTGAAAATTACAAGGCAATCCTGGAAATCTTCAAAAAAGCAATCATTGAAAATGCAATGGGATATGATGCAAAGGATGACAGACTTGCAGGAAATCCTAATCAGATGAACATTCAGTCCATGTATTCAGACATTGACCTGGATGCAAACAGCATGGAAACTGAATATCAGGCTTCCTTTGAAGACCTGCTTTGGTTTGTGGACAATCACCTTGCAAATATCGGTGCAGGTGACTATGAAATGACAGATGTGGATGTCATCTTCAACAGGGATATGCTTCTGAATGAAGGTGAAGTCATTGACAATGTTTCCAAGTCTGTTGGAATCCTTTCTGATGAAACTGTTGTGTCCATGCATCCTTGGGTGGATGACCCACAGGCAGAACTGGAAAGAATCAAGGCTGAAAAGGAAGAAAAGATTCAGGAATTTGGTTTCAATCCAATGGTTCAGAACCAAGGCGGTCAGAATCCTGATGAAACTGGTCAGGAAGGTGGAAAAGAAGGTGCAGGTGATGAATAATGGCAAAGAAAAGGTCATCTGCATACTGGAAGAAACGATTTGAACAGCTTGAACAGATGTCACATTCCTATGGTCAGCAGACCTATATGGAAGTTGAACCTGCATTCACACAGGCACAAAGAAGCATTCAGGCACAGATTGAAGTTTGGTATCAGCGTTTTGCAGACAACAATGGTGTGACCCTTGCTGAAGCAAGAAGACTGTTGACCACAAGGGAACTTGCTGAATTGAAATGGGATGTTCAGGAATACATCAAATATGGTCAGCAGAATGCACTGGATGGAAAATGGATGAAGCAGCTTGAAAATGCTTCTGCAAGATTCCATATTTCAAGACTGGAAGCACTTCAGCTTCGTTCACAACAGGCACTTGAAGTTGCTTTTGGGAATGAACTGGATGCTGTTGACAGAATGGCAAGGAAAGTTTTCACTGAAGACTACTATCACAGCATCTTTGAAGTTCAGAAAGGCTTCAATGTTGGTTGGGAAATCGGTCAGATTGATGAAAGGGAACTTGACAAGGTGGTCAAGAAACCTTGGTCAACAGATGGAAAGAACTTTTCTGACAGGATATGGTCAAGAAAGCAACAGATGATTGGTGACCTGCATCAGGAACTGACAAGGACACTTGTTCAGGGAAAAGCACCTGATGAAGCAATCAGGCACATGCAGAAGTTTGTGGATGGCAAGGTCAAGAATGCCAAAGCTGCTGCATCAAGACTGGTGATGACTGAACAGGCATATTTCCACAGTGTGTCACAAGAAGAAGCATTCAATGACTTGGATGTGGAAGAATTTGAAGTTGTGGCAACACTGGACAGTCACACATCTGAAATCTGTCAGGAAATGGATGGAAAGCACTTCCCTATGACTGACTATGAACCAGGTGTGACTGCACCACCTTTTCATCCCAATTGCAGGTCTGTCACAGCACCATATTTTGAAGACAACTATGGTGGACAAAGGGCAGCAAGGGGTGAAGATGGTAAAACCTACTATGTACCTGACAACATGACCTATCAGGAATGGAAGGATTCAATGGTTGAAGGTCACACTGAAAACTTGAAACCTGCTGCACCTGATGGTAAAGTGAAGACAGAAGCAGATTCTGCAAGACCTGAAGCACCAAAGACCATTGATGATTGTCAGACCACTGAAGATGTTACTGATTTGTTCAAGTCACATGGTGAATGGTTCTATGAAATGAAGACACCTGAAGGAAAGGTCATCAAGTCAATTGATGGAATGAATCTTGATGGTGTGGATGTGGAATCTGCAAAATCAGTGTACAGACCTTATGAAAAGGTCATGCAGAAGTTTCCTGGTCTTCAGGGTCAGTTGAATGCAGTCAATTCAGCAAAACTGGATGGAACTGTATATGCAAACTGCATGGTTGGTCTTGGACATGGTGGAATTACAGTGAACACACAATTCTTTGGAAACAATGAAAAGTTGCTGAAAAGTCTTCAAGGTGATGTCAAAGCAGGTTTTCATCCAGTGGGTTGTGCAACAGGGGATTCAATTGTGATGCATGAAATAGGACATGCAATTGATGACTTCCTGACATACACTTGCTATGCAGCAGGACTGAATGGTTGGAAACCAAAAGCTGTTTCTGCATATTTAAGACCCAAGGTCATGAAGGCATGTGGGTTCAAAATATCGGACATTGGAAAGCAGGTCAGCGGATATGCAACAAAAGATGCTATGGAATGGTTTGCTGAATGCTTTTCTGAATATATGTGTTCAGACAATCCAAGACCTGTTGCACAGGAATTTGGAAGACAACTTGAAGAAATGCTTGCTGAAGCATTGGAAAAATTGAAAGGCGGTGATTGACATGTCACAGGCAATGCCTACATTTTGGAACAGTCCATATTTTGTTCCTGAACCTGACAACTGGCATCTGACAGAAGATGCACCTGAAGAATTGAAAAAGGAATTTGCTGAATACATGAAGCAATCACAGAAGGACAGCACAGAAGACTGACCTTCACAACTGAATATCTTGTTAAGAAGCAGTGTCATTGACCTGAAATGGTCGGTGGTGCTGCTTTTTATATATCGTCATTTTGGTATTGCTGACGAAAAAGAACAAGACATAAGAAACTGGACTGAACCAGGCAACAAATGTTTATGAAAGGATGGTACAAAACCATGAAAAAGGATGAATTTGTGAAACTTGGAGTTGATGAAGAAACTGCAAAGAAGTTGGAAACAGCTTCCCTGGAAGAACTGAAAGGTTACATTCCAAAGGCAAGGTTTGATGAAGTCAACAACGAAAAGAAGAAGTTGGAACTGGATGTTCGTGACAGGGATTCACAGCTTGAAACCCTGAAGAATTCCACTGGTGATGTTGAAGCACTGAAGAAACAGATTGAAACGCTTCAGGCAGACAACAAGAAGAAGGATGAAGAACATGCAGCAGAAGTCAGACAGTTGAAGGTTGATGCAGCGGTGGATGCAGCACTTGCATCTGCAAAGGCAAAGAACAACACTGCTGTCAAGGCACTTCTGAAGGACTTGGACAAGGCTGAACTTCAGGAAGATGGAACAATCAAGGGTCTTGCTGAACAGATTGCAGCATTGCAGAAATCAGATGACTACCTGTTTGAAGCAAAGGATTCCAAGAAACAGATGAAGGGTGCAAAACCAGGTGAAGCAGGAAATGATGAAGGTGACCAGGGTGTTGATACATCCAAGATGACCTATTCTGAACTTGCTGCATACATGGTTGAACATCCTGATGCCAAGATTGATTAAAAATCAAAATATTATGAAAGGTAAAGGTGAATAATCATGGCAAAATTTGATTCTAAAAGTTTCAATCCACAGGCATTTGGTGCTTATGTAAAAAGAATTCCGAATGTCACAAAGAATGAGCTTGCAAAGAGTGGTGCTGTTGGCACTAATGAGCAGGCAAGGGCTGCACTGAACAATCAGACTGGTTCTTTATATGCAAGAATTCCTTACTTCGGAAGAATCAGCGGAAGCACCAGTCAGAACAATGATGGTGCAACCAACATTCAGTCTACTAATACAACTACCTATGAACAGGGTTTTGTTGTTGCAAGCAGAATGGATTCTTGGACTGAAAGAAGTTTCAGCAAGAACATCACAGCAGGTGTTGACTTCATGGACAATGTTGCTGCACAGATTGCTGACTACAAGATGGAAGTTAAGCAGAACATGCTTCTTGCAATCCTTCAGGGTGTATTCAGCATGAACACTGTTGGTGGAACAGTTGCTGCAAATGCTGCTGCTGAATTCCTTTCAAAGCATGTCTATGACATCACTGGTGAAGCAAGTGCAGATGACCAGGTTGTTGGTGCTGCTACTCTTAACAAGGCAATTCAGAAGGCTTGTGGTGACAACAAGAACATCTTCAAACTTGTCATCATGCACAGTGAAGTTGCAACCAACCTTGAGAACATGAAACTTCTGAAGTTCATGACACAGACTGACAAGGATGGAATTGAAAGGGAACTTGCCCTTGCAACTTGGAATGGCAGACTTGTTCTGATTGATGACACAATGCCTACTGGTCAGATTCCTACTGCTTATGGAAAGACTTCTGATGTAGCACTTGACCCTGACAAGACCTACTACACAAGAAGCGGTTCTTCCCCTAACTATGTGTACACACCTGTTGCAAACCCTGATGTGTCTGATATTGGCACTTATTATGAAGTGACTGCATCTGACACTTCTTACACCACTTATATCCTTGGTGATGGTTCTATCATCCTGGATGACATTGGTGATGCTGTTCCTTATGAAATGAGCCGTGACCCCAAGACCAATGGTGGTCAGGACACCCTTTATGTTCGTGACCGTTACATTTGCGGTGTTGATGGCATTTCCTTTGAAAAGCCTGTTGGACTTACTGCTTCGGCATCCAATGCACACCTTGCAGATGGTACGAACTGGAACATCATCAATGATGGTGTGACCGCTATTCCTCACAAGGCAATTGCACTTTGCAAGGTGGTTTCCAAGGGTTAATCATGGAAGGGTGGTGATGTTGCATGGATGAAATCATTGCTGCAATACTGACCATCATTGAAAAACTGGAAGTCAAAAGTTCAGAATCGTTTGTTGAAGCGGTTCTGAACAGACTTTCAGCTTTTGGTTATACAGTGACCAGTGAAGATGAATGGATGATTGCTTTCTGCATTCAGAAGGTGAACACCCACATCATGAATTCATGCAACACACTGACTGTTCCTGAAGGACTTTTCTATGTTGCGGTTGACAGGGTGTGTGGTGAATTCCTTTTTTCACTGAAAAGCACTGGAAAACTGGAACTGGAAGCACTTGACCTTGATGGTGCAGTGACACAGATAAAAGAAGGTGACACCACAGTCCAGTTTGGAAGTGGTGTATCTGATGATGAAAAGTTCACTGCTTTTGTGAACTATTTAAGGACAGAAGGTGCAGGTGATGAAGTATGTTATCGCAAACTAAAGTGGTGAAAAAGGCAAGGAAAGCACTTGAATCACTGTATGAAGGAACATGCACAGTCACTGAACATCAGAAAGTCCAAAAGACGAATAAATCAACAGGTTTTCAGGATGTGGTGGTTTTGGAAGATGAACCTTGCAGGTTGTCATTCAGGAACATCACAGACACAAGTCAGTCAGACAATGCAGCTTCAGCGGTTGTTCAAGTCACAGTCTTGTTCATTTCACCTGATGTCAGGATTGCACCAGGTTCAAAGATAACAGTGACACAGAATAATGTGACCACTGACTATCAGCAAAGTGGAATTCCTGCAATGTATGACACACATCAGGAAATTGTTCTTGACTTGTTCAGGGAATGGTCATAAGGCGGTGAATGTGAATGGCAAGAATGGGAAAGGTGGATTTTTCGGAACTTCAGAAATTTGTGGATAAAGTGGAAACTGTACTTGATGAAGACCAGGTGCAGTTATTCATGGAAGCATGTGCAAAGGAACTTGCTGCAAGACTTCTGACAAAAGTCATCAAAAGGACACCAGTTGGTGTTTACCCTGACAGGGTTGGTGGAACTTTAAGAAGGGGTTGGACAGCAGAAAAACAGCAAGGTGTCATGACCTATGTGAATAGCTTGAATGTGACACATAGTGGTGACAGTTTCACCATTGAAATTGTCAATCCAGTTGAATATGCATCCTATGTTGAATTTGGACACAGGACAAGAAACCACAAAGGATGGGTTGAAGGAAAGTTCATGTTGACCATTTCAAGTCAGGAAGTTCAGGAAGCTGCACCTGGTGTTCTTGAAAAAAAGTTGGAAAGAAAGTTGGGTGAAGCATTCAAATGATAACACTGAACAAGATTATTGATGGAATATGTGAAGCACTGAACACTGAATTTGGTGATGCTTATGAAATCTACACTGAAGATGTTCAGCAGAATCTGACAGAACCATGTTTCACAGTGGTGCTTGTAAAACCATCAACAAAACAGTTTCTTGGTAAAAGGTATTACAGAACCAATTTATTCTGCATCCACTACTTTCCACAGTCCAAGGATGATGCAAAGTCTGAATCCTTTGATGTTCAGGAAAGACTGATGGATTGCTTGGAATACATCACTGTTGATGGTGATGTGACCAGGGGAACACAGATGAATGGTGAAATGAATGATGGTGTGCTTTCCTTCTTTGTAAACTATGACATGTTTGTGGTCAAAGAAGTGGAAGGTGAACCTGAAATGGAAACCTTGGAACATGAAACAAGCGTGAAAGGATGATGAACAATGGCAAAGAAAGAAGCTGAAGTTGTGAAGCAGGATGAAGTCAAGGAAGTTCAGACTGATGTTTTTTCCAAGGCTGCAATCCTTGCTGCAAAATCAAATGAGTACAGAAGGGATGCACTTGGTGCAATCCTTGAAGACAACAAGGAATATTCCGCTGCTGAAGTGGATGACCTTTACAACAATTTTATGAAAGGACAGGTGAAATAAAATGGCTTTAGGCGGTGGAACTTTTACTGCACAGAACAAGGTGCTTCCTGGTGCTTACATCAATTTTGTTTCCCTTGCTGCTGCAAGTGCTACACTTTCGGACAGGGGAATTGCTGCAATTGGTGTTGAACTGAATTGGGGTGTGACTGGAAGTATCTTTGAAGTCACCAGTGGTGATTTTCAGAAGAACAGTTTGAAGATTTTCGGTTATTCTTATGACCATGAAAGTCTGAAGGGTCTTCGTGACCTTTTCGCAAACATCAACACCCTTCTTTGTTACAGACTGAATGGTGGGGGTGTCAAGGCTTCCAATACCTTTGCAACTGCAAAGTATGCAGGCACAAGGGGCAATGACCTGAAGATTGTCATTGCAAAGAATGCTGATGACAACACCAAGTGGGATGTGTCCACAGTGCTTGGTTCAACTATCATGGATGTTCAGACTGTTGCTGATGCAACTGGTCTTGTTTCTAATGATTGGGTTGACTTTGACAGCACTGCAACACTTGCTGCAACAGCAGGAACTGCACTTGCAGGTGGAACAAACAGTGCTGTTGACGGTGCTGCACATCAGGCTTTCCTGGATAAACTGGAAGCAAAGTCCTTCAATGCACTTGGTTGTGTATCTTCCACTGATTCCATCAAGGGTCTTTATGTGAACTATTGCAAGCGTCTTCGTGATGAAATGGGCAAGAAGTTCCAGGTGGTTGTATATAACAAGGCTGCTGATTATGAAGGTGTTGTCAATGTCAAGAACACTGTTTCTGATGGTTCTGATGCAGCTTCCCTTGTTTATTGGGTGACTGGTATTGTGGCAGGAACTGCTGTCAATGCTTCTGCACTGAATCACAGATATGATGGTGAATTTGAAGTGAATGTGGACTATACACAGTCACAGCTTGAAGCTGCTATCAAGGCAGGTGAATTCACCCTTCATCAGGTCGGTGATGATGTTCGTGTGCTTTCGGACATCAATTCCCTTGTGACTACTTCTGACACCAAGGGTGACATCTTCAAGGACAATCAGACCATCAGAGTGATTGACCAAATTGCAAATGACATTGCGGTTCTTTTCAACACCAAGTATCTTGGGGTTGTTCCCAATGACAATGCAGGAAGAATCAGTCTTTGGTCTGACATTGTTCAGCATCACATGAATCTTCAGGCAATCAGGGCAATTGAAGACTTCGCTGACACTGATGTGACGGTTGCCCAGGGTGAAACCAAGAAAGCTGTTGTTGTGTCTGATGCAGTGACTGTTGTGAATGCAATGGAAAAACTGTACATGACAGTGACCATTCAGTAAAAGAAAGGACAGGTGAAAAGCAATGAACAATATCACAATGAAAGCAAAGGATGCTTTATCTGCAAAACTTGCTGAATGCTTTGTCACTGTTGGAAACAACAGATACAACTTCATGCAGGCAATCAATTTTGAAGCAAACTTTGAAAGAACCAAGACTGAAATTCCCATTCTTGGAAAGACTGGAATGGGTAACAAGTCAACTGGTTGGAAGGGAACAGGTTCTGCAACTTTCCATTACAATTCATCCATCTTCAGACAGATGATGCAGCACTACAAGGACACTGGTGAAGATGTGTATTTTGAAATTCAGGTCACCAATGAAGACCCCACTTCTGATGCAGGAAGACAGACAGTTGTTTTCCTTGGATGCAACATTGATGGTGGAATCCTGGCAAAGTTTGATGCTGATGGTGAATACCTTGATGAAGATATGGACTTCACTTTTGAAGACTTCAAGATGCCTGAAACCTTCAACCTGCTTAATGGTATGAAGTAAAAGGACAATTGACCCCTTGTTTCATCAAAAGTGAAGCAAGGGGTTTTATTTTGGTTTTAAGATTATTAAAAAGAAAGGATGGTGCAAAACCATGTCACAGTTTACAAGATTCATGAAGAAGAACAAAATTCAGAAAGAGAACACAACCTATGCTGCAACAAAATCCCTGGTTGATGAAAAAGGTGAACCGCTTCTTTGGTCTATCAAACCACTTTCCACCAAGGACAATGAAGCAATCAGGGATGAATGCATGATTGAAGTTCCTATCAAGGGCAAGCCGAACATGTTCAGACCGAAACTGAACACTTCCAAGTATCTTTGCAAGATGCTTTGTGCTTGTATCGTTGAACCGAACCTTTATGACAAGGAACTTCAGGACAGCTATGGTGTGATGACCCCTGAAGACCTTCTTCAGGCAATGGTTGATGACCCTGGTGAATATCAGGACTTTGCAACCTTTGTTCAGAATTACAATGGTTTCACCACTACCCTTGAAGACAAGGTGGATGAAGCAAAAAACTAATCACTGAAGGGGATGCTGAAGCAAACTATGCACACTTTGCATTGCAGAAACTTCACATACTTCCTTCAGTGTTTGCAGAAATGGATGAATGTGAAAAAGCGTTCATCATTGCTTCTTGTGACATCAGAATACAGAATGAAAAAGAAGAAGCAAAGAAAATAAAGCGTAAAAAGAAATAGTTCAATAGGGTGTGAACAGTTCACAGACAGTTCACACCCTATCATTTTGAAAGAAAGGCAGGTGAAAATGAATGGCAAGCATTGCAACTTCAATTGAAGTCTATGACAGGGCAACACAACCATTGAACATGATTGTTTCAGCACTTCAGGCTTCAGTTCATGCTTTTGCAGCAATGAATTCTGCAATGGATGCAGGAATGGACACAGCTTCCATTGACAATGCAAGACAGGCAATTGAAGAAGCTGTTGACCAGGTGAACAATCTGCAATCTGCTATTCAAAATGCGAACAATACACCTTTGTCACCTGCTGTTCAGGCTGAACCAGTACAGTCTGCACCACAGGCACAACCTGAACCAGTTCAACTTCCTGTTGAACCTGTTGTTCCACAACCGATAATTCCTGACCCTGAACCTGTCACAGTTCCTGTCAATTGGGAATCTGACAACCTGGATGTCTTCACAAACACTGGTGTGGAAAGATTTGAACAGGAACTGAATTCTGCTAATCAGATGATGAACACAATGGTTCAGAATCAGCAAAGGATTCAGCAGACTACAAGTGGAATGGACATCCTTCCTGACGGTGCAACACAAGACCTTCAGAACATGGTTCAGCGGATTCAGCAAGTTCAGACAAGAATCCAGGCATTGAACAGCACACCTGTTTCTTTAAGAACTGATGAAGTGAACAATGAAATTGAACAGTTGCGGTCACAACTTGCACAGGCAGTGGATGCACAGAATGAACTGAATTCAGCATTGGACAATATGGATGCTGAAAGGGCAAATGCTGCTTACTTGCAGTTGTCAAGAACTGTTGGAAATACAGAAAGATATATCAGGGATAATACAAACGAACAGGGGCAGTTCAATCAGGCTATTCAGCAAGGTGTGAACCAGTCCAATGACCTGATGAACACCATCAAAGGTGTCATCACTGCTTATGTTTCCATTCAGACTGTCAAGAAAGCACTGGACATGTCAGATGAACTGACAATGACCACTGCAAGACTGAACATGATGAATGAAGCATTCAATGAAATCAACGGAACTGTCATGAAGACAGATGACCTGGTGAATCTTGTGTATTCTGCTGCACAGGATGCAAGGGGTTCTTTTGGTGACATGGCAACTGTTGTTGCAAAGTTTGGTAATAATGCAAGGGATGCTTTTTCCAGTCAGGAAGAAGTGGTTGCTTTTGCAAACCTGATTCAGAAACAGATGACCATTGCAGGTGCTTCAACTGCTGAAGCATCAAATGCAATGCTTCAGTTGTCACAGGCTTTAGGAAGCGGTGTTCTTCGTGGTGATGAACTGAATTCCATCTTTGAACAAGCACCTAACCTGATTCAGTCCATTGCAGACTATATGGATGTTCCTATTGGTCAGATTCGTGCAATGGCACAGGAAGGACAGTTGTCAGCGGATATTGTCAAGGCAGCAATCTTTGCTTCTGCTGATGACATCAATGAAAAGTTTGGTCAGATGCCAAGAACCTGGAATCAGGTGTGGACAGCTATGACAAACACTGCTTTGATGCGTTTCCAACCTGTTTTGGACAAAATAAATCAGCTTGCAAACAATGCTGAATTTCAGCAGATGTTGGTTGGTGTCATGGATGGATTGTCAGTCATGGCAATCATGCTTCTTGACATCATGGAATTTGCAGGTCAGGTTGCAGCGTTCTTCCAGGAAAACTGGTCAGTCATTGAACCAATCATCATGGGAATTGTCACTGCACTTGGTCTTTACCTTGCGGTGTCCACAGCGGTGAATGTCATCAATGGAATCATGGCTGCATCTGAAGCAATAAAGGGTGCTGCACAAATGATGGCAACAGGGGCAACCTTTGCAGAAACCGCTGCACAGTGGGGTCTGAATGCTGCACTTGCAGCTTGTCCTATCACTTGGATAATTCTTGCAATCATTGTTCTGATTGCACTGATTATTGCAGTGTGTCAGTGGATTGCAAACACCACAGGTGTTGCAAATACTGCTTTTGGTGTCATCATGGGCGGTATTTTCACAGTGGGTGCATTCTTCAAGAATGTTGCCCTGTCCATAGCAAACATTGCAATTGGTGTGTTCAACTGGATAAAGGCAGGAATCACAAACATTGGTATAGCATTTCAGAATTTTGGAATGCTTGTGGCAAACATAGCACTTGGAATATGGTCTGCAATCGGTGCAGTGTGTGAAAACATTGGAATTGCATTCCACAATGTCATTGCAAGTGTCACTGGTTGGTGGTATGGACTTCTTTCTGACATCCTGAATGTCATTGCAGGTATTGCAGAAGCACTGAATGCACTTCCCTTTGTGGAATTTGATTATTCAGGTATAACAAGTGCTGCTGCTGAATATGCACAGCAAAGTGCTGCTGCTTATGATTCCAGGGAAGATTTTGTCAGTCTTGCAGATGCTTTTGCAGAAGGAATGTCCACCTATCAATACAGAACTGACTATGCAGACATGGGTGGTGCTTTTTCTGAAGGGTTTAATACATTTGACACCTTCCAGGATGGTTGGGCATCTGATGCATTCAGTGCAGGTGCTGAATGGGGTGACGGTGTAGCAGGTAAAGTTTCAGACTTCTTTGGTGGTCTTGATGTAGGCGGTGCAATGAATGACCTGCTTGGTGGCGGTTATGATATGGCAGGATATGACGGAAGTCAGATTCCTTCCAATATTGCTGACACAGCAGGCAACACTGCAAGAACTGCTGATGCACTGGACATCACAGATGAAGATTTGAAATACCTTCGTGACATTGCTGAAAGGGATGTCATCAACAGGTTCACCACTGCTGAAATTCATGTGGATATGACAAACAATAACACAGTGAACAGTGATGTTGACCTTGATGGAATGATTGACTACCTTGCAAGCGGTGTTCAGGAAGCAATGGAAGTTGCAGCGGAAGGGGTGCATGTATAATGTATGATGTTTATTTAGATAAAATGCTTTGTCCAATTGCACCTGACAAGCTGCAATTGAAAATCAGCAACAAGAACAAAACCTTGGTTTTAATCAATGAAGGTGAAATCAACATTCTGAAGAAAGCAGGTCTGACTGAAATCAGTTTTGACCTGCTTCTTCCTAATGTGAAATATCCTTTTGCGGTGTACAAGTCAGGGTTCAAGAAAGCAAACTATTTCCTGGACTACCTTGAAAACCTGAAGACCAGTCAAGAACCGTTCAAGTTCAAGGTCATCAGAAGGTTTCCTGATGGAAAGATGATTTTTGACACCAACATGAAGGTGTCACTGGAAGACTACAAACCAACTGACAATGCAAAGGAAGGTTTTGACATCAAGGTTTCTGTCAAGCTGAAGCAGTACAGAGATTATGGAACAAAGACCTGCAACATCACCTTTGCATCCAGTAAACCAAAGATTGCACCACCTGCACCACCAAGACAGACAGAAAGCAGTCCTGCACCAAAGAGTGAAAACAAGACTTACACAGTGAAAAGCGGTGATTGCTTGTGGTCAATAGCAAAGAAATTCTATGGAAATGGGTCACAATGGGAAAAAATCTACAATGCAAACACAAATGTATGTGGCAAGCCTTACACAAAAGGCGGTGTGACCTATTGCATGATATATGCAGGACAGGTCTTGACTATTCCTGCATAACAGAAAGGTGGTGATTCTTTTGAAATTGGATGTTGAACTTTTGATTCAGCATGGAAACAAGGTGTATCAACCTGCTGTTGAAGAAGGAATCACCTGGTCAACAGAAAGAAAGAATGCACCTGGACAATTGACCTTCAAACTGGTGAAAGATTCAGTCATCAACTTCACTGAAGGGGATGCAGTCAGGATGAAGGTCAATGGAAAGGGTGTGTTCTATGGTTTTGTGTTCAAGAAGAAGCGTGACAAGGAACAAAGGATTCAGGTCACAGCTTATGACCAATTGCGGTATTTGAAGAACAAAGACACCTATGTTTACACAAACAAGACTGCTTCTGAATTCATCAAGATGGTTGCAGCAGACTTTCAGATGAACATTGGAACTATTGAAGACACACAGTTCAAGATTGCATCCAGGGTGGAAAGCAACACTTCCCTGTTTGACATGATTGGAAATGCACTTGACCTGACAGTCCAAAACATGAAATACATGTATGTTCTTTATGATGATTTTGGAAAGCTGACCCTGAAGGGGTTGGATGAAATGCGGTTGAACCTTCTGATTGATGAAGAAACAGGTGAAAACTTTGACTACACATCCAGTATTGATGATGAAACATACAACAGGGTGAAACTTACCTTTGACAATGAAAAGACTGGAAAAAGGGAAGTTTACATTGCACAGCATGGTGAAAACATCAATCAATGGGGTGTCCTTCAGTATTATGACACACTGAAGGAAGGTGAAAATGGTCAGGCAAAAGCAGATGCCCTTCTTGACCTTTATAATGCAAAGACCAGGAATCTGTCAGTCAAGAATGCCCTTGGTGATGTTCGTGTCAGGGCAGGTTCAATGGTGGTTGTGATGCTGAACCTTGGTGACATTCAAGTGAAGAATCTGATGCTTGTGGAAAAATGCAAGCATGAATTCAAGGAATCACAACACTTGATGACTTTGACTTTAAGAGGGGGTGAATTTGTTGCTTGATGCAAATAACCTTGTGGAACTAATCAAGAAGATTGCAAAAGAAGCTGTTGAAGCAGGTCAGGATTCTGATTTTTGCTATGGAACAGTGACTTCTGCAAGTCCACTGAAGATTTTGGTGGAACAGAAAATGGAACTGACTGCTGCACAGTTGGTCTTGACCAGGAATGTCACAGACTTCAAGACCTACATCACAGCAGGAAACACAAAAAATTATTATTACACAGGTGACCCTGAAAGCGGTGGAACTGCACCAATACCAACAACCAGTCATGTTCATGCAATCGGAAAGATTCAGGTGACTGTTCACAATGCCCTTGCAAAAGGTGACAAGGTGGTTCTGATGCGGAAAAAAGGCGGTCAGGAATATCTTGTGTTGGATAGGGTGGTGAAAGCATGATTCCTTCAACAAACACTATTCTGTCAACTGATATTGAAATTGAACAGCAACCTTCACTGAATTATAGGATGGACTTTGACAGGAAGACCATCATTGGAACAGTGGATGAAAAGGAAGCAATGAAACAGGTGGTTTTCAAAATCCTGAACACAGAAAGATATGACTACATCATATATTCCTGGAACTATGGAATTGAACTGAAAGACCTTTATGGTGAACCTGTTTCCTTTGTTTGTGCTGAACTGATTGACAGAATCACTGAAGCACTGGTTCAGGATGACAGAATCAATTCAGTCACAGATTTTGACTTCACTTTTCCACAGAAAGGTGTTGTCCTTGCAACATTTACAGTTCACACCATCTTTGGTGATGTTCAAGCAGAAAGGGCGGTGAATTTATAACATGTATGAAGATGTAACATTTGAAATCATCCTTCAAAGGATGCTTGACAGAGTTCCTGAAACTATGGACAAAAGGGAAGGTTCAATCATCTATGATGCACTTGCACCTGCTGCTGTTGAACTTGTGGACTTGTATCTTCAGTTTGACCAGTTGCTTCGTGACACCTTTGCAGAAACTGCATCAAGGGAATATCTAATCAGAAGGGCAGCAGAAAGGGGAATCACACCCTATCCTGCAAGCAATGCATCCCTGAAAGCGGAAAGCACACCATCCACACTGGAACTTGAAATTGGTGCAAGGTTTTCACTGAATGATTTGAACTATGTCATCACATCCAAGGTTCAGGATGGTGAATACATTGTTCAGTGTGAAGAAGCAGGTGTCCAGGGTAATCAGTATTTTGGAAACCTGATTCCTATAAACTACATTGACGGACTGGAAAGCATTGAAATCACAGAACTTCTGATTCCTGGTGAAGATGAAGAATCTGATGAATCCATCAGGGAAAGATATTTCAACACTTTTGACACCAAACCTTATGGTGGAAATGTTGCTGACTACATTGAAAAGACCAATGCAATCAGCGGTGTTGGTTCAACCAAAGTCACACCTGTTTGGAATGGTGGTGGAACAGTCCTGCTGACAATTCTGAACAGTGAATATTCCAAAGCATCTTCCACACTGGTCAATACAGTCCAGGAAGCAATTGACCCTGACCCACAGGGGCAAGGTTACGGAATAGCACCAATTGGACACACAGTGACAGTCAGAACTGCTGACAATGTGACAATCAACATCAGCACACACATCACCTTCCAAGAAGGTTATACCTGGACAGGATTGAAAGCACAGATTGAAGCTGCAATGGAAGCATACCTTCTTGAAATCAGAACTGCATGGGCAAATGAAAGTGCTTCAGTTGTCAGAATCAGTCAGATTGAAACAAGAATCCTGAACATCCAGGGTGTCATTGATGTGTCAAACACCAAGATAAATGGAACAACTTCAAACCTTGCACTTGGTGCTTATGAAATCCCTGTTTTGGGGGTGATAACAAATGGCTAACTATTCCAAAGATGTCAACTTGATTGCATATCTTCCACAGTTCATCCAGGAATACAGAGAAATGCAGCAGATTATGTCTGCTGAAAATCCTGAATTCAAGCTGACTTGGGAAGAAACACAAAGAATCAAAGATAATCAGTACATCATCAGTTGTGATGAAGTCGGAATTGCAAGGTTTGAAAGAATCCTGAAAATCACACCAACATCTGAAGACACCCTTCAGTCAAGAATTTCAAGGGTGCTTATCAGATGGAATGATGTTGTTCCTTACACCTGGAAGGTGTTCTTGCAGAAGTTGCAGACCCTTTGTGGTGATGACTTTGACCTGAATGAAGATTGGAACAATTATCTGTTGGAACTGACCACACACCTTGATGTGTATGGTCAGGTTGATGAACTGGAAAACATTCTTGGATATATGCCACCTGCAAACATTGAAATCATTGCAAACAATGTCCTGGAATATCTGATGTCAGGAACAGCTTTTGTTGCCACAGGTCTTGCATTTGCAAACCTGTTCAATCTGACTGATTCCTACCAGGTGAACTGGACATTCAATGCTGATGCAGGTGCTGCTGCAAGTGGTTCAGGCACTTGTGAAATCATGCTGACAGATTCCTTCCAGGGTGAAATCTTTGGTTCTGAAGCTGAAGCAGGTGCATTTGTTGCACATCAGATGACAGAACAGATTGAAGTCAGTGACACATTCAAGGGTACAATCCAGTTGGATTCTGCTTCCAATACTGGTTTTGGTATCGCATACACAGAAATCATATAAAAGAAAGGCGGTAAAACGAAAATGGCAGAGTTTAGAACAATGGTCATCACCAACAAAGGACAGGCATTGATTGCAAAGATGATGGCAGGAACAGCGAACATTGAGTTCACCAAAATTTCCCTGTCTGAAACTGCATACACTGATGCACAGATTCTTGCAATGACTTCCCTTGGTGGTGTAAAGCAGACCACAGGAATTTCCAAGGTAACAAAGACAAGCAATGCAGCGGTGCAGGTTGAAGGTGCTGTCACAAACAGTTCCCTTTCTACTGGTTATTACATCAGAACCATTGCACTTCATGCAAAAGACCCTGATGAAGGTGAAATTGTATATGCTGCATGTGGTGCTTCCACACCTGGTTGGATGCCACCTTACAATGGTGTGTCCACAAGTGGTTGCTTCCTGAAACTTGTCACCACTGTTCAGAATGCATCCAGTGTCACAGTCACTGTTGACCCTGCTGCTGTTGCAACTATCGGTGACATTCAAGATTTACAGAATCAGATTGATGACCTTCAGGCATACATTGGTTACACTGAAGATGACATCTATGGTGTTGAAGTGGATTTTGTAAACAAGAAATTCACAAGGCTTGCAGGTGCAGCTTCCTTGACCCCTGGTGCATCTTTTGATGACCTTGACCCCTGGAAGCGTAAAAGGTGCAATGTCACTGATGCAGGTGTTGTGGTTGCCTATTATGGTGATGCAGGCTATTCTGAAACAGGTGCTTTGACACAGGCAATCACCATTGATGAAGTCACCTATCCAGTTGGAACAAAGGTGCAGGTCATGGTTGAACAGCCTAAATTCTATTACAAGGTTGTTCCTGTTCTGACTGAAAAGCGTGAAGGTGAAAAGGGTGTCCACATGAGAAAGGGCAGATATTATGTATCTGCAACCAAGAAATCAGGTTTCAAGGTTCATCCTGCTTTTGTCAGAAACGGTGTGGAAATGGACAAGATTTATATTGGTGCTTATGAAGGAAGCACCTTTGACACATCTGCTTCTGCATACAACATCAATGACGCACAGACTGTTGATTGGGCAAATGACCTTCTTGCATCCATTGCAGGTGCAAAACCTACTTCAGGACTGACACAGAGTGGTGCAACAAGAAGCGGATTCAGAACCATTGCTGCAAAGCGTGGAACAGGTTGGACACAGTTGACGGTTCAGGCAGCAACTGCAACTGAACTTCTTTTCCTTGTGGAATATGCAACCTTCAACATGCAGTCTGCAATTGGTGTTGGTGTCACAAACAAGACTGATGATGGTGCATCCAACATGTCTGAAATCACTGGTTTCACTTCCAGTCTTGGAAATGCAACTGGTGTTGCCACAACCACTGATGGTTGGACTGTTGTTTCCTATCGTGGTGAAGAAAATCCCTATGGAAACATTTGGAAGTGGATTGATGGAATCAACATCTACAACTATGGTGAAGGTTCTGTCTATATTGCAGACCACACCTTTGCAGATTCCAAGAAAGATGGTGCATATCAGGATGCAGGAATCACCATTGCAGGTGGAAATGGTTATGTTTCCGCTTTTGCATACAGTGAAGACTTTGACTGGTTGTTCATTGCTTCTGAAGTCAATGGAAACAGTTCACTTCCTGTTGGTGATAATTTCTATCAGAACAAAGCATCTTCCCAGTACACGGTTGCTGCATTGGGCGGTTATTGGTATAGTGGTGCTGTTGCGGGCAGTTTCTATTGGCTT
>OCVV011319511.1_pt1 | contig 23260 bp, 20 predicted proteins | sample 1539721 | NCBI WGS metagenome assembly OCVV01 (sample SAMN02144230, study PRJEB22623) | gut metagenome | biome: sheep rumen | host: Ovis aries | place: New Zealand
GCGGTTTTGAGGAGAGTTGTCCGAGTGGCCGAAGGAGCACGATTGGAAATCGTGTATACGCCTAAAGCGTATCCTGGGTTCAAATCCCAGACTCTCCGCCAGAATGGTCCAGTGGCGCCTTCGGGCGCCACTTTTAGATAGCCAATACCCCACGGAGGGGTGGCAGAGTGGTTGAATGCGGCGGTCTCGAAAACCGTTTACCCGCTTCGCGGGTACGAGGGTTCGAATCCCTCCTCCTCCGCCATTAGAAGCTTGACGGGTGGAACCTCGTGTTCCGCCCGTTTTTTCTTTATTGACGGAATGCCGTCGGCCAAGCGCGGTCCATCTTGCACCTGCCTTGACACGCCTCGGCGCCGTGCAAAGATGTAACGAGCCGTATGCGACAATCATTTGCAAGCAAACTGCCCCGCTGTCGGCCAACCGGCAGGAAGGAGTCCGACATGAGTGCCGAGAAGGAAGCCTACTATTCCAGGTCATGGGCGCTGCTCACACGCGACAAAGGCTGGTGGAAGGTTCTGCTGGTTGCAGGCATCGCGAGCTTCGTGCCCATCGTCGGGCCCTTGGGCGTGTTTGGCTATGCGCTGGAGTGGGCCAGGCTCACGGCGTGGGGCGTGGACGCGTCGCCCAAGCAGAAGGACGTCCGCGTGGGCGAGTGCATCAAGAGCGGATGGCGCGGGTTCGTGGCCTGCCTGGGCTGGCTCATAGTGTGGGAGGCTATATCGCTGTGCCTTGCGCGCCTGACGCATAACAACGACGTGGTGAGCCTGCTCGTGGCCATATGCTCGCTCTTCGTAAACGTCATCCTGTGCGCAGCCGCACTCCGTGCGGCCGTGTACCAGAACTTCAAGGCGGGCTACCAGGCCAACCGCCTGTGGGACATGCTGAAGGCGGACTTTGGCGGCATCGCGAAGATCACGGGAATCACGACGCTGGCGTCGCTTGTCATAGGCTTCGTGCTGAGCGTGGTCGGTTTCATGGCGATGATGCCGTCAGTCGTGCGCGTGATTGGCTTTGTGGTGTCGGCGAGCCCCTCCACCGACTACCGCGCGTTCGTAAACGTCCTTGTGGACGCGATTGCGGGCATCTTCCCCCTGATCATGTTCATGGCATACCTCGCGAGCGTGGGCCAAGCCTTCGTCACGCTCATCGAGTCCACGGCCGTGGGTCTGTGGATGAGGAACTTCGACGTTCCCGCATGGGGTGCGAGCGCCGATCCGCTCCCAACCTCCGTTGCGACCCTTCCGGAGCCGGAGCGCCCCGCAAGCCCCACGGAAAGTGATGCCTCCTTACAGCAAAGTGCCGCCGCACCGGCAACCTCGCAGCAGCCTGCAGCCCCTGAGGGCGAGAAGAACGAGGCCGCTGGGAAGGAGCCTACGAACCAAACGCAGGAAGGCGCAGGTAGGCACGGTGTGCAAAACTCGCCTGCATCGGGAGATGCGGACGATTCGCCCCGATTCTTGTAGGGTTCGTGGCGAGGTTTGGGCAAAGGGGCCTTGCTCTTCTCGCCATCACGCTCTTAACGTGCGCATATGTATCCCCGGGCAGACATCTGCAGCCCGGGGATATTTTTCTGCAAGCACCGCCTGCTACGCTTCTTGTGTGGGGAACGTATGGGGAGTCGTGTTTAAGGCGCGATGACGAAGAGTTGGGACGCATCTGTGTTACGATACCAAATCGACCTTTCCTGCTCCGGATGCACCTTCACTAACCGGAGCCGTTAGCCCAGAGGAGGTGACCACATGAAGGCTTATGAACTGCTGTATTTTGTCGATCCCGCGGCCACTGAGGAGGCTCGCGCCGGCGTCTCCAAGCGTATTGACGTCGCTGTCACCGAGAACGGCGGCAAGATCGATAACGTCGAGGACTGGGGCAAGCGCAAGCTCGCCTTTGAGATCGACAAGCTCACCGAGGGTGACTACACCCTCGTCGACTTCCACGCAGACCCCGCTCAGATCGCCGAGCTCGATCGCGTTCTCCGCATCAACGATGCGGTGAAGCGCCACATGATCGTGCGTCGCACCGACAGGGACTAGTTTTGGAAGTGTGGACGTGCGCGTCCACGGACGAGAGGCGTGAGCAAGCATGAGTATCAACAGAGTGAACATTTCCGGTAACCTCACTCGCGACCCGGAGCTGCGCTCAACTGCTGGCGGGACCCAGGTTCTGACCTTTGGCGTTGCCGTCAACGACCGTCGTCGCAACCCGCAGAGCGGCGAGTGGGAGGACGTTCCCAACTACATCGACTGCGTCGTGTTTGGCAATCGTGCCGAACCGCTCTCCCGTTTTCTCTCCAAGGGCATGAAGGTTGCCATCGAGGGCAAGCTTCGCTGGAGCTCCTGGGAGCGCGACGGACAGAAGCGTAGCAAGATCGAGGTAATCGTTGATGAGGTCGAGTTCCTCTCGCAGAGGAACGGCGGCCAGCAGGGTGGTGGCTACCAGCAGAACAACGGCGGTAACTACCAGAACTACTCTGCCCCTGCGCCCGCTCGTGCTCCCGAGCCCTCCCGTCCCCCCGTCCAGACCCCGCCCAGCGCGGACATCTACGACGAGGACATCCCGTTCTAGGATTAAAGAAGGCGGCCAGCGTACGCACGGCCGTCGTAAGAAAGGCAAAAAGACATGGCTAAGCAAAGGCAAGTTGAACAGCGCCAGCCGCGTCGCAAGTATTGCCAGTTCTGCAAGGAGGACGTCGAGTTCATCGACTACAAGGACACGCAGCTCCTCCGCAAGTACATGACCGACCGTGGCAAGATCAAGCCCCGTCGCGTCACTGGCGCCTGCACGCAGCATCAGCACGACATCGCGGTCGCTATCAAGCGCGCCCGCGAGATGGCACTCCTGCCGTACACCGTCACCGTGGTTTCCAGCCGTGGTGGCCGCAACCGCGGCTAGGTAGCCTCTAGAGAAGGACGCAGCTTCTTTTGAACGACACTTCCGAAAACGGACGTCCGGTGGCTCCCGAGGGGTTTGACGGCTCCAAGGGTAAGCGCGGCGCCCAAGAGGTGGCGGAAGGACCGAGTTCCACCCAAGGTGGTCTCGTCTGGATTCTGGTTGGCGCGGCATGCATGCTCGTGGGAATTGACTTCGCGTGCGTGCTTGTGGCGTACGGAATCGGCCTTTCGGAATCGAACGGGAAAGGGGCCAGGCGGACGGCGTTTGTCGTTGCCTGCCTCGCCTCCGTCCTCGTTTGCATCCTGGTCGATCCCCAGCAGATACCCTATGTGCTCATTGGGTGCCTGACGGCTTGGATCTTCTCTGCGGACGGTTCGGACGCAGAGGCCTCCTCTGGTTGGAAGTGCTTTGCCATCGCGGCAATAGCGCTTGCGATGGCAGGTACCGACGCGGTATTCGCCTTCCTGAACAACACGTCCCTTCCCGCCGCGATGAACGGCGCGATACGGGTGTATGCGAGGGAGGCGGGGCAGTCTGCAAGCGCGGACATGCGCGAGCAGCTGACCGCGGTGGTGACGTTGGCCAAGACCTACTGGCCGATGGCGTTTCTGAGCAACGCCATCGTAGAGGCGCTTTGCTCTCACATCGGCGGGAGCCTTGCGGCAAGAAAGAGAAACGCGCGCACAAAGCGTACGTTCTCCGAGTTTGACGCGCCGGTTTGGGTTGCGGTGCTCTTCATCGTCGGGGTTGCGGCGAGTCTCGTAAGCTCGCAGCTGCCTGCCTGGTCCTCCCAGGTGAAGATGGTGGGAGAGAACGTCCTCACGGCAGCCAGGGTAGCCCTGTTCCTGCAGGGCGCGGCTGTGGCGACGTGGTACATGAAGAAGGCTGGCTTCGGTCCCATAACGCAGGGACTGACGCTGGTCGCAGCGTTCTATCTTGAAGTGTCATTCTTGTTAGTGAGCGTTGTGGGATTGGTCGACGTAGTCGCGGCGAACTTCCGCGGCCTTCCGCGCAAGCGGGACAACGCGCGACCAAAAGATCCCAAAGTGAGCAAAGAGTCGGCCTAGGCCGACCAACAAAAGGAGTTCCCATGAAAGTCATCCTTCTGGGTGAGCTCAGGGGCAAGGGCGGCGAGGGCGACATCGTAGAGGTCGCTCAGGGCTATGCGGAGAACTATCTGTTCCCCCAGAAGATCGCTCAGCCTGCCACCCCGGGCAACATCAAGCAGCTTGAGGAGCGCCGCCACAACATCGAGAAGCGCGAGGAGAAGCGCATCGCCGATGCCAACGCGACGAAGGCCAAGCTCGACGACCAGACGATCGTGATCGACGCCAAGGTTGGCGAGAACAACCAGCTCTTCGGCGCCGTCACCGCCGCGCAGATTGCAGACGCCATCAAGGCTCAGCTCGGCGTCGAGGTCGACCGCAAGCGCATCGCGACCGGTGGTGCCATCAAGACCGCCGGCGCCCACGTCGTCGACGTCAACTTCTACCGCGAGATCGGCTCCAAGGTCACCGTTATGGTTGGCACCCCCGTCGAGGAGGAGCCTGCCGAGGAGCCCGAGGCTGCCGAGGCCGAGCAGGCCGAGGCCGCCGAGGCTCCCGCGGAGGAGTCTGCGGAGTAGCGTTCCCGCACCCAAGCTCCAGTAGCGGCTCTAGCAGGGGATTTCAACAATACCTGCAGGTAGAAGGGTCGTCATAAGAGCCTGGCCAGCACATACGTGCGCCATACGGGCCGCCCGAACATGCTTTCGTTCGGGTGGCCCTTTTCTCAACGAGAAGGCAACTAGGCAATCTACCTGCGAGAATGTGCTGTTTTCGCAGGTAGAAGGTGGTGCATGGGAGGTCGTGGCATTTCTCGCCTAGCGACTGGTTTTGTGAGGAGAAATGTTGAAAACGCGAACCTCGAAAATTTCCCAAATTTGTTGAAAACTAAGAAAAGTGACGAAAGGCCCGCTTGTGGCGCCTAGCTATCAACAATTTGGATCGCAGCCTTCGATAGTGGTTGCAGATGGACTTGACAAATCGTCGAAGGCTTCATTCAGAATGTGTGCGTTGAGGTAACCAGACGAGGAGCGGATGTGACATGTCCGACAACCAATACGACAACTACTCTGGCTCTGGAGGGTCGCTTCCGGGTGCCGGCGTGATGCCGCAGGACCTTGCCGCCGAGAAGAGCATCCTCTCGGCGATGCTGCTCTCCCAGGAGGTGCTGCAGGAATGCCTCGTCGCGCTGAACGAGGACGACTTCTACCTCTACTCGCACAAGGCGATCTTCCGCGCGATGAACGAGCTGTTCGATCGCGGCCAGGTGGTGGACCCCGTCTCGCTCGCAGACCACCTCAGGAGCACGGGCAACCTGGACAAGGTTGGCGGGATGGCGTACATCCTCGACCTCAACACGAACTCGTTCTCGCTTGCGAGCTGGCAGCACCACGTCGAGATCCTGCACAGGGACGCGACGCTGCGCGCCATCATCGACGCATCCTCCAAGATCACCGCCCTTGCGTTTGACGCGCCTGAGGACACGAAGGAGGTCGTGGACACCGCGGAGAACCTGCTTCTGGGCGTCACGAACCGCGAGATTGGCGACAGCTACTCCACGCTCACGGAGGTCATGGGCGACCTCTATACGGAGCTGGGAGAGATGTGCCAGAACCCGGATGGCACGCTGGGCGTTTCCACGGGCTACCCGGGAATCGACGCGTGCCTGCAAGGTCTGCGGCCGGGACAGATGGTCGTCATCGGTGCGCGACCGGGCGTCGGAAAGACGTCGTTCGCGTTGAACCTCGCCGTGAACGCGGCGGCCGCGGGCGCAAGCGTCGCGTTCTTCTCGCTCGAGATGAGTAAGACGGAGATTGCGCAGCGCCTGCTGTCGGCACAGGCCAAGATTCCGCTTTCCGCCATCCGCGGCGCAAAGATCAAGGACGACCAGTGGGGCACAATCCTGGACGCCACGCGCGACCTGTCGCAGCTGGACATACTGATTGACGACACGCCCGGCACGACGGTGACCGAGATTCGCGCGAAGGCCCGCCGCATGCTGAAGGACAAGCCCAAAGGCATGGTCATGGTCGACTACCTGCAGCTGCTTTCACCGCCGTCCGGAGGCCACCGTGCGGATAGCCGTGCGACGGAGGTCTCGGAGATGTCGCGTGGCATCAAGATCATGGCGAAGGACCTTGAGGTCCCCGTCATCGCGCTTTCGCAGCTTAACCGTCAGGTCACGGACCGCAAGGGCCAGCGCCCACAGCTGTCCGACCTGCGAGAGTCCGGCTCCATCGAGCAGGACGCCGACATCGTCATCCTGCTGGACCGCTCCATGACGGAGGAGGAGGCCGCGCGCGACGACCGTCCGGACATGAACGTGACGGAGTTCATCATCGCGAAGAACCGCTCCGGCCCGCTTAACATCGTGCCGCTCATGTTCCTGCCGGGCTCCACCAAGTTCGTCGAGGTGGACACCAGGCACGGCGACTAGCGGCACGGCCGCCCATAGAGATGCGTTGAGAGTCTCAAACATAGGTAACGAGAAGAACGGGAAGTCCTTCTCGTGGCCTATACTGAGACTGCCGGCGCCACGGCGCCGCGACATGTGAACATGACCCGACAGGGAGGATGCAATGCCTGCAACAGTTCTGGTTGGCACACAGTGGGGCGATGAGGGCAAGGGTAAGGTCACGGACCTTATCTCGGGCGACTACGACGTCGTCTGCCGTTACGCCGGCGGCGCGAACGCCGGTCACACGGTCATCGCGAACGGGCACAAGCTCGCCCTGCACCAGGTTCCCTCCGGCGTGATGTACCAGGGCACCTATCCCGTCATCGGCAACGGCTGCATCGTCGACCCCGAGGTCCTGCTCGGCGAGGTCGACATGCTCGAGGGCCAGGGCATCTCGTGCGCGGACCTCAAGATCTCTGGCAACGCGCACATCGTGATGCCGTACCACAAGGACCTGGACGGCGCGCACGAGAAGAAGCTGGGCAAGAACCTCATCGGTACCACGAAGCGCGGCGTCGGCCCCTGCTACATGGACAAGATGAACCGCACCGGCCTGCGCATCCAGGACATGCTGGACGAGAAGATCTTCCGCGAGAAGCTGGACGCGGCCCTTGCGTACACCAACCCCATCCTCGAGAAGGTCTACGACCTCCCGACCTACACGGTCGACCAGATCTGCGAGTCCTACCTGCCGTTTGCCGAGCGCATCCGCCCGTACATCGTGGAGAGCTCGCTCTTCCTGAACGAGCAGCTCGAGGCCGGCAAGAACATCCTGTTCGAAGGCGCCCAGGCCACGATGCTCGACATCGACCACGGCACCTACCCGTTCGTCACCTCCTCCAACTGCACCGCCGGCGGCGCGGTCACGGGCTCTGGCGTCGGCCCCACCCAGATCAAGCGCGTGCTGGGCGTCGCGAAGGCGTACCTCACCCGCGTGGGCTCCGGCCCGTTCCCGACGGAGCTGTTTGACGAGGTGGGCGACAAGCTGGGCGAGGTCGGCCACGAGTACGGCGTGACGACCGGCCGCAAGCGTCGCTGCGGCTGGTACGACGGCGTCGTCGTGAACTACGCGGCCCGCGTCAACGGCCTGACGGACCTTGCGATCACGAAGCTGGACGTCCTGGGCTGCCTGGACGAGATCAAGGTCTGCGTCGCGTACGAGTGCGACGGCAAGCGCTACACCACCGTGCCGGAGCACCAGAGCGTCTTCTATCACGCGAAGCCCGTGTACGAGACCCTTCCCGGCTGGAAGTGCGACATCTCCGGCGTGCGGAACTTCTATCAGCTGCCGCGCGAGGCGAAGGACTACGTCGACTTCCTCGAGCAGCTTGCGGGCGTGCGCGTCTCCATCATCACCGTCGGCCCCGATCGCGACCAGACGATCGACCGCTACTGGAAGTAGGCCGGCGTGAGCTCCAGCACTTCCAACAGAAAGTTCGCGATAGTGTGCGATAGCGCGTGCGACCTCCCCCTCTCCACGCTGGAGAGGGCGGGGGTCGCCCTCGTACCGCTCGTCGTGCGCATGGGGCACGAGCAGTATCGCGACTGCCTCGACATCGACACCCCCACCTTCTACCGCGAGTACACCAAGCACCGCGGCCAGATCAACACCTACTCGCCGTCCGAGGTCGACTTCTTGACCGTGTACCAGGCCCTTGCGGAGCAGGGGTGCGAGCGCATCGTCTCGCTGCACGTCTCGTCCCAGATGAGGGACGTGTGCGAGGTGGCTCGCAGCGCCGTCTCGAAGGTGCAGGGCGCGGGCGTTACGGTCATCGACACCCATGCGGCCTCGGTGGAGTACGCGCTCGTGCTCGCGCGGCTCGTGCTGGACCGCAATGCCGGCATGGACTCCTACGAGGCCGTGGAGCGCGCGCAGGCGCTGTCCGCGGCGTCGCGCATGCTCATGGTCCCCACGGCGGACGCGAACCCGTCGAACGGCATCGGCCACAAGCGTGGCGGCATCCTCGGCCACATGAGCCAGCTGCAGCGCCGCGCGCTCGGCGTGCGCGGCCTCGTCAAGATCACGCCCGATGGGCAGGCGGAGGAGATCACCACCTCCTCGGACACGTCGCGTCTCGCGGGCGTGCTCGCACGCACGCTCAGCCGCTACTCCGCAAAGGTCGGCCCCATCACGTACGCCGAGGTCTACTCCGGCGACCCCAAGGTCCTGCAGAAGCTGGAGAAGCCGCTCGACACGAACGAGTTCGAGTCCGCGTGCGCCGCCCGCCTCAGGGCCAACCCCTCGACCTGCGCCCAGATCGGCGTCGGCGCCGTGGGAATCGCCTACGCGCCCGCCGCGCTCATCACGGCGGAGGAGGCATCCTCAATCCTTCAGGCACGTCCAGCCTAGGCCACATCCACGTCTAGCCCAAGGAGGGCACCATGGCTTCACAAGACCACAAGGTAGACATCCTGCTCCTAGGTTCCGGCGGGCGCGAGCACGCCATGTTGGTCAAGCTCGCCCAGTCCCCGCGCGCCGGGAGGCTGTTCGTGGCGCCGGGCAACGGCGGCATGTACCAGCTCGCCCAGAAGGCGGACGTGAACCAGGACGACCCGGCGGCGGTCGCACGCTTCGCCCGCGAGAATGGCATCGGCCTCGTGGTGATAGGTCCGGAGGCGCCGCTCGTCGCAGGCGTGGCCGATGCCGTGCGCGCGGAGGGCATTCCCGTCTTTGGCCCCAGCGGCAAGGCCGCGCAGATGGAGGGCTCGAAGAAGTTCGCCAAGGACGTTATGGAGCGAGCCGGCGTCCCCACGGCCAGGTACGAGTCGTTCACGGACGAGGCCGCTTGCGCGGAGTACGTGCGCAAGGTCGGTGGCCCCATTGTCATCAAGGCCGATGGCCTCGCTGCCGGCAAGGGCGTCATCGTTGCGCAGACCACGCAGGAGGCCCTCGACGGCGTCCACGAGTGCTTCACCGCGTTTGGCGATGCGGGCTCGCTCGTCGTGGTCGAGGAGATGCTCGAGGGTCCGGAGTGCTCGCTTTTGGCACTCACTGACGGCAAGACCGTCGTGCCGCTCGCGACCTCCCAGGACCACAAGCGCGCCCTCGACGGCGACCGCGGCCTTAACACGGGCGGCATGGGCGTGTACTCTCCGGTGCCCATCCTGCTGCCCGGCGAGCTTGAGCAGATGGTCCAGATAGAGGAGAAGGTCGTGGCGGAGCTTGCCCAAGAGGACAACCCCTACAGCGGCTGCCTGTACGGAGGCTTCATGCTCACGAAGGATGGCCCTAAGGTACTCGAGTTCAACGCCCGCTTCGGCGATCCCGAGACCCAGGTCGTGCTGCCGCGCATGAAGGGCGACCTCGTCGAGTGCTTCCTCGCGTGCGACGATGGCACCCTCAGCCCCGACATGGTCTCGTGGGACGACGACTGGGCCGTATCCGTCGTGCTCACGAGCGCCGGCTACCCCGGATCCTACGAGAAGGGCAAGCTCATAACCGGCATCGATGACGCAAACGCGATGGACGGCGTCACCGTCTACCACGCGGGCACCAAGCTCGGCGAGGACGGCGCCGTCTACACCAACGGCGGCCGCGTGCTCGACGTCACGGCCGTCGCCCCCACGTTCGAGGACGCCCGCAACAAGGCGTACGAGGCGTGCGACAAGATCTTCTTCGAGGGCAAGACGTACCGCCACGACATCGGCATCAAGGCGATCAAGGGCCGCGCGAACCTGTAGCGTCCCACCTGGGTACCATGAGCATGTAGGCCAACAGTCGCGGCGCCGCGTGGTGCCGCGACTTTTTATCCGGGAGGCAGCGCATGTCCAAAGACGAGAAGAACAAGGCCACGGGCCAGGAGGACGTCACGCTAGACGAGGACGACCTCTCGCTTCTTGCCGAGCAGCACGAGGTGCAGCTCGACGACGGGACGGAGGACGCCCTTGACCACGCGGTATCGAGCATGGTCGATGGGGTGGACGCCTTCACGTACGACGGCGACAGGAGCAGGCACGACCATCACTCCGGGGCGCCTGAGCGCAGGCACCTGGTCCTGGGCGACGACGACCCGCGTGACGTGAACCTGAGCGAGCACGTGCTTACCGAGGACGTGGTGTTCAAGGGGCGCGTGTTCAACATCGACCGCCTGCGCGTGAGGCTGCCGGACGGTGCGGAGGCGGATCGCGACGTCGTGCGCCACCCCGGCGCCGTCGCGATCGTCGCACTCACGGACGACGGCCGCATCTGCCTCGTGCGGCAGTACCGCTCCGCCCTCGGCCGCGTCACGGTGGAGATTCCCGCCGGCAAGCTCAATCCCGGCGAGGACCCTCTGGACTGCGCGGAGCGCGAGCTTGCGGAGGAGACGGGCATGCGCGCCCAGAAGATGGCGTTTCTCACCACTATTGCCACGGCGGCGGGGTTCGCAGACGAGCTCATCCACATCTACATGGCGACGGGCCTTACGCTGGCGGAGTCGAGCCCGGATGCGGACGAGTTCATAAACGTCGACCTCGTGGACCTGCCAGAGCTGGTGGACGCCGTGCTCGACGGCAGGATCGAGGACGCGAAGACCGTGGTCGGCGCGCTCATATGTGATGCGGTTGCGCACCGGCTCTCCCCGCAGGGCGCGGACGCGCGGTAGCAATATACTTGACGGGATTGATTGTTGGCTGAATTGATTGACGGGACGGGCGTGGCCCGCGGCAGGAAGAGGCTTCATGGCAAAGTTGGGGGGAAAGGCTCGCGGGCGGGGCACCCTTGACGCCGCAGACGCAGAGAAGCTCTTCTCGACCGTGGACGAGACGGGCCACACCAACGAGGAGACCGCGGCGCGCCAGCGCAAGATGCGCAGCCAGGGGCGCCACGGCGTCGACGTGGACCCGCTTTCCGACAAGGACCCCTCGGGCTCCAACGTGGGCGAGGTCATGACCCGCACCACGACCATCTTCCTCGTGGTGTTCTTCCTGGCCGTCGTAACACTGCAGGTGTCCTGCGGCGTGGTGCGACGCGTCAGCACGCGCAGCCTTGGCAACGAAGCCAGCATCTCGAGCGTCGTCGCAGCCATGAGCAACGGCGTGGAGTGGGGAAACGGTTACACGCAGTTCCCAGAGGACTTCTCGGTGCAGGAGGCGGACGAGAACACCCATCGCATCGAGGTGACCGTGACGGACACGAGCTCCTCCGACGTGCTGGGCGTGTTCTCGACCTCGCAGATCCAGGCGGCCGCCCTTGCGACGAACGCCCTCATGAACCCTGACATCAACACTGTCATCTACAACGTGAACGTTCACGTGAACAAGGCGGGCAAGATCCAGACGTCCAGGTTCTTTGGCTACCTCAAGCCCACGGGCGAGCTGAAGACCCTCATGACGTTCATCTGGACCAAGACGGCGACCGCGCAGGGCGTGCGCTTCAACTGCTCCATCACGGGCGTTGACTCCGCGACGGAGAAACAGCTGCGCAAGTCCATCACGAACGGGGTGCTGGACCAGGTGTTTGGCCCGAGCGCGGACGACAAGTCCACAAGCGGCACGGACGGCGGGGCCGGCGGCATACTGGGCGTGCTGACCTCTGGCACCAACGAAAAGTCCACCGATGACGAGCCCGGCACGGACGTCACCTCTACCACGGACAACAACGCCACTGCGAGCGCCACGATCGCCACGGGCGAGAAGAACACCGCCGGCGCTGCGACTGGCGCGGGCGGTGGAAACTGACGCCGCTGAACCTATACTGTCTGTAGCGGCCATCGGCGCAGGCGTTGGCTGGAAGGACGCTTTCCGAAGAGACGAACACGAGACCTTGGAGGTCAAGCATGGCAGAGCAGCCTGTCGTCGGCATCATCATGGGTTCGAAGTCCGACATGCCGGCAATGGAGGCATGCACGAAGGAGCTGGAGGAGCTGGGCGTTCCCTACGAGCTTGTCATCGCGTCCGCGCATCGCGCGCCCGCGAAGGTGCACGAGTGGGCCTCGAGCGCGGCGGACCGCGGCATCAAGGTGATCATCGCGGCGGCAGGCAAGGCTGCGCACCTGGGCGGCGTCGTTGCGGCGTACACCCCGCTTCCCATCGTGGGCGTGCCCATGAAGACCTCTGACCTCGGTGGCATGGACTCGCTCCTGTCCATGGTGCAGATGCCGTCCGGCGTGCCCGTGGCCTGCGTCGCCATCGGCGGCGCGAAGAACGCGGCCATCTATGCGACGCAGATCCTGGGCGCGACCATGCCGGAGTACCGCGAGAAGATCGTGGAGTTGAAGAGGCAGATGGCCGAGGCCTAGCTCACGCAAATGCACTGCAGCGCGAGGCGTCCATTTGTGGGCGCCTCGCGTCGTTTGTGGCTGAACGCATGCCAAACGTGCAAGAATGGTGCGTTGGAAGCGAAGACGGCCGGCGCCCAACGCCCGCCGAGACCTTGGTAGGAGTGACGATGGGAAAGCACACGCGATCTCGGCAGCCCGGCGACACGGCGCAGTCGCCAGCCGTGGCGCCTGCGTTGGAGCGAGGTGCCGTGGGCTTCGAGCCGCTGACGTCCGCGCAGGATGCGCCGTCAAGCGCCCGCGCCAGCCATGACAGGCGCGAGGCCGTCGGCGCCTCGCAACGCCCAAGGCGAAAGCACCGGCTGCGCAACGTGTTGAGCACCGTCTTCCTGGTGGTTGGCATAGCCCTTCTCGCCACGGCGGGATACCTGTACTTCCACGCGCAGAGCGAGTACAGCCACACCCGGCAGAGCAACGAGAAGCTTCAGAAGGTTGCGAACGTCCAGGTGAGCGAGGACAACGGCGCGCCCAAGATAGACTTTGCCGCGCTGGAGGCCGTGAACGACGACATCGTGGGCTGGGTGGACGTCGTGGGGACGAACATGAGCTTTCCCGTGTACCAGGGCAAGACCAACAACACGTACCTGCGCACGTCCGCAACGGGCGAGTACAGCGTGGGCGGCCAGGTGTTCCTGGACTGCAAGAACACGAAGCCGGGAATGGTGGACGCGCAGTCGCTGATCTACGGGCACCACCTGAACGACGGGCAGATGTTCGCTCCGCTGGACGACCTCAAGAAGCAGGAAAACTTCGACAAGGTGAAGACGGTCTGGTACGTGGACCGCAACAACAAGGCATGGGAGCTGGAGCCGCTGCTGCTGTACATCATCAAGAGCGACTACGACGATGACCTGCGCACGTTCACCTTTGCATCAAATAACGAGTTTCATGCGTATCTTGGCAAGATGCTCGCGAAGGCGGTGGCGAAGCGCTCGGACGCGCAGCAGGTCATAGGCGGCACGAGCCACGTGCTCACGCTCGTGACGTGCAACTACGACTTTGGCCACGGCCGCGCCGTCATGCTGTGCGTGCCCAAGAGCGAGGCCGCGGCGGCAACGGGGGCCCAGGCGCAGGACGCGTCGACCTCCGGCGCGACCTCTGGCACCACGAACGGCTCCTAGGGAACGGAAGACGCGCCTGCCCGCGGGTGCGTCGCGTAAACAATGTGCGCGTAAGGCGCCGCGCCCGCGGTGGCGCGGATGGAACTTGATAGACTTGTGACATACGCAGCAGCCGGTGCGCAGGGCCTTTGCCTTGCGCAGCACACGGAGGAGAAGAGCATGGAGACTCAGCCCAAGCACATTACCTACGCCGACGCCGGCGTGGACGTAGACGAGGGCGCACGTGCGGTGGACGCCATCAAGGCGGCCGTGAAGGAGACGAACCGTCCCGAGGTCATTGGCGGTCTGGGCGGGTTTGGCTCGTGCTTCAGCATGAAGGGCTTCAAGGACATGGAGGATCCCGTGCTCGTGAGCGGCACGGACGGCGTGGGCACCAAGCTCGCGATCGCCCAGCTGCTGGACCGTCACGAGACGGTGGGCGAGGACCTGGTGGCCATGTGCGTGGACGACGTGGTGCCCATCGGCGCGGAGCCGCTGTTCTTCCTGGACTACGTTGCGATCGGCAAGCTGCGTGCCGAGCACGTTGCCAAGATCGTGAAGGGCATCGCGAACGGCTGCAAGAAATCCGGCTGCGCCCTGGTGGGCGGCGAGATGGCCGAGCATCCCGGCGTGATGAACCCGGACGACTACGACCTGGCCGGCTTTGTGGTAGGCGTGGTCGACCGTCCCAAGATGATCGGCCCGCACCTGGTGCACGAGGGCGACGTGATCCTGGGCCTGCCGAGCTCTGGAATCCACTCCAACGGCTACAGCCTGGTGCGCAAGGTCGCCATCGAGGGCAAGACGGTCGAGGAGCTTGAGACCCCGCTTCCCGAGCTGGGCGGCGAGAGCCTGGCCGACGCCGTGATGCGCCCGACCACGATCTATGCCGGCGGCCTGGTGGCGGCCCTCAAGGCCGGTGCCCCCATCCATGCGATGGCGCACATCACGGGCGGAGGCATCACCGAGAACCTCAACCGCGCGCTGCCTGCGGACGTGGACGCCGTGGTGGACCGTGGCGGCGCCGACGGCCCCGCGTGGGACGTGCCGCCCATTATCGACTACTGCGTGAAGGCGGCCGGCCTCACCCCGGACGAGGCGTACAAGACGTTCAACATGGGCGTGGGCATGAGCATCATCTGCGACCCGAACGACGTGGACGAGGTTTGCGAGGACCTGGTTGCCCAGGGCTTTGCGCCGTTTGTGATGGGCGAGTGCGTGAAGGGCGAGGGCAAGGTGACCTACCGATGAGCCAGGAGCGCAAGCCCATACGGCTGGGCGTCCTCATCAGCGGCAGCGGCACGAACCTGCAGGCCATAATCGACAGGATCGCCGCAGGCACGCTCGACGCGGAGGTCGCGATTGTCATCTCTTCTCGCCCTAGCGCATATGGCCTGAAGCGCGCGGAGGCCGCGGGCATCCAGACCATGAGCCTGAGCAAGGAGGTGTACGCCGACCCGATCACGGCGGACGAGGTGATTGCCTCCACGCTGGTGCGCGAGAAGGTCGACTACGTAATCATGGCGGGCTACATGCGCATGGTGCACGCGCCGATCCTGCGCACGTTCCAGAACCGCGTCGTGAACCTGCATCCGGCGCTGCTGCCCAGCTTCAAGGGTGCGCACGCCATTCAGGACGCGTTTGACTACGGCGTGAAGGTCACGGGTGTGACCGTGCACTTTGCGGACGACAAGTACGACTGCGGTCCGATCATCGCGCAGCGCGCGCTGAGCGTGCAGGAGGACTGGGACGTGGACACGCTCGAGGCGCACATCCACGAGATCGAGCACGAGCTGTACCCCGACACCATCCAGCTGTTGGCGGAGGGTCGCGTGCACGTGGAGGGCAACAAGGTCGTGGTCGACCCGCCAGTGGGCGCGTAACGGCGCGACGTTGCGGGCAGACAACTGAAAGAGTGGCGTGAGAGCAGGACGTCCCTACCAGGACGTCCTGTTTTCGTCCGTAACGGTAAGCGTCTGGTGGTCCACCAGGTAGAAGCCCACGAGCTCCGCATCGCCCTCGCCGTTGGGATACGTGCGTTCCAGCACGAGCTCCTGCGCCGTGCCGGAAGGCTGCTGTGACTCGCCGTTGTCTCTCAGCTCGTACCCGACTTCGACGGTCTTGTCGTTCACGGTTTGACTTTGCGTGCCCAGACTTGCATATGCATGGCCCTTGGCATCGTAGTCGAGCGCGGGCTCGCTTGCGCCGGGCACGACGCCCTGCTCTTGCAGATACCTTGCAACCGCGCGCATCTGGTCTGAGAGTGCGGACGCACTGTCGGCGTCGGGCGTGCCCGAATCGGACGCGTTGGAGCTGATTGGATCTGAAGAGGCGTCTTCAGATTTCGTTGCGGACGTCGAGCTATCGGTCGTACCAGTGCCAGCGTCGCTGCTGTCTGCAGTCGTCTTGCGTTCTGCCTTGGTGTCATAGTCCTGCGCTGGCGACCACTCTTGCATCACGATGAAATCGCGCGTGCGCCAATACGTGGTGGAACGAGCTGCGCCGTAGCCGTTTTCCATGTCGAGCGCGACGTAGTCGTACGAGCGTCCGTCGACTGAATCGCTCCGTACGCCGCGCGCGATGATCCGCTCTGTTCCATCCGTCGCGAAGATCGTCCCAATAGCGACAACAAGCGCAAGACAAGTGACAGCCATGACCACAAGGCACGAGCCCACGACTTGTACGACCTTGCGCCCACGCGTTTGCGGGGCATCCTGGCGCATGCGCCACCGGGCGAGAAGAACGACGCCCGTGATTGCGAGCGCCACCATGAACGTCGAGGTCAAGAGTCCTGCTACGGTCTGATATCCCAGGCGCAGGCGCCAACTGTCCGTGGCGTCGACCCCGGTGGCGACGCCTGCGAAGAGAAGACAGTGCGCCAGCATGACGGAGAGCGAGACTGCCAAAAGCGGTCTGCGGCGGCGCGGTTGCAGCGCGCTTGCGCAGACGTCGCGCATGGCTGCGTCCTCAGGCGCGCGGCCGTCCGCGGCGTCTTGCGCCCAGCTAAGGACCACGTCATCGGGCGGGAAGCCTGCGTTTTTCTCGCCCGTGATGCCCGCGTAGCGGATTGCCGCGTTGTGGGCGTCTTCTTGCCGCTGGATTGCCGTGACGATCTGTAGCAGGTACAGGAGCTTTAAGCGGCTGGGGTTCAGGTTGGACGTGTCTACGCGCGCGAGGGCGTCGCTGGCTAGACGGGGCTGCCCTCTGAGGATGTCTAGCCGCGCAAGAGCGAGCAGGAACCGCGGCGTGGTGCCTGCGGAGCGGCGCCCCTTGCGGAACACGCGCAGCACGTAGTCGTGGCGAACGTTTGGCTCCAGGCGGAGCGACGCGCGACCGAACGCCGCGCCAGCCGCATACTCGAGGCCGCGCCCGAGGACGAGTGCAGAAAGCGCGATGCAAAGGATGGCCGTGATTGCGGCGCCAAGCGAGGTGGCCGCCCACCAGGTTGTGCACCATGCGAGACCGGCAAACGCGAGCGCCGCCGTCGCGACGCGCAGGAGGATGACCGTGGCGAGGGCGCCGTCCGCAAGCCTGCGGCCGCGGGGGTCGTACGGATAGTCGCGCGGGAGGGGAGTGCCAAGGTCGTAGGGACTTGCGGTTTCGCGTGCGCAACTTGCAGCTGCCCTGCGCGCGCCTTTTCGTGCGTCACCTCCGTGCACGGCACAACCTCCCGACCTTTGCGCTGGTTACAGACCCTGTGGGGGCTGCGGCGCAGGGCTCGCGTCCTTCTCGCCCGGCGCGGTGTGCTCCGCGTGCGCACCCTGGGCCTTGCGTCGCCTGCGCTGTTTGGGACGCGCTGCGGAAAGGCGCCGGCCACCGTCAAACGTGATGTCGCCCCAAGCATACAGGAACGGGACGGCCACGATCAGGCAGAAAAACGCCTCGAACAGCGCGCCTGCGTCGCTGAGTGGCGTGTCCCACGCGGCGTGGCTCAGCAGGGGCACAAGCAGGAGCAGGAACCCGCGCACGCGGCGGCGCTGGCAGAACAGCAGCCAGATCGCGACGGCCACGAGCGCCGTGTACGTCCAGTGCGAGACGAGTGCGCCGGAGATGCGGTCGTCGAGCGTGACCGGCACTGCGGTCTCGAACCCGTGGTGCCCGGCGACGATCTGGTCCTCTATATAGCCGAGGTCCTCAGAAAACTGGAAGCCCATGCCCACGCACATGCCGCCCACGAGCCAGTCGCGCCCGTCGCGGCGACCGACCAGGCTCAGCACCGCCACCACGGTGAGGAGCTTAAGGGTCTCTTCCACCAGCGGCGCCTCGATGGCATCGCCCCACGTGCTGACAAAGGACTTGGACGCGAGCAGGCGCAGCAGGTCGTCTGCGCCGGCGTTGAGCTCTCCGGCGATCCAGCCGGGAACGAACAGGCCGCTCGCGAACGCCAGCACCACAAGCCAGCGCGGCACGCCCGCGCGCATGCGCGTGTAGCGCACGAACAGGAAGAACGGCACCAGGTATATGAGCAGGAGCGAGAAGCACAGCAGCATGGTCTGGTAGTGCTCCGCGAGCTGCGGCGCGTGATGGATGGTGCCGCGGTCCATGTTGCCAAACTCCGCGAACGGCCCCACGAGGAACAGGAACAGAAACGCGGCCAGCCCCACCCACCAGCGGCGGCTGTGATAGCCAAACGGGTTGCGACTAAGCGGCGCCTCGCTTCTTGATGTCATGAACATGCCTCTTTACGTACGAATCGCCAAACTTCGGCCCCGAGGCGGGGTCGAAGACAGGCTGGCACTTAGTTGGGCCGCGGGCAATGCCCGCGCGCCAAATCGCCGCAATAACGATGGAATCGTCACGCGCTCGTGGCCGCCAGCGTGACGACGCTCTCAACGTGCTTTGTGTGCGGGAACATGTCCACGGGCACCGCGGACTCCATCGCATAGCCGTGCTGGCGGAGAAGTGCGAGGTCGCGTGCCTGCGTCTTCACGTTGCAGCTCACGTAGACCACGCGGCTGGGGGCGAGGTGCGCCACGCCCGCCAGGAACTCCGGCGTCGAGCCTGCGCGCGGCGGGTCCATCACCACCACGTCGAACCCGGCATCGCGCCTGCCACGAGCGACGTCCTCCATGTAGGCCGTGGCGTCCGCGCGTACAAACTCGCAGCTGTCTGCCAGACCGTTTGCCTTGGCGTTGCTGCGCGCCATCCGCACGGCGCCCGCCACCTGCTCCACGCCCACTACGGTGATGCTTGCGCCCGCGGCGCGCGCCTGCGACGCCGCGCAGATGCCGATGGTGCCGCAGCCACAGTACGCGTCCAGCACACGCATGCCCCCGCGCAGCCGCGCGCCGTCCACGGCCAGCTGGTACAGGACCTCCGTCTGGCGGGGGTTCGTCTGATAGAAGCTCGTGGGGCCAATGCGGAACGTGCAGCCCAACAGCGCGTCCTCCATGGTGCCGGGCCCCATGAGCGTGCGGCACTCGCGCCCCAGGATCGCGTTCGTCCGGCGCTGGTTCACGTTGAGCACGATGGACGTGACCTCCGGGTGCAGCTGCGCCATGCGCCGCACGAACTCGTCCTCGCGCGGCAGGCGCTGCCCGTTTGCGACCACGGTCAGCAGCACGTCGTCCGTGGCGTATCCGCAGCGCACGACGGCGTGCCGCAGCGTGCCGCGCCCGCGGTCCTCCTGGTACGGGCGTATACCCAGCTCCTGTGCCACGCGCGCAACGTCCTCCAGGATGCCGCGCGCCCTGGGGTCCTCAACCAGGCAGCTGTCGCACGCCACGATGCGGTGCGTGCCCGCGCTATAGAAGCCGGAGCGCACGCGCCCGCCCTTGCCGGGCGCAAACGGCGTCGCGGCCTTGTGGCGGTACGCAACGGGCTCGTCCATCCCGCGGATTGCCCCCACGGAGCACCCGTCCTCCCGCGCCATGCTGCCCAGCAGCCCCTCCACCAGCTCCTGCTTACGCCGGAGTTGGATGGGGTACGGAACGGCAAGCCACTCGCAGCCGCCGCACGACTTTGCGATGGGGCAGGTGTAGGTCTTGTAGCCCATGTAACCTCGCGAACGTACGTGGTCCTTGCGGGCGCGTGCCCGCGTTCTTCTCTGCAATTGTAGCGGCGAGCCGGGCGAGAAGGACCGCGGCCTTTGCCCGGATGTGTGCGGGACGTGCGCGTGCCGCGGGAAAGGGCCCGCGTTCTTCTCGCCCGCGCGATTTGTGGCGGATGAGGCAACATTTGTTGTCAATCGTGCGTGTATGTACGTTGCATGGCGATTTGGGTAGTAGTAAGCTAGGCAAAGTTTTTGAATGGGAGTCGAAAACTGGGGCAGTGCCCGGGACTCCCGAAAGAGAGGAAGTGCCTATGCAGTCCAAGATCGCGCACGCTGCGGAGCGCAAGGCCTTCAGCGTGGTGCTCGACAAGATTATTGCGAGCGCCTCCGGCGAAGACCGCGAGAAGAACATCGACCATCTGATCGACATGGCGGAGAAGCTCCTGAAGGACACCTCGCCCGGCGCCATCCGCGGCCTGAGGAAGGGCCTGCGCCCCGGCTCCAAGTGGGAGAAGTTCCTGTTCAGCGTGATTGACGAGACCGATCCCCACGTGCTGAAGACGGCAATCCTGAACGGTGGCTACGAGGCGGCGTTCCGCGGCCTGCGCAACACCACCGCCAACGCGGACAAGTACCAGTGCAACGTGCCCTGGATCATCCTGTTCGACCCGACGAGCGCGTGCAACAAGCACTGCGTGGGCTGCTGGGCCGCCGACTACGGCAACCGCCTGAACCTGACGTACGACGAGATGGACAGCCTGGTGAGCCAGGCCGAGGACCTGGGCACCCACCTGTTCATGCTCACGGGCGGCGAGCCGCTCGTGCGCAAGGAGGACGTGCTCAAGCTGGCCGAGAAGCACAACACCAGCCTGTTCAACATCTTCACGAATGCGTCCCTGGTGGACGACGCCTTCTGCGAGAGGGTCCAGAAGCTGGGCAACATCGTGTTCAGCGTGTCGCTTGAGTCCTACGAGCCGAGCGTGAACGACGGCCGCCGCGGTGACGGCTCGTTCCAGGAGGTCATGGACGCGTTCGACCGCATGCACAAGTATGGCCTGCTGTACGGCACCTCCACGTGCTACACGCGTGCGAACACCGAGCACGTGAGCTCCGACGAGTTCTTCAAGCTCCTCATCGAGAAGGGCTGCCGCTACGCCTGGTACTTCCACTACATGCCCGTGGGCGAGGGCGCGAACGCGGACCTCATGCCTACCGTGGAGCAGCGCGAGTACATGTTCAACCGCATCCGCTGGGTGCGCTCCGTGGGCGACGAGGGCTACCCCATCTTCGCGATGGACTTCCAGAACGACGGCGAGTTCGTGGGCGGCTGCATCGCCGGTGGCCGCGTGTACTGCCACGTGAACGCCCGTGGCGACGTGGAGCCGTGCGTCTTCATCCACTACTCCAACGCGAACTTCAAGGAGAGCGGCAACTGGCTCGAGTGCCTGCACCAGCCCATCTTCCAGGCGTACCGCGCGCACTACCCCTGGAACGACAACCTGCTGGAGCCGTGCCCCATGCTCGAGAACTCCGGTCTGCTGACGCAGATCGTGGACGAGGCGGACGCGAAGTGCACCGAGTACGTGACGCCGGAGTCTGCGGCGGACGTGTGCGCACGCACGAAGCCGTACGCGGAGGCGTGGGCGCCGAAGGCCGAGGAGCTGTGGCTGAACATGTACCCCGACGGCAAGAAGCACTACGAGGACGCCATGTCCCAGGAGAAGATCTCGGTCAAGGCCAAGGTCATCGCCGAGGAGGACGCCCAGAACGAGGCCGTCGTCGACTAGCGGCCATGCGGACGGCGTTTGATGTCTGCCCCAGGCGGGCGGCGTGACCCCTGGGGGCGTCCCTAGGGGAGAAGAGCGACAACCAGGACCCGGTGCCAACCATGGCGTCGGGTCCTTCTCGTCCAGACGCCCGTGCGGCAACGCATCCGGCGGCCGCACGCGGCGACCGCTCGCGGTGGCCTCGCGCGGCGTTACGCGCGGTGCGCGGCGATTTAACACGTCTTCATCAAGTTCTGTAGCGCTGCGGTAACATGCGCGCGGGAAGCTTGTGCCGTACGATGCGACCAGAGTGGAGGCAGCATGGCAGACGGCGTAGATTCCCTCATGTACGACCTTGGGGCCGGCAAATCGGCCATCCGCGAGGTGTTCGAGCAGACCATGGAGCTCAAGCAGCAGGGCGTGACCGACTTTTGGGACTACTCCATCGGCAATCCCAACGTGCCCGTGGCACCGCAGGTGACCGAGGCCATTCGCGAGGCGCTTGAGGACTACGAGTCCGTCGACCTGCACGGATACCCGCCCAACAACGGCTACCTCACCACGAGGCAGGCCGTGGCCGCAAACCTCAACCGCAGGTTTGACGCGCACGCCCGCGCCGGCGAGATTGCCATGACCGCGGGCTGTGCGGGCGCCATCAGCTCGACCATCGCCGCGACCACCAGGGCCGGCGAGGAGGTCATCATCCCCACGCCGTACTACGCGGAGTACCGCATGTGGGTGCAGGCGTGGCACTGCAACGTGGTGGAGGTGCCCACGGAGCCCGGGACCTTCCAGCTGGACATCGACGCGATCGAGGAGGCCATCAACCCCAAGACGCGCATGGTCATCATCAACACGCCAAACAACCCCACGGGCGCCGTGTACACGAAGGACTCCATAATCGCGCTGGCCGCGCTGCTGCGTCGCAAGTCGAAGGAGCTGGGGCAGACCATCTACCTGCTTTCCGACGAGCCGTACCGCGAGATCGTGTACGACGGCAAGCAGAACCCGTGGATCGCGGCGTACTACGAGAACACCATCGTGTGCTACAGCTGGTCGAAGTCGCTCTCGCTCGCGGGCGAGCGCGTGGGCTACGTGTGGGTGCCTGGTACCGTGCGCCACGCGGAGCGCGTGTACGATGCGATCCTGGGTGCGCAGCGCGTGACCGCGACGGTCATGAACAGCCTGTTCAACCGCGTGTTGGAGAGGTGCGTGGACCTTCCGGCCCCCGTGGAGGAGTATGCGCGCAAGAGGGACTTGCTCTACGGGGGCCTCACAGACATCGGCTACGACGTGGTGCATCCCGACGGTGCGTTCTACCTGTGGGTTCGTGCCCTGGAGCCTGACGACGACGCGTTCCAGGCACGTGCGGCGAACGAGCAGCGGCTCTATGTGGTGGGCTCGCGCGACTTTGCGTGCAGGAGCTACTTCCGCCTGAGCTACTGCGTGAGCGACGAGTGCATCAAGACCTCGCTCCCGGCGTTCCGGAGGCTGTTCGAATCGTACGGCGGCTACGTCTGGTAGCGTCCACGGAGCGGCAGACGGCGTTTGCCCGATGAATCGCTCGGCATACCGTTGCTTATGGGTATGGTGATTCCACGACGCTTTATGCGTGGCTCGTTATAGCGCGGTGGCTCGCCGTTGCGACTTCGGCGAAGCCTCCGCATGATGCGGCTCGAGGAGGAACCATGGCTACAAGCACTGGGAAAGTGAAGAACCTCGCACTCGTGGGCCAAGGCGGCGTGGGCAAGA